>CAJIAU010000083.1_pt1 | contig 24278 bp, 22 predicted proteins | sample 9199171 | NCBI WGS metagenome assembly CAJIAU01 (sample SAMEA7708280, study PRJEB35096) | sediment metagenome | biome: marine neritic benthic zone biome [ENVO:01000025]; feature: sediment [ENVO:00002007]; material: shallow marine sediment [ENVO:03000034] sea grass bed [ENVO_01000059] ...
ATATTGATCATGGTTCATTCAAGCCCTGTTCAGTGCGCCTGCCAGGTATGGCAATGAATGGTCCAGGCGCCAGTCGATGGATGAGTGTGTTCCTTCAAATTCTTCGTAACGATGTGCAATACCGTTTTCTTCGAGCCGATCAGCCAGCCGGCGCGTTCCGAACTGGATATGGTACTGATCGTAGATGCCGACGTCGAGATAAAGCGCACGCAGGGACTTCAATTCCTTCGTCCGGGAGACCACCTGATTCAGTGGGTCAAATTCCAGCCACCGCTGCCATCGCTCCCTGTCCAGTTCGCAGGTGCGCAGATCGAACGGCAGCCTGATTCTCTCCGGCTGATCCGGATCCGGGTCGTAGCTCGCAGCCATCGCAAGCACCATCATGGCCGTGTAGTCCCGCCCGGACGGCCGGTTCTTGCGCCAGAATGCCCGCATGAAGGCTTCATATTCGCCTTTGAAACCCGTGAGCACCTGGCTGGCGACCGGAAACTCTTTCGCGTAGACCATCTCGAAGCCCACATCGCCCGCATGGCTGGCAGCCGCCCCCCAGGTTTCCGGGAAATTCATGACGAGATGAAGTGCACCGAAACCGCCGGAAGATTTACCGAAAACGCCGCGGCTATCCCTGTGGTCAATGACGTTGAGCTCCCTGGAAACCAGTGGCACCAGTTCTTCGTTCAGGTAGTCCGCGTAGCGACCGACGGACGCCGAATTGACATACTGGTTGCCGCCCAGCGATGTATAGCAGTCCGGAAAAGCCACGACGACCGGCTCCATCACTTCCTGACCGATCAGGCGGTCCAGGCGTGTTGGCAGGTTCTCGCCCTGGTTGCGCCAGTTCAGGTGCCCGGGGCCGGAGTTCGTATAGGCCGCCAGGTCCCACAACACGGGGTAAGGCGTGGCTGAAGCAGAATAGCCTGCGGGTAAGTAAACGTTCAGATTCCGCTCTGAAGGATCCCCCCAGGGATTATTTCGCAGCACCTCGGAACTGTGTTCCAGGCGGAGGATACGCCCCTGCGGCCAATCAGGATTTGGTCGGATATCCGGCATTTGAAGATTCAGATCCTGCCGGTCCTTTGCAGCAGTTCGTGAAGATGGTCGAAGACAGGTTCACGAAGATCACCCTGTTCGAGCGCGTAATCGATGGTAGCCCTGATAAACCCCTTACGCGAGCCGCAGTCATAACGCTCACCTTCAAACGGGAATGCGAGCACCGGGTGAGACTGCAACATGGAAGCAATTCCATCAGTAAGCTGGATTTCACCGCCTGCGCCCGCGGGCATGTCCCGCAGGTGCTTGAACACGGATGGGTCGAGAATATACCGCCCAACCACTCCAAGCCTTGAAGGCGCGTCTTCCAGTGCCGGTTTTTCAACCATCGTGTGAATCAGTCTGTGGCCGGAATCATTGATATCCACGCCGACAATTCCGTAGCTGGTGGTCATTTCGTCCGGTATTTCTTCCACGCCTATGACACTGGCGCCGCTTTGATCGTGCAATTCGACCATCTGCGACAGGGCGCCGGGGCCGTCATTTCGAATCATGTCATCGGCGAGCAGGATTGCGAATGGCTCGTCCCCGACAACCGACTCCGCGCAAAGAATGGCATGACCCAGACCCAGGGCCTGGGGCTGCGTGACGTGCACGCGTGCTACATGATCGGGCACGATGGACGTTATCCTTTCGAGCAGGCGCGTTTTTCCTTCTTCGGCCAGGCGCGTCTCCAATTCGAAAGCGGTATCGAAATGGTCTGATATGGCGTGTTTTTTGCGGCTGGTCACGAAAATCAGCGTGTCTATTCCTGCCTCCAGTGCCTCTTCAACGGCGTACTGAATCAGTGGCTTGTCCACGATTGGCAGCATTTCCTTGGGGATGGATTTAGTCGCGGGCAAGAAGCGGGTTCCAAGACCCGCCACCGGAAATACGGCTTTTCTTACGCGCTTGACCGTGCTCATTCAGTGATCTTTCCGGAACCTGCTGATGGGCACGACACCATCGCCCTGGGGCTGGTCGCCAATCGATGTCTTGGCCAGCTCCGGCACCAGCCTTAAAAGGATGTGCTTCAGGCGGGCCGTGTCGTAACGCCTGACCGCCAGCTCAGCTTCACGCAGCTCCGTACCGAGGCCTTCCCAGTCCGCCTGCCGGGGCTGGGCCAGGAAAATCTTCTCGTGTTGGGTTTGTTCGTAGGGCTCAAGTTCGTGGAACAGTTCCTCGAACAATTTCTCACCGGGCCTGAGACCGGTATAGACAATCTGGATGTCCCTGCCGGGCTCTTTTCCTGACAGACGGATCAGCTGCTCTGCCAGGTAGGTGATCTTGACGGGCTCGCCCATGTCCAGCACATAAATTTCACCACCGCTGCCCAGCACCGCGGCCTGCATGATGAGCTGACTGGCTTCTGAAATGGTCATGAAGTAGCGGGAAATTTCGGGATGGGTAACGGTCACCGGCCCACCCTTGGCGATCTGTTCCTTGAACAACGGAACCACGCTGCCGTTCGAATTGAGCACATTCCCGAACCGCACGGTAATAAAGCAGGTGTTGGAACGCGCATCCACGTTCTGGCAGTACATTTCTGCCACGCGCTTGGTTGCACCCATGATGTTCGCCGGGTTGACCGCCTTGTCGGTAGAGATCAATACGAAGGTGCCAACCTGGTGACGCTCGGCAGCCTCGGCCAGCCTCATCGTGCCCAGGACATTATTGCGGAATGCTTCACGGACCTGGGTTTGCAGGATCGGCAGGTGTTTGTAGGCGGCGGCATGGAAAATCATGTCGGGCTTGTATTCGCCGACGACTTTTTCCACGGTCGCCGAGTCGCAGATATCGCCAAGCACACTGTAGAAAATCAGGTCCTGGAAATCACTGCGAAGCTCATGGTCGATGCGGTACAAGGCAAATTCGCTGTTGTCCACGACGATCAGCTCAACGGGATTCAGCCTGGCAATCTGCCGGCACAGCTCAGAACCGATCGAACCGCCTCCGCCGGTAATCATGACCCGCTTGCCGGCCAGGCCTTCGCGAATCGAATCCCAGACCAGCGAAATGGGTTCACGGCCCAGCAGGTCATCGATCGCGACGCGCTTGAGGTCGTCAATCCGGGTTGCCTTGTTTCCAAGGTCATTCAGCGTCGGCAGCGTGCGAAACTCGATGGCGCTTTTTTCGCAGATCTCGACGACTTGCTGCATTTGCTGGTTTGTCGCCGAGGGCATGGCGATAATGGCGATGTCGGCCCCTGTTTCCAGGCAAACGCGGGGTAATTGGTCGATTGTGCCCAGCACGGGTATGCCATGCACCTGCGCGCCCCTGAGCCGGTTGTTATCATCGAGAAAACCGACGACGTCGAAAGCCCCCCTGTGCCGCAGCTCCCTCTCCAGCAATGCACCTGAGCGCCCGGCGCCAAGGATCAGCGCACGCGCTGTGCCGGTGCCGTCACTCCTGACAGGCACATGGGAATCTTTCCAGAAACGGTAGCACATCCGGGGCAGGCCCAGCGCAAGGAACACCATGGCCGGGTAAATAGCCAAGGAACCGAGAAACTGCTTTACTCCGGAACCGTAAAAAACGGTCATCACCACCAGGATGAAAAGGGTGCCGAAAATGGCCGCACGAGCAATATTCCAGAGGTCAGGAAAACTGGCGAACCGCCACAGCCCCTTGTACAGACCGGTAGCCCACAACACCAGCCCCTGGACCGAGAGGATCAGCATCAGCTCGGCATAAAGCGGCACGGAATCCATGACACCGGTGAACGTGCCGCCCTTGATGATCCACCCTGCTCCAAGCCAGGCCACGCCGACCATTACGACATCGTGAATGATCACGGCAGCGCGCGGATGTCGCAGAATGTGCATTAAATTCATAACACTATCCTGCCTGGATTGGCTCTTCGTACCGATTCAGCAAAAGATGCCAACCCAGGATCAAAATCAGGGTCAGGGCCAGGGCGATAACCCAGGCCAACGCCGGGAACCTGGCGGCAAACACAATTCCCGGCAGTACCAGTATCAGGTTGATTGCCTGGTAGATAGTGGCGACACGACCGTGTGTCAGACCATGCCCAATCATCCTTTGATACAGGTGTTGCCGGTGCGCATTATACCACCGCTCTCCCTTGATTACTCTCCACAGTAACGTGAGGCTCGCATCGGTCAGGAACAGCAGCATGACCATCAATGCAACGGGCTTGCTGAAAGCACCCGTGCCCGCCCCGTAAAGCAGCATCGCAGCAAAAATGAACCCCAGGGTGAGACTTCCTACGTCGCCCATGAAAACTCTCGCGTTGGCCAGGTTCCAGGGCAGGAAACCGGCGCAACAGGCCGCCAGGAGCATTGCCAGCCAGGAAAATGCAATGTCACCCGCCTGGTAGAACAGCGCAGCAAGCACCAGGGATCCGAAAATGCCCTGCAAGCCCGCCATCCCATTGCTGCCGTCCATGAAATTGTAGAGATTGATCATCCACATGACGAAAAGTGCACTGACAATCATCCAGGCAGGTCCCTGCATCCACCCGGCGCCCACGGCAAACCATACCAGGTAAACACTGACCGCCAGCTGAATGAACAGCCGCAGACGCACGCTCAATGAAACGTGATCATCCCAAGCACCCGTGACGGCCAGCACCAGTGCGCCGGGAAAGATACAACCCAGCCACCAGGCTGGCAACTCCTGTGGAAAAAACAAAAACGGAATCAGCAGCCAGGACGCGATCAGGCCGGCCCCGCCGCCCCTGGGTGTCACGCGGGTGTGGCTGTGTCGCTCACCGGGATGGTCAAGCAGCTCCCGTTTCCGGGCGTACCATGTAGCCACACCGGTCAAAACAAAAGACAGAGCGGCAGCCAGCGCAACAACCATCGGGGGACTCATAGCCTGCTGCCTTTCATCCCGTGCCTCGAGGCTATTCGCCCAACACTCCGTGTATTTTCTTGGTGGTGCCCCATTTTCGGCAGCTGGGACACTGCCAGTGGTGGGTATGGCCGCCGAATCCGCAGTGATGACAGCGGTATTCGGGTTGCCTGGACATCAACCTGGCGGTTACCGCCTTGAGAATATCGTCGCTCGACTCGGCATCCAGGTGCCCGTCGGATTTCAGGTCTATCAGGTGGTCCAGGCCCCGGACGGATGGCTTGGATGCCAGTGTTTCGATCAGGAACTGGCCGGCGGCTGTGCCCCCCTGCTCTTCGGCCAGGTATTCCGTTAACTTGAGAATGAGAGAAATCCCCTTGTACCCTTCCGCCCATTCGACCAGTTTCTGACGGCTTCTTTCTGACTGTCCGGTCCTGGCCGCGGCCTCGATATAGTCGTCCAGCAGTTCCGGAATGTAGTCGGGATCGAGTTCGGCAATCTCCTCGTAAAGATCCAGCGCCCTTTGAAAATCATCTTCCCGTGCAGAAATCCGGGCCAGGATGAAACGCGCCCGAATGCATCCGGGATCGTGGCGCCTGGCATTCCTCAGTTGACGCCGCGCCCCTTCTTTGTCGTTCGCCGCCAGCTGGGTATCGGCCATTTCGCAGCAGAATTGGGCCATCACGTCCCCCATGTGTTCGCCGCTGACCTGCTCGAGTTGCTGCGCCTGTTCCAGCGCCTTTTCCCAGTCTTTTTCCTGCTGGTATATATCCAGCAGGCTGCGCAGCGCCGACGGCGTATGGGTTCCGGTTTCGATCAATTCGGCGAACAACCGCTCGGCCCGGTCCAGCAGACCGGCCCGCATGTAGTCCTCGCCCAGTTCCAGCAGCGCCTGCGTTCTCTGTTCCGGCTCAAGCCCGGGTTTCGCGATGATGTTCTGGTGAAAACGGATTGCACGATCGACTTCTCCCCTGCGCCTGAACAGGCTGCCCAGCGCCATGTGGGTTTCCACCGTGTCCTTGTTGACTTCTGCAAGTTCCAGGAATACCTGGATGGCCTTGTCAGGTTGCTCGTTGAGGAGATAATTCAACCCCTGGAAATACTGGTTGCTGAATAATTGCTGGCTCTTGCTGGATGACCGTTTTTCGAGCGTTCTTGCAAACCACCAGCCGAAATAGACCGCCACCGGCAACAGCAGGAGCAGAAAGAGCTCAATCATCGGGGGGTCATGATTCCTTGCTTTGCGACTTCCGCAGCCTGGCCTTCATCGGCATAACGCTGAAAATCCAGCTGATCAACAGCCCGATAAGCAGCCCGATAACAAAGACGCACAACAGCAGGAGTCCCAGTGGCCATTGAAGTTGCACCCACAAAAGGTCGACGCTTACCGTGTCCGAATTGAGCGTACCCACCAGCAACCCCAGCGCCACGGCCAGGAAAGCAGCAATGATAAAAACAATCCTGTACAAGAGGATCAAGCTCTACGAGTAGTCGACACGCTCGCGAAGTGCTTTACCCGGCTTGAAATGCGGCACGTGCTTGCCGGGTAATGCAACCGCTTCGCCTGTCTTGGGGTTTCTTCCCATCCGCGGCGCCCGGTAGTGCAGTGAAAAACTGCCGAAGCCACGAATCTCAATGCGGTCACCACTGGCCAGGGCGGCGCTCATCTGTTCCAGAATGGATTTGACGCCAAGCTCCACGTCCAGGTGCGCCAGGTGCCTCTGAATTTCTGCCAGTTGATCGATCAGTTCTGATTTAGTCATGAAAAACTCGCTATATCCCTGATTATTATTGTAATACTTTTTTTTGCTCCGGGGGCCGAAATCAGCCCCCGTTGCAAACTTTTAAATCTCCCGGAGCAATCAGGAATCCTGTTCCAGCTGCTCTTTCAGGAGATCTCCCAGTGAAGTCGTTCCACCGGAGGCGCTGCTCTGCTTGTACTCTTTCAGTGCTTCGGCAAGCTCCGCGTCTTCCTTGGCCCGAATCGACAGGCTCAGGGTGCGGTTCTTGCGGTCGAGACTGATGAACTTGGCCTCTACCTTGTCACCGACAGAGAGTTCACGGGTAGCATCTTCAACGCGTTCTTCCTTGATGTCGGAGGCGCGCAGGTAGCCCTCTACGCCTTCAACCAGTTCGATCACGGCGCCGCGAGCGTCAACTTCCTTGACCACTCCCTGCACCATGGAACCGCGGGGATGCTCAGCCATGTAAGTCGCAAACGGATCCTGGTCGAGTTGCTTGATGCCCAGTGAAATACGCTCGCGCTCGGGATCGACGGCCAGCACCACGGCTTCGACGTCTTCGCCCTTGCGGAAATTGCGCACGGCGTCTTCACCGGTATCCTGCCAGGAGATGTCAGACAGGTGAACCAGTCCGTCGATACCGCCTTCGAGACCGATAAAGATACCGAAATCGGTGATGGACTTGATCGCGCCGGTAACCTTGTCGCCCTTGTTGTGAATGGCGGCAAAAGATTCCCAGGGATTGGTTTTACACTGTTTCATACCCAGCGAAATACGACGGCGTTCTTCGTCGATGTCCAGCACCATGACTTCTACTTCGTCACCGGTATGAACCACCTTGGCCGGATTGACGTTCTTGTTGGTCCAGTCCATTTCGGAAACGTGGACCAGGCCTTCAACGCCGTCTTCGATTTCAACGAAGCAGCCGTAATCGGTGATGTTGGAGACAGCGCCAAACAGGCGGGTACCGACCGGATAACGGCGGGCCAGGTCACTCCAGGGATCATCGCCCAACTGCTTGAGACCCAGCGACACGCGGTTGCGGTCGCGGTCGAAGCGCAGTACGCGCACTTCGAGCTCGTCGCCCACATTGACCACTTCGCTCGGGTGGTGGACACGCTTCCAGGCCATGTCGGTGATGTGCAACAGCCCGTCGATGCCGCCCAGGTCCAGGAACGCGCCGTAGTCGGTGAGGTTCTTGACCACACCCGTTACGATGGCGCCCTCTTCCAGGCGTTCCAGCAACTGCTCACGTTCGGCGCTGAACTCCGACTCGACCACTGCACGCCGCGATACAACGATGTTGTTGCGCTTGCGGTCCAGCTTGATGATTTTGAATTCCAGGTCCTTGCCTTCGAGGTATGCGGGATCACGCACCGGGCGCACGTCGACCAGTGAACCTGGCAGGAAGGCGCGGATGTCTTCGATATCTACCGTGAAGCCACCCTTGACCTTGCCGCTGATCTTGCCTTCGATGGTTTCTTCACCTTCGAAAGCGCCTTCCAGCTTGTCCCATACCAGGGCGCGTTTGGCCTTGTCACGGGAGAGGCGGGTCTCGCCGAAACCGTCTTCAACGGTGTCCAGCGCAACCTGCACTGCATCACCCACTTCAACTTCCAGGTCTCCCTGTAAATTTTTGAACTGGCTGATGGGAACGATTCCTTCGGATTTCAAACCGGCGTTTACAACGACTGCATCGTCGCGTATTTCCATGATGGTGCCGGTTACAATGGATCCCGGCTTCAGATCTTGTGCCGCCAGGCTCTCTTCAAATAATTCTGCAAAACTTTCAGTCATGTTGTTGTTTACTCACAGGTGTAATGCACGTGGGTGCATCCACCTACCCAGGGTTATGGGGTGCCCGAGAGCGACCCGTTAATGTTTACTACCTCATTGGTAGCAGTTAAATAATACTGTAAATCAGCTAGTTAAAGATAACTCTTGAATTAAATTATCAATTACTCGCAGTACTTCATTGATACCCAGTTCCGTTGAATCGATCACGTGAGCGTCCGGTGCCGGCTTCAGCGGCGATACCGCCCTGCTGCTGTCCCGTTCGTCACGCTTTTTGATATCCCGGAAAAGGCGCGAGAGATTAACACTTTCTCCTTTTTCTTTCAACTGCTTATAGCGTCTTTGAGCACGCGCCTCAGCACTTGCCGTCAGAAAAATTTTCAGGATCGCGTCCGGGAAGATCACCGTACCCATGTCCCGGCCGTCCGCCACCAGCCCTGGTGGTTTGCGAAAAGCCCTCTGTCGCTCTACAAGGGCGGCACGAACGACGGGGAAAGTGGCTATTTCAGAGGCCATGACGCTGACCTTCTCCGATCGCAACCGCCCGGTAATGTAATTCCCATCCAGCAGGATGACCATCCCTTCCCCGGAAATACCAAAGGTCACGTCCAGGTTGCTGGCCACATCCCCAAGACTCTCTTCATCATCTGCATGCACACCACGATCCAACGCCGCAACGGCCACCAGGCGGTACAAAGCGCCGCTGTCGAGAAAATGCCAACCCAGCTTTTCGGCCAGCCGCATGGCGATGGTGCCCTTGCCCGACCCGCCGGGGCCATCCACGGTAATCACCGGTACCTGGTCGTGTTGCTCACTCATCGCTCACAGCCCCTCCAACCGACGCCAGGTCGCTGGCAAATGACGGGAATGACGTATTAATGTTTTCGGATCCTTCGATCATCAGTTCTCCTTCTGCGACCTGCCCCAGTATGGCGAAGCTCATGGCGCAACGGTGGTCTCCGGCGCCATCGACAATCCCGCCATTGACCCGGCCGCCGGTGACATCAATACCGTCCTCGTACTCTTCCAGCGCGACACCCAGCTGCTTCAGCCCCCGGGCCATCACGTCGAGGCGGTCACTCTCCTTGACCCTGAGTTCGGCGGCCCCCCGTATCCGGGTGACGCCATCGGATACGGCCGCCAGCGCCAGGATGACCGGGATCTCGTCAATCAGGGCAGGCACCCAGTCAACCGGCATGTCCACCCCGCGCAGACGGCCTGCATGGCGGATGCGAACGTCACCTGTCTGCTCCCCACCCTGTCTGCGCCGGTTATCTACGGTCAGATCCGCACCCATCGCCTGCAGCATTTTAATAATGCCATCCCTGGTTCGATTGAGTCCGACATTGCGCAACAGCAAGTTCGACCCCGGGACCAGCGCGGCTGCCACCATGAAAAACGCGGCAGAGGAAATGTCCCCGGGCACATGGACTTGCGTGGCAGTGAGCCGGCTGCCGCCATCTACACCGCAACCGTCGACCATGCGGACTCCGAAAGCCGGCAACATCTGTTCCGTGTGATCCCTGCTGGTCAGCGGTTCTGTCACCGTGGTTCGGCCATTGGCGTACAATCCCGCCAGCAGAACGCAGGATTTTACCTGTGCGCTGGCGATCGGTGAGTCATAGTGAATTCCCCGCAAATCGCCGGCACCTTTGATGTTCAGCGGTGGCGTCCCGTTATCCGCCGTTTCAATGCGGGCGCCCATCGCGGTCAGCGGTTTCACGATGCGGGTCATCGGCCTTTGGCTGAGTGACTCGTCGCCGTACAGAACAGAATCGAAGGGCTGAGCAGCAAGCACGCCGGCGAGCAGGCGCATCGCAGTTCCCGAATTGCCCATATCCAGCGGTGCCTGGGGTTTTGAAAGCCCCCGCGCCCCGACACCCTCGATAACCAGGGTATCGCCCTGGCGCTCAAGCCCCATCCCCAGCTGCAGGCAGGCTTGTTCGGTTGCCTTGACGTCTTCGCTTTGCAACAGGCCAGTAACCCTGGACCGCCCTTGCGCCAGGCAAGCGAAAATCAGGGCACGGTGAGAAATGGACTTATCGCCGGGCGGGGTCAGCTCGCCGCTGATTGGCCCGGCGACCGGCCGGGTTTTCAGCCTCATGACGGGGCAAGTACTGCGCGCGGATAAGAGCCCAGGACACGGGACAGCTTACTGACCTTTTCCAGGTCCGCCAGGGCAGCCTTGATGTTGTCGTCTTCCATGTGCCCTTCGAGATCGACAAAAAAGACATAGGCCCACTTGCCGAGCCGCGACGGGCGGGACTCGATCCGGGTCATGTTCACGCCATGCTCCTGCAGTGGCTTCAGCAAACTGTACAGCAGCCCGGGGCCCTCGTGGCCCGACAGCAACAAGGTGGTTTTGTCCTGGCCGGAGGGTGCAAAAGTTTTACGCCCGATCACCAGGAACCGCGTGGTATTGTCCGGGTGGTCTTCGATATCGGCGAACAGTACCGGCAGACCGTAAACCTCGGCCGCCGGCCGGCCGGCGATAGCCGCCGCTTCAGGCGCATTGCGAACACGCCTGGCAGCCTCGCTGTTGCTGCCAACCGAAATCAGCTCCACGCCCGGAAGGTGTGCTCGCAACCATGACTTGCATTGTGAAAGCGACTGTTCGTGCGAATACACGCGCTCTATCTGCTCAACCGACGAGGCCAGGGTGAGCAGGTTCTGGTGAACACGCAATTCGATTTCGCCGCAGATCTTCAGGTCGGACAACAGGAACATGTCCAGCGTATGGCTGACGATGCCCTGGGTTGAATTCTCAACCGGAACGACCCCGAAATTGGCGTCACCCGACTGTACCTGCTCGAACACATCGTCAATACTGGGCAGGCTCAGAGCGTGAACAGAGTGCCCAAAATGCCGGTGCACCGCCTGTTGGGTAAAGGTACCTTCAGGACCCAGATAAGCGACTTTGAGCGGTTCCTGCTGTGCCAGGCAGGCAGACATGATTTCCCGAAAAAGCCTCAACATCTCGCCGTCAGACAGCGGGCCCCCGTTTCTCTCCAGCACCCCCCTGAGCACCTGTGCTTCCCGTTCGGGCCGGAAATAGTCGACGGCATCCTGCGATGCGTCCTTGCTTTCGCGTACGCGGAATGCAAGCCGGGCGCGCTCACTGATCAACTCCTGGATTTTCGTATCCAGGCTGTCAATTTCCTGGCGCACAGTATCCAGGTGCTCAACTTGTTTATTCGAATCTGTCAACGGCCGCTGGTCCTTCCAACAAAATCAGGCTTAATCGATCATTGTATCTTCTTCAATCTGATCCGCATACCGGTTCCTGTCCGAGACTCAGGACTACGCCGCGAGCGACCGCACCGGCGGCAACCAGCTCGGCCACGCTCAACCGGACCCTGACGTCGAAAGGTGTGCTGTCTTCACCGCTGCCGGCCCAGGCATCCGCGTCGGGCAGTTCCTTCCTCAGCAGATCGAGATCGAGCCGCTCTGCTTCCAACACCAGGTGTAATGAAAATGGGTCGCCGATACTCATACAGGCATCGCCCGTCAGGCGCTGACCGGACCTTTCCAGGCTGAGTTCATTCAAGTTCAGACTGGATTTTTGCATGTCCAGCAGAATTCTGCCCTGCGCCGTAGCAAGGTCCTGGATTTCCAGAACGAACGGCGCACTCCGATTATCGGCAAAATCTGTAACCTTCAAAACACCCACGCTGACGCCACCGTTGACTGCGCCCGGCGGAACCACCCGGAAATCCCGAATGGTCAGTTCTTTGATCTCCGGTATCAGCACGGCTCCTGCTGTCTCTGCGCCCGCCATGGTCTGTCTGCCCTGGTAACGTCCCGGGTGAATTTCGCCGCCGCTGAGCCTGATCCAGTCAATCTGCAGCTGGCCGTTGAACAGCGGTTTGAGGGCAACGGATATTTCATACTCTTCGCTGCTGGCAAGCGGGCCTTCAGAAACCTGGCTTTCAGAGGCCGGGCTTTCGATGACCAGGTCGGTTCCGCTGACACCAATGTCGGGTAACAGCATCAGGTCGAATTCTCCCCCCAGGATGACTTTCATTCCGGTGCGCGCTGACAGGTTCTTTTCCAGCATCTGCCGCCCGCCCGATGATTCAAGCCAGGAGTTGATGGCCCAGTATGCAAACACCGGCGCCAGCAATAGCAGCCCCAGTATCAACAACACGAAATTACGAAGCGGTTTCTTCACAAGCGGCCGGGCCAGGCAGGTAACTGGTGAAATTCCGGCTGCAGGTCTAAACTGATGCGTTCCGGAGCGTTTGGATCCAATCGATGTCTCATATAGATATGCTCGCACGGCATACCATGCCAGCGGAAGAAGCACAAAAAGCCGCGGACGAACTTGCGGATGACCTGGCGCAAAAATTTGAAATCAAATATGGCTGGGAAGGCGACCATATTCACTTCGAACGCACCGGGGTCAATGGTCAGATCACGGTCCGGGAGAATGAAATCAGGATCAGGGCCAGGCTTGGACTGATGTTGATCTTCCTGAAACCGGTTATCGAGGAAGAGATCACGCAATACCTGGAAAATCACTTCGGCTGCACTTTCTCCTAGGTTTCTAGAAACCAAAAGGCTTTTCCTCCCCTGCAAAAAGACGTTCCATCGAGTCCCATTCCCTCTGGTGAATCGTTTCGTTGAAATAAGCGATATCATCCATTGCCCGGAAGGATCCAAGGCCAGTCTCCAGAAATTCCTGCAGCGCACCGAAACCGGCGGCATGTGCCGGGCCGCGTAACAACCGGACCAGCATATTGACCATGGGTTTTCTCTCCAGCCGCTCCAGGTCGTAGCCGAGCTTCCTGATCAGCAGAATCTGCCTTTCCCGCCCTTGCTTGTCACTGCAGGCACGGTAGACAGTGCAATAAGCACTCATGTCGAGTTCATCGAGTCCGCCCAGCCTCATATGGCGCGCCATTTCCATGTCGAATTCCAGGCTGATCGCCTGCAGTTCGAACGCTTCCGACATGATGTAAAGAACGTTGTCCGGTAAAAACCGCTTCATCACGGGCATGACCCTGTGCATGTCCTGGTCGCGTTCACGGAAATCCAGTCCACCGTAAAGCTCGGTCAGAAAGAAAGTAACAGCCGGCCGGTAGGTCTGCCGGCGAATCAAGTCGTCAAACGTCGTTGCCAGGCGGTTTTGCTGCCAGCTCTGAAGAATTTCGAATTCCTGCAGGGGAAAGCCGTCACGATCGATTTCCCCGGCCAGTTCGTGGTTTCTGGCGAGCATTTCCTGCAACCGCCTGGCGCCCGGTTTCTGCATCGTTCAGTCGCGACCGGACCCGGCCGGCATGGCTGAAAGTCGTTGCAAGGAAAGGTTGACTTGAGGCATGCGGCAGACCCTCAATTTACGTACACTATGTAACTATGCTAACCCTACACAAGGCCAAAAAACAGACCGCTGTGAGCACCCCCCGAATCGGACTGGCCGTCGCCGGCGGCGGGCCCGTCGGCGCTATCTACGAACTGGGCGCCCTGCGCGCAGTCGACGAGGCCATCAGGGGGTTACGGCTGCATGATGTCGATGTGTATGTCGGTGTAAGCGCCGGCGCATTCATTGCTGCAAGTCTCGCCAACGACATCACCACCGCCGACATGTGCCGCATATTTACCGGGCACAATCATGCAGAGTACCTGTTCGAACCTGAAAAACTGCTTAAGCCTGCCTACCAGGAGTACATCAAAAGGGCCCGGCAGGTGCCGGGCGCGGTAACGGACAGCCTGGTGGACATCGTTAAGCATCCAATGCACGCCAGCGTCGCCCGCCTGATGGGGTCCCTCGGCCAGGCAATCCCGAGTGGCATTTTCGATAACGAGGCCATCAACAGGTTCCTGATGGGAGTCTTTGAATCCAGCCACCGGTCAAACCGGTTCAGCGATCTGAAGAAAAAGCTATACATCGTTGCAGTAGACCTGGATACCGGCGCCGCCGTGCGCTTCGGTGCGAAAGATCATTACGACATTTCCATTTCCCGGGCTGTCCAGGCCAGTGCGGCGCTGCCGGGGATGTATCCACCGGTGAAAATCGGCGACCAGTATTTTGTCGATGGCGCCCTGCGCCGGACCATGCACGCCTCCGTGGCATTGGATGAAGGCGTGGACCTTCTGCTCGGCATCAATCCCCTGGTGCCATACGACTCCAGCAGCCAGGGGGAAGACGACACGCACATTCCTATCAAGAAACTGATCGAAGGCGGCTTACCCCTGATTCTCTCGCAGACGTTTCGCGCCCTGATCCAGTCGCGCATGAACGTGGCGTTCAGGAAATACCGCGAAACGCACCCGGAAACTGACTTGCTGCTGATCGAGCCAAACCGCGGCGACGATGAAATCTTCTTCACCAATATTTTCAGCTTTGCCAGCCGCAACGCCCTTTGCGATCACGCCTATCGCCTGACCCGCATGGACCTGCTCAACCGCGCGGACGAACTGGATGAAACCCTCTCACGTCACGGCATGTGCCTGAACCGTGAGCTTCTCAATGATAAATCACGTTCACTCCAGGACAGCCTCAACGCCGAGTGGTCCGGCCACAGCACAGTAGGCAGAAACCTCTCCCGAATCCTCGACGACCTGGAGTGGGAACTCGACCGCCTGGCGGGTTAAGGTTTCACCAGTGGATGCCTCGCATCAGGCTGGCGAAAGCCACCTGTTCGGACGAGGCGGCCGCCTGCTGATCGTCCACGCCCTGCGCGGCTGCCGAGTCCGGGAACATGCGGAACGCACTGTTCATGACGATCTCCGAAACTTTTGGTGCGACGGCATGCAGGACCTGGGCGAAGATGCCCAGTCGCGTGGCGATGCGCTGCGGCTTGTAGATCACCGCCTGTTTGACCATTGCCGCGGCTTCTTCCGGCGTAATGGTGGGCACGTTTTCGTACATCTTGGTCGGGGCGATCATCGGTGTTCTGACCAGCGGCATGTTGATCGTGGTGAAGCTGATGCCGGTGTCACTGAACTCGGAGGAGGCGCACCGGGAAAACGCGTCCAGCGCCGCCTTGGAAGCCACGTAGGCGGAAAAGCGCGGTGCATTTGAAAGCACGCCGATCGACGAGATGTTGATGACCTGGCCGCTGCGTTTCTTCTGCATCAGCGGCAGCACGCCCATGATCAGTCGCAGGCTGCCGAAGTAGTTCAATTGCATGGTGCGCTCAAAGTCGTGAAAGCGGTCGTAAGACGCCGCGATACCCCGCCGGATTGAACGTCCGGCATTGTTGACCAGGATATCGATCGGGCCCATCTCTGCGATAATCCGTTCCAGCACGGCGTCACAGGCTTCCATTTCTGCCAGGTCTGCCGAGAACGAATTCACTTCGCCGCCCTCTTCTTCAATTTCCCGAACGGTCTCGGCAAGCTTGCTTTCATCGCGTGCGACGATCGCTACCCGTGCACCCGCGCGGGCCATCATCACCGCGGTCGCATGGCCGATACCCGATGATCCACCGGTTACGACCACCACTTTACCGCCCACATGTCCGCGCAGGCTGCGGTCGATGAACAGGTCCGGATCGAGGTGACGCTCCCAGTAATCCCACAACCGCCAGGCGTAGTCATCCAGCCTGGGCACCTTGATACCGGTGCCCTTGAGCAATTTCTGGGTTTCGCGCGAGTCGAACTTGGTCGGGTAGTTGATAAATTTCAGCACATCCGGCGGCATGCCCAGGGTACCCAGCACTTCGCGGTAAATGCGCCTTATCGGTGGCAGCATCATCATGCCCTGCTTGACGACTGACGGAATCAGGTTGAACAAGCGGGCGTCGACCCGCATGCTCATCTGGGGCGCGTGTGCAGCCTCCGCAAAGAGATTCAGCGCCTGGCCAATCCGCATCGGCTTGGGGTCCGTCAGGTGGAAGCACTTGCGATCCTGCCGGGGCAGATGCGCAATGTGGTCCATCGCCTGTACCACGTAATCAACCGGCACCATGTTCAGCCTGCCGCCTTCAAGCCCAATGGTGGGCATCCAGGCCGGCATGGCACGGCGCATTTTCTGGATCAGCTTGAAGAAATAATACGGGCCATCGATCTTGTCGATCTCACCGGTTTTCGAATCACCGACCACGATTGCCGGCCGGTAAATACGCCACGGGACACTGCACTTCTCGCGCACCAGCCCCTCGGAATCATGCTTGGTCCGGAAATAGGGATTTTCCAGGCCGATTGCCTCTTCAAACATATCCTCGGTAAAAGTCCCCGGGTACAGGCCGGCCGCGGCGATCGAACTGACATGGTGAAAACGCTTCGCCTTGACGGCTTCGGCCAGTTTCACCGCGTTCCGGGTGCCATTGATGTTGGTTGCTTCCTGCGATGCGGCATCGGCCCCCAGGTCATAAATGGCCGCCAGGTGGAAAAAGTGATCAATCCTGCCTTCCAGTTCTTTTCGCTGTGCCGGCGGAATGCCGAGGAACGGCCGGGTCAGGTCTCCCCGCAATGGCACTACGCGTTTGGCAGCCTTACCCCAACGGGCTTTGAGCTGGTCCAGCTTCTCTTCAGACCCCTTGCGGACCAGCACGTAGATTTTCCCTCTGCGCTTGAGTAGCAGCGGTATGAGGTTCTGGCCGATAAACCCGGTTGCACCCGTGACGAAATAACTCATGACAACTCACTCCAGAATGATGTCCAGACGCTGAAAATGTTACGATCATAGCAGAACCGCAAGCGAGCCATGGCAGTACAGATCAAGTGGAGAAAGATTACAAATGAGCACAGACACAGAACTTTTCGAGCAAGCCGCCGCAGCGGTCAAATCCCTGCAGGAACGTCCGGACGACAACACCATGCTGCAGCTGTACGCGCTCTACAAACAGGGCTCCACCGGAGACGTCCAGGGTGACAAGCCGGGCTTTTTCGATTTCGTGGGCGTGGCCAAGTACGAAGCATGGGAAAAACTCAAAGGCACCGGCCAGGACGAGGCCAGGACGCAATACGTGGAGCTTGTACGAAAACTTGGCGGGCAGATCTGAGCACAAGGGGCTGGCGGCGAAATGGCGCGGCGCGACACCCGGGAATTGATTCTCAGCACCAGCCTGGAGCTGTTCAACGAGCATGGTGAACCCAACGTAACCACCAATCACATCGCCGACGAGGCGGACATCAGCCCGGGGAACCTCTATTACCACTTCCGCAGCAAGGACGATATCGTCATCGAGCTGTTCAAGCGCTTCCTGACCCGCTTCAAACCGCTGATCGAAATCTCCGGGGAATCTCTCAGGGAAGCCGAGCAACTCTGGTTTCAACTGCACCTGAGCTTTGAATTAAAAGGTGAGTTCCGGTTTCTTTACCGCAACCTGTCTGATCTGACTGCGAGAATCCCCGATCTTGACCGCGCCATGCGCGGGTTGCTGGTGAGGGAACGCCAGTCGGCATGGAATTCCCTCACCGGGCTGGAGCGTGAAGGTGTCCTGAGCATCGACCCGCTACAAAAAGAGATGCTGACAGACAGCATCCTGCTCGCCCTGACCTATTGGATCCCCTTTTCTGAAATGTTTGAGCCCGGCGGCCTGGAAGACGGGCACGCCCAGACGCTGGCCATTGCAAGGGTGTTACTAACCATCACACCCTATTTCCGGGAGCCTGAAAAAAGCCAGTTCATCGCAATCGCCCACCGGTACCTGGCCGAAACCGAATAAAAAAAGGCCGGCGTGGTGCCGGCCTAAAAGAGGGATATCAGGGAGTCCTGATATTGTCTGGCCCGTTCAGGGAGAACGGACCACGACTTGGTTACGAAGCTCAGGCTGCCTTGGGTGCTTCCTTGGCGGGAGCCGGCTTCTTGACAACAGCTTTCTTCACTGCAGCCTTTTTAACCACAGCCTTCTTGGCGACAGGTTTCTTCGCTGCAGGTTTCCTGGCAACAGCTTTCTTCGGCGCGGCTTTTTTCGGGGCCGGCTTTTTAGCTGCAGCGGGCTTGGGCTTGTTCAGCTTTTTATCCAGTGCTGCGACCTTGCGAGACAGGTCCTGTACACGCTTGGTCAAGCCGTTGACGTCGTCACGGGTCGGAATGCCCAGGCGGGCCAGTACACGGCCAACGCGATCGTCGAAGATATTTTCAAGCTTGTCCCAGTTGTCATTCGCCTGCTTGCGAACGGAATCAGCCTGGTCACGAACACCGTCGAAACGGTCTTCAAAATCACCACTGACGTCCTTGACGCGGGATTCAATTTCGCCGCGGAAATCTTTCACACGGGATTCGACTTCACCGCGAATACCCTTGACGCGAGATTCCAGGTCGCCCTTGATTTCTTCAAACGCGCCTTCCACATCCTTGCGGGTCCTTTTTTCCAGCTTGCTGCCTTCTTTCACCAGCTTGTCGAAAAACTTGTTGCCTTCGTCGATGATCTTCTCACCTTCCTGCTGGGCGACGCTGAATGCACCGAGACCAGCCAGCCAAATTTCACGTGCTGAATCAACAACAGGGTTTTCCGCCTTGCGGGCAACCGTCTTACGTTGTACTTTCTTCTTGAGTTTCTTCTTAGCCATAACATCCTCCTGAATGGGTGTAGTTCCAATTGACGGCACCATTCTAGGAACTGGAATTAGAGTAATCACACTAAAATGCATCGCTGGCACAAATTTCCGCACGACAACGAGCACTTCGCTTTTCCCGGCAGGCAATTGCAGGATGCCTGGGATGACCTTCATCTCGGGGATTGCGAGCCTTTTCCAGCCGACGGGGAACTCCAGGAGGCCTGGCGCTGTTTCCACCGGGGCGACTTCCAGGGAGCGGTAGAGCGCGCCGATGCCATTGGCCTGTCCGCTCATGCGGTGGCCAACAAGGCGACCGGAATCTACGCCACGTATCTGGAAAGCGACCAGAAACGCCAAATCAACTGTTTCAAGTCGGCCATCGAGCGGGCTGAGCGTGCGATCGAAGCCTTTCCAGACGATGCCAACAGCCACTACTTTCACGCATTCAACCTGGGCCGCTACAGCCAGAGTATTTCCGTGGTGAAGGCTCTGAAACAGGGCATCGGCGGCAAAATCCAGAAGAGCCTCAAACGGGCCCTGGAACTGCAGCCCCGGCACGCCGAAGCACATACTGCGATGGGCATGTATCATGCCGAAATTATTGACAAGGTAGGCAAGCTGATCGGGGGGGTCACCTATGGCGCCAGCGAATCCAGCGCAATGGAACATTTTGAAGCTGCGCTGGAGTTGACCCCGTTGTCACCGATCGCGAATATTGAATTCGGGAACGGCATCTACCTGCTTTATGGCGACAAGAAGCTTGACCAGGTATCTGATTTATATATCAAAGCATCAGAAATGGAGCCGAATGATGCGATGGAAAAACTTGACGTAGAGTCGGCTCTGGCCGAATTGGAGTAGACCTGAAAACACCAGGAAATACTTTACAAAACACTTGGCTTATCATAGTGTTATTTTAGATTCTGACAGGGAAGTATGATGATCAGCGAGAAAAATACGCTTATAGGGCATCTCGTGGAAACCAACGGGTCGGATTTCGTCGCCCAGTTGATCTCCGAAGATGAAGGTTTCGTTCCGCAGGTAACCATCGATGAGATCGAGGTCAGAATAGGCCAGATCGGCTCATACCTGATGGTGCGCCAGTCCGGTGTTTACGTACTGGTGATCGTGGAAAGCATGTGGCAGGAGGTTGAGCCTGGAGGCGAGTTGATGCGGATGATCCGGGTCAACCCACTGGGTGAAATATCGGCCAAGGGCGGTTTCAATCGGGGTGTCGCCCGCTTCCCCACCACCGGTGCGGAAGTTCACCTGGTTGGCGCCTCTACCCTGGATGTGCTGTTCTCCAAGTACAGCGCCGCGGATTTCAACGTAGGCAAGCTCAGCTCGTTCGACTCGGTTGACGTGTTTATCGACCCGGACGCCTTTTTCGGTCGCCACGCAGCGATCCTGGGGCAGTCCGGTTCCGGTAAATCATGGTCCGTCACCAGCTTCATCCAGTCCACGCTGAAAGCAATGCCAAACGCGCACGTAATCGTGCTCGATCTGCATGGTGAATACGGCACCAAGGACTGGGATCCGGATACTAGGCCGCCTTTCCCCGAAGACAAGGTTCGGTGCGTCAAGGCCGCCGACCTGGAAATTCCATACTGGCTGCTCACCTATGAAGAACTCATCGAGTTACTGATCGACGGGGACGACCCGAATTCCTCGGTGCAGATCGCTTTTCTCCGTGGTGTGCTGCTGGAATTGAAACGGGAGGCCAATGAGCACCTGAACCTGGGTCACATCACCGTGGATTCACCCATTTACTTTTCAATGGATGACCTGGTCAGCCGGTTCAAGTACGCCAATGAGACCACTGCGGATTTCGGCAAGTCTAAAACCGCATTGACCCACAAGTTCGACCAATTGCTGGTCAAGTTGCAAAGTCGCTTGAATGACACCCGTTACGATTTCCTGTTGAAGCCGAAGAAGAGAACCTCGTCCGAGTCACTGGCGGGCCTGTTGCGTGATTTCGTCGGCCTGGGCGATCCCGACGCGAAAGTCACCGTACTCGACCTCAGTTCCATACCCTTCGACGTACACCCGACGGTCACCGCCCAGATCGGGCGACTGGCTTTTGAATTCAACTACTGGAATCCCAAATGCCGCGAGTTCCCGCTTTTTCTGATCGCTGAAGAAGCGCATTCTTATATCCCGAGGGCGCACGTGGGCGGGCACCAGGGAACGCGCCGCAGTTTCGAACGCATCGCCAAGGCCGGTCGTAAATACGCCGTGGGCCTGTGCGTCGTCAGCCAGCGGCCGAACGAATTGTCAGAAACCGTGCTGTCTCAGTGCAGCACCTTCGTGTGCCTGCGCATTACCAACCCGGACGACCAGGAATACGTCCGTGCGCTGGTTCCCGATGCAGCCCGGGGCATCCTCGAGGCCCTTACATCGCTTGCACAGGGCGAGGCGATCGCCACAGGCGAAGGCGTGCCCATGCCGGTGCGTTTCCGGGTCACCATGCCGGACCCACCGCCAAATGCGCAGGACATCGAATATGCGCACATGTGGGCGCGGGGGCCGCAAGAAACCGACGTGGAGCACATCGTGGATTGCTGGAGGCGCCAGCGCCGCTGAACAATGGAGTTTCGCGTGCGACGGCATACCGGCAATATTGGGTAAACCTCTGGCTTCCGCCAGCCGGTTTACACTTTCAGGATGATCTACGTAGCAATTCTTCAGCTAGCTGCGGGGATTCGGGCAGGTCGGTCGGGATCATCAGGCTCAGGTAGACCAGTTTGTCGAATTCGGATTTGAAGCGCTCGATGATGTCGTGGGGTTCCGGCACCAGCTTGCGGTCCGTGATGACGCCGAAAAATACCTGGCCGTCGTAACTCAGGATACTGATACCCATCCCGATGCTGCCGTTCTGGGGGACCCAGAACATCATGTCCTTGACGCGTTCGCCTGCCAGGTAGAGTGGCTGCTGTGGCCCGGGTACGTTGGTAAGCACCGTTGTCGCCTTGTCGCTGAGCAGATCGAGAGCTGGTTTCTGCAGCGCGGAAGGCCCCATACCCAGTGCGGCCAGCAAGCCGAAAGCCACGGTTGCCTGCCTGCCGCTTTTCAATTCGTTCATCCGTTCATGGACGATACGAACCCGCTTCAACGGATTGCGTTCGCCGACCGGCAAGCTGAGGAATACCAGGCCAAAATGATTACCCAGTTCTTTCGCATGCTCCAGCGGCCTGAGATTCACCGGGACGGTGGCACGGATCTCCGTGCGGGGGTGGGGGTCCTTTCCCCGCTTCAACAGGTAGCTGTTCAGCGAACCGGTAACCGTGGCAATCAGTAAATCATTGACCGTGCAGCCCAGCACTTTGCTGAGGGCTTTAACCTGGTCCAGAGGCAGGGGTTCTGCCCATGCCACCCGTTTTCTTGCGCCCAGGCGCCCCTTGAACAGCGTCTTGGGGTCGTCGGGTAAACTCAGTGAATGAACCAGTTCACGCGCCAGCCCTGAAGCCTCGTCCAGCAGGTGTGCTGCGTGCTCGCGGTCGTTCATGACGCGGGCGCCTTCAGCCGCCAGTTTGCGGGACCAGTGCAACGCCGCGCCGATGCCTTCCCTCGCCGGTTCCATCATGCGACGGAACACCGATGACCTCGCTATTTGCCGTTTTCGCCACCGGTCCGGGTCCAGCGCAGCCGGCTGCGGGTCTGGGGATTTGTCAGTGAGTGAAAGGAATACCTGGACCAGGGCGATCCCGTCTGCGTAACAGTGATGGATACGCTGCACGATGACCGGCCCGCCAACGTAGTTTTCGATGTAGTGGAATTGCCAGAGCGGCCGCGAGGGATCCAGCGCAGTGCTGGCCAGGTCGCTGACAAACTCTTCCAGTTCATGCTGATCAGCCTTTCCGGGCAGCGCGACACGCCGCACATGGGCATGAATTTCAAAATCCTTATCCGTCACCCAGTAGGCGCCGCCGGGACGGTCCACGGCCTTCTGGCGAAATCTCTTGAACGCCAGCCAGCGCGTTTCGATGGTTTCGAGCAGGCGCTCATACGGCACCGGGCCGGACAAGGTAACCACCCCCGTGATCATCATCAGATTGGTGGGCTGTTCCATGCGCAGCCAGGCCGTATCGACTTTGGCTATCGGTTCCCTGCTGGCTGAATTGCGCATCGGAGTCAGACGACGGCTGTTACCGCCCCTTTCAGGCGGCGCTTCTTGCGGGCCTTGTCAGAACGCTGTTTCTGCACATGCTCCAGGTAGCCGTCTTCCACCCCGGTGACATATTCACCGGAAAAACAGGAAGTATCGAACTGGCGGATCGTCTCGTTACCCTCCCGGCAGGCTTCAATCAGGTCCGGCAGGTCCTGGTAAATCAGCCAGTCCGCACCCAGTTCTTCCTGGATCTCCCTCTCGTTACGCCCCGCGGCGATGAGTTCATCCGGAGCCGGCATGTCAATGCCGTAAATATTCGGGCAACGCACCGGGGGTGAAGCAGAAGCGAAATAGACTTTGTTTGCACCCGCCTCGCGCGCCATCTGGATGATCTTCTTCGAGGTTGTGCCCCGCACGATTGAATCGTCGACAATCAAGACATTTTTCTTGCGGAACTCGAGGTCGATGGCATTGAGTTTCTGGCGTACGGACTTTTTACGCTGCTGCTGCCCCGGCATGATGAAAGTCCGGCCAATATAGCGGTTCTTTATAAAGCCTTCCCGGTACTTGACATCCAGGTCGTAAGCCAGTGGCAGCGCCGCTGTGCGGCTGGTGTCGGGAACCGGAATCACCACATCTATATCGTGGTCCGGCCGCTCGCGCAGAATCTTGCGCGCCAGGGCCTGCCCCATGCGCAGGCGTGCCTTGTAGACCGATATGTCATCGAGCAATGAATCGGGGCGGGCGAAATAAACATACTCGAAGATACAGGGTGTCAGTTCTTTCTGGCTCGGGCTGACCTGGGTGAACAGCTCGCCCTGCAGGTTGATGAACACCGATTCGCCCGGCCTCAGGTCCCTGAGCAGAGTGAATCCCAGCACATCCAGGGCGACGCTCTCCGAAGCGATGGCGTACTCCCTGCCCTTTTTACCATCGCGATAACCCAGCACCATCGGCCGAATGCCATACGGATCGCGAAACCCCAGGATTCCGTGACCGCAGATCAGCGCAATAGCTGAATAGGCGCCTTCGCAACGCTCATACACGTGGTCCACGGCATTGAAGATGTGTTCCGCCTCGAGCCGGGGCGGATTCTGTTTCTGCAATTCGTGCGCCAGCACGTTAAGCAGTAATTCCGAATCAGACTTGGTGTTGAGGTGCCGCCGGTCGCTGTCGAACAGTTCCTGCGTGAGTTCCCGGGTATTGATCAGGTTTCCGTTATGCCCCAATGCAATTCCATACGGCGAATTGACATAGAACGGCTGCGATTCGGAGGAATCATCACGCCCTGCTGTGGGGTAACGCACGTGCCCAATGCCCACACGTCCTGTCAACTCGGC
>CAJIAU010000185.1_pt1 | contig 24166 bp, 27 predicted proteins | sample 9199171 | NCBI WGS metagenome assembly CAJIAU01 (sample SAMEA7708280, study PRJEB35096) | sediment metagenome | biome: marine neritic benthic zone biome [ENVO:01000025]; feature: sediment [ENVO:00002007]; material: shallow marine sediment [ENVO:03000034] sea grass bed [ENVO_01000059] ...
ACTGGTATACACTCGAAGACGGCCTGCTTGGCGTATCGGCCATCGGCACAGTGCGCTTTGAGACAGAAAACGTCTGGCAGGAAGAGGGCGGCCTGTTCAGGGCCCAGGTCCGGGTGTTGCCGGAGCCGACCGAGTGTGCTGTACCCGAGGCATACTCGGTTCTCAGTGACGTGCTCGGGCGATTCATGGAAAAGGTCTCGGACCAGTACCCCGAGTATGTACCCGAAAAACTCCAGGACGCTGCCTGGCTGGGCTACAGGCTGTCAGAGCTATTGCCGCTGGCAGGCATTGAAAAACAGCATCTGCTGGAATTGCAGGACCCTGTGGAGCGATTGCAAAACCTGCTGGAAATCCTGCCCCGCTTTCAGTCAGCCTGACGAGCACGAACCAACAGCAGCTTGTTGTCTACCAACTTCTGTTCGAAGTTTTCCAGCGGTTCCTGCAAGGGTCTGAAACGATCGCTGCCAACCGAAGTCGCACGCCAGTAGCTGAACAGGCCGAAGCGCTGAACCAAGACCTCTTCTGATAACTGGCCCAGGTACAAAACCTGGCCGCCGGGTTCGAGCCGGAAACCGGAATCCCACAACCGGATGGTCAACAGGCGGTCATCCGGTTCAAGTTCCCGCTTCAGCAGCAACACTTCGGAGCGCCCCTGGAAAGCCCGCCCCAGCAACGGCAGGTTTGCCTGGTCCGGTTCCGGATTCAGCGCCTGGATGATCCAGCGCCAGTCGGTTGTCGGAACCTGTTCCCAGCCGTATTGTTCCAGCAACGCGGAAACCTCACTGGGGCCTGCCGCGATCTGGGCATTGAATGCCCGGGACGCCACAGATGAAAGCTGGGTTCGATCCATCGGCATGTTTTTCCACCCCGATTCCCACCAGTCTTGGCTGTTCACGTACTGCAGCTCGGTAGGTGACTTGAGCGCTGCCAGGTCTTCAGCCAGATGTTCATTCACCTGCCAGGAGGCAAGCGCCAGGAAAGATCCGTAAAAAATCAGGCTGGCCGTGGCTCCGGAAAACCTCTTGGTGGCCCGTTGCCGGTAAGCAATTCCGACGATAGCCGTCCACGCCAGCCCACTAACCATACCCATCAGCGCCCCGCTGAGCCACTCCATTCCCAGGTAAAGCCGGGCCAGGGCCAATAAGGTCAGGATCAGGGCCGCAGCAAGGTAAGGCCACTGACGGTGTTTCCTTGGGAGTTCACCTGCCTCCATGATGGCAAAAAATGTCAGTACAACCGTTGACAGGCTCATTGCGGCACTGGGACTGTGCAGCGTCTGTCCAGCCATCTCCAGCACCTGCGGAGTGGTTCTCAGGCTCCAGGACAACAATAAATGCAGCATGGCTCCGCCACCGATGGCAATCAGCCAGTGAATCGCGGCGTTTCTGCGTCCCGCGCCCAATAGCCAGAGCAGCAGGGCCAGCGCGGAGAAGATCGACACGGGCCAGCGCGACAGTTGGGAGATTGCCGCCATCACCGGGTCGGCCAGGTGATTTCTCAGGGCAAGGGCAAAGTTCATCACTGCCTGGTCCAATGCCTGGGGCTGGGCGGAAAACGGGGACAGGAACAGCAGCATGACCAGGCCCCAGAACACGAAAACCAGCAGCACACCCATCATGGTCACGGAAAGTGCTTCACCGCGGGTCGGATCAAGAACCGGTCCGGCCACGCGCCCCAGCACCGGGTGTCGGCGGCTCCAGCGGATGCCATGACGCATCCAGCGGGCGGACCGGGTGGCGAGGGGTTCGTATGCCATCCGGGTCAGCCACCAGATCGACCAGAGAATTACCACCAGGATCACCAGCATCACCGTTAGCCTTCCGGTGTATTCCGACGCGACTTCCAGCGACGCGCCAAACAACATGCCCGGCAGCAGAAACGACGGCGCCCAGGTCACACAGGCTGGTATGTCTACAGCGATAAATCGCCCGGGCTTCATACCCATCATGCCCGCCACCGCCGGAATGATCGGGCGCAGCGGGCCGATGAACCGACCGGCCACCACGCTTTTAGCCCCGTGGGCGTGGAAAAATCGCGTGCCGCGCTCCATCAGTGCCGGGTAGCGAGAAAAAGGCCAGATGTCGAGTAAATGTCCGCGGAATCGGTTTCCGAGCAGGTAACTCAGAAAATCCCCAAGGAACGCCCCGGAAGTAGCCGCCAGCCAGATTGGGATCAACTCCATGATGCCCAGGCCAATGAACGTGCCGACGCCAAACAGAATCACTATTCCCGGCAACAGGATGCCAACCAGGACCAGAGATTCGAACAGGGCGACCAGGAATACGATCGTAAAGCCCCAGCCCGGGTGGGCATTGAGCCAAGCAAGCAATTCCTGTGTCCAGCCTGTATCCAATGCAGATTCCTTTGGGTGACCAGCAGGGTCCAATCCGGACGCCGACTGGCCGTTATAATACGGGATTGATTGGAAAGGAGTTGTGACATGGGGTCAAGTCTGGCTGGAAAAACGATGCTCATCACCGGCGGATCCAGGGGGATCGGCAAAGCCATCGCATTACGGGCCGCCCGTGACGGCGCCAAAATTGCCATTGCGGCGAAAACCGTCAAGAAACACCCCGTATTGCCAGGCACTATCCACACCACGGTCGAGGAGATCGAGGCCGCCGGTGGCAGCGGGCTGGCCATTCGCATGGATGTCAGGCACGAGGACTCGGTGGAGCAGGCCGTGGAACAGACGGTTCAGCGTTTTGGCGGACTGGACATCCTGGTCAACAACGCCAGCGCCATCATGTTACTGGGTACGCTCGAGCTGCCGATGAGGCGCTATGACCTGATGTTCAACACCAACGTGCGTGGGACCTACCTGATGTCCCGGGCATGCGTTCCTCACCTGAAAAAGTCGGACAACCCGCATGTGCTGAACCTGTCACCGCCGCTGAACCTGAACCCGGAATGGTTCAAGGACCACGTGGCCTACACCATGGCAAAGTACGGCATGAGCATGTGCGTGCTGGGCATGGCCGAGGAATTTCGCGCCGATGGCATCGCGTTCAATGCCCTGTGGCCACGCACCGTCATCGCCACTGCCGCACTCAACATGCTGGATGGAATGGTCAATCCCGATAACTGCCGGACAGAAGACATCATGGCGGATGCCGCCCATGCCATCCTGCGCCAGGATTCACAGAGCTGTACCGGCAATTTCTATATCGATGAAGACGTTCTGCGTGCAACCGGCGTCAAGGATTTCTCCGAATACTCGGTCAAACCGGGTGAAGCGCTGATGAAAGACCTGTTCCTTGATGGCTAACATCGCATCCGCATGATTAATCCCCCGGGGGAGCGACAGTACATTGCGTCCCTGACCGGGCTGCGGGGGATCGCCGCGGTGCTGGTGTTTCTTTATCACTACGAGGTGCTGCACCCGGGGATCCGCCTGGACCTGGCCGTACCCCTGGTTGGAAAGATTTTGCAATTTCCATTGGGTTTTGGATTCACGGGAGTGGATGTTTTCTTTGTGCTGAGCGGTTTCCTGCTCAGCCTCCCTTTTGCCCTGGCCGCCGCGCGAGGGCAAGCCCTGCCTCCGCTGAGACCCTATTTCAGACGGCGCTTTCTGCGGGTTTTCCCAGCCTACTACGCACAGTTCTTTCTCATCCTGGTCATTGGGGCCTGGTTTGTCGCCTGGAAACCGCTGGATGTTTACGCGTTCATCGCTCACCTGCTGATGTTTTTCAACATTGGCTGGGAGCCGGTAAGACCACTGGTCGGAATATGGTGGACGCTCCCGGTAGAAATGGGCTTCTACCTGTTGCTGCCTTTTCTGGCGCCTTTTCTTGGTCCTGGAAGGTGGGGGCCGGTTTTGCTGGCGGGTATTGTCTTAAGCCTGGTTTACCGGGCATGGGCGGGCGCTCATTTCGGACCCATGGGAAATGGTGCAGCGTTTCTGGCTGCATCTCAATTACCCGGCAACCTGGCCGAGTTTCTGCTGGGTGCGAGTGCCGCCCTGCTGGTGCAGTGGGTTTCCCTGAACGAGCTGCCCAGACCGGCAGGTTGGGTTTTGAACCTGATGTTCGCGCTGGGCCTGCTGGCGCCGGCCACCTGGTTGTGGGTTGTCGTGCTGCCAAACAGCGCCGAATATTGGCAGGGCCATTGGAGCATGATTATTGCACCGCTGACGATTGGGTTGCCACTTTCCGTATCCGTGCTGGGACTATACTGGGGCTCTCGCATCGGTGCGGTTTTGCTGGCCAATCGCGTCGTTTATTTCCTCGGGCTGATTTCCTACAGCCTTTATCTCTGGCATTTCGTGGTCATGCAACAGCTGCGGGTGATCGTTGGGGAGAGTTACGCAGACTTGCCTCATTGGGTCACCTTTCCCCTGGCTACTTTCTCTGTGGTCCTGGTCGCCAGCCTGAGTTACTTCCTGGTTGAACGGCCTTTCTATCGACTCAAAAGCTATCGGCAACTCAGAGGGAACTGAACGACTCGCGAGCTGCTGTTATGGTGGCATCGATGTGCTCATCGGTGTGGGCCGATGAAACAAATCCGGCTTCGAAAGCAGATGGCGCAAGGTAAACACCTCTCTCCAGCATCAGGTGATAGAAGGCTCTGAAGGCCTCAACATTGCACTTTTCCACTTCGGCGAAGTTAATCACCTGTTCGACGTCCGTGAAAAACAGTCCGAACATGCCGCCAACGCGGGTGGTCCTTAACGGTACCCCGGCCTGGTCAGCGGCCATCTGGATTCCATCCACCAGCCGCATGGTTTTGATCTCCAGGTTCTCAAAAAAACCTTCCTGTGTAATCAGGTCCAGGTTGGCGAGCCCCGCCGCCATCGCGACCGGGTTGCCGGACAAAGTGCCTGCCTGGTAGACCGGGCCACTGGGCGCAACCTGCTCCATGAATTCACGCTTGCCGCCAAACGCGCCTACCGGCATTCCGCCGCCAATCACCTTTCCGAAAGTAGACAGATCCGGTGTGATGCCGAAGAGACCCTGGGCGCCCTGTAGCGCAACCCGAAAACCGGTCATCACTTCATCAAAAATCAACAGGCAGCCATGCTGGTCACAGGCCGAGCGTAAACCCTCGAGATAGCCGGGAACGGGGGGAATGCAATTCATGTTGCCCGTTACCGGTTCCACGATGATTGCGGCGACATCCTGCCCACGGTCCGCCAAACAGTTCACCACTGCCTCAATGTCATTGTAGGGCAGCGTCACCGTAAGATCCGCCACCGCGGGCGGTACCCCCGGAGAGGTCGGAACACCCAGGGTCAAAGCACCGCTGCCGGCCTTGACGAGGAAACTGTCGGCATGGCCGTGATAACAACCTTCGAACTTGATCACCAGGTCGCGGCCCGTCGCCGCGCGGGCCACCCGGATGGCGCTCATGGTAGCTTCCGTCCCGGAATTGACCATACGCACCATGTCCAAACCCGGCACGATGGCGCATAGCCTTTCAGCCATTTCCACTTCGGCGGGGCATGGGGCGCCGAAACTCAGCCCTCGTGTTGCTGCTTCTTTCACTGCTGAAATGATTTCGGGGTGCGCATGACCCGTGATCATCGGCCCCCATGAACCCACGTAGTCGATATAGGAGCGCCCGTCCACATCGTACATGCACGCCCCCTCTGCGCGTTCGAAGAACACGGGGTCGCCGCCGACGCCGTTAAAGGCGCGTACCGGAGAGTTCACACCGCCTGGAATATGCTGGCGGGCCCTGGAAATCAGTTCTTTGCTGCTGTTCATCGGCGTATTGTATGGCAAACTACGCTACTTTTTTATGGCAAGGTGAAATAAAGTGAACGACACCGAATACAAAAGCTGGATGTGCATCATCTGCGGCTGGATTTATGAAGAGGAGAAGGGTGCTCCGGAAGAAGGTCTGGCGCCCGGAACGCGCTGGGAAGATGTTCCCGAATTCTGGGTTTGCCCTGATTGCGGTGCAGGCAAAGAAGATTTTGAAATGATTGAAATCTGATTTTTGGGTTATTCTTTGAGCAATGAGTAAACAAGGCGGAATCAAGCGCTCGAGCCGGAATGCCATGATCGCAGGCGTCTGCGCAGGTATTGCACGACATTTTGACTGGTCGATTACCGGAACCCGGGTTGCCTACGTGCTGCTGTCCGTCTGCTCGGCAGCCTTCCCCGGAATCCTCGTTTACCTGATCCTGTGGCTGGTATTACCGGTTGAAGATTAATCCCGTCCCATCACTCCGGTTGTCACCGACCCATCGGCGTCCAGTTCCAGCCAGCGGCAGGATGGGCCGGCCAGGTCCAGTGTAAACTTCGCTGTTTCCGGCAGGCTGTTAGCCACGCTGGAGGGCGCGCCCAGAAAACTCACGCCATTGCGATCTGAGGCGAACGCATGGTGCACATGGCCCCAGACCACACAGCGCACCCTTTTTTCACGATCCAGGTAATTCAAAAACCGTACCGGTTGTTCGAGAGCGTAACGGTCTATCCACGGCGCGTTCACCGGTATCGGCTGATGATGTAGCGCCACCAGGATGTGCTCCGCGTCGCTGCTGCGCATGCTGGCGTCAAAATTCTCCAGCTGTTGCTGGCTGAAAGCTCCCGAGATTTTTCCCGGCTGGGTTGAATCCAACCCCACAATTTGCCACCCATCCAGTTCGAAAACACCGGGGCCGCCCCACGGCCCCAGCGGAAAATGCTGCTTCATCTCTTCCGGAATATCGTGATTGCCCGGAAGCGCCAGGACAGGCGCTCCAAGTGTACCCAGTCGCACCGCCACGCGTGCATACGAGGCCGCACTGGCATCCTCGCTGACATCGCCGGTCAGCAAAACCAGATCAGGGTCCCAGGCGCGGACTGCGGTTAACAGGCCAGCCAGGTTACGTTCTGCGTTCTGGCCGCGATAGTCCGTATCCGGATCGGCTGGTACGTGACAATCGCTTATCTGCAGAACTTTTATAGAGGCTACTCTTCGACGACGACCGCGCCTTCTGCATTACGCGCAACGGATTTCATACCGTTCCTGCAGCCACTGCTGGACTTGTACATCTGGCTGCGGCCAATTTCCTGGCCGTTACCGGCCTTCAGGATGAAGTATTCCCGACCGTCTTTTGCCGTTTTCACCTCGAACCGGTTTTCATCCTGGGAATTCTTGCGTACGGACTCGATTCCGTTTGCACAGGAACTTCTTGACTTGTACCCCTCGCTCGAAAGAATGGTTTCTCCGTTTCCGGCTTTAAGCCTGAAGTAATCCTGACCATTCTTACCTTTGAATACGACAAATTTTCCAGCCATTTTTCTCTCCTGTTCAGATTGTTTCTGGACCCTTAACCATAACCATTTAACAGTACAATTTCACTGATCCAAGTATAATATCAATTCATCGCCGGGTTGCACTCCCAGTTCCTTCGCCTTACCGGCATTCAGCTCCAGCACGAACTTTGCCGGCCCCATGCTGGGGTACCCCGGACACCGCGATGTTCGACACGGGGCGGTGTTCTCGGAGACGCTCACCAGTTTCAGATCCTCGTCAAAATAGAAAATATCCAGTGGAATTTTTGTATTCTTCATCCAGAAACTGCGCATACCCTCCACCGGAAACAGGAAAATCATCCCGTGGTCATCGGGCATGCTTTCCCGGAACATCAGGCCCAGCGCCTGTTTTTCCTGCGATTCGGCCACTTCGACAGTGAATCGCTTGCCCTTGAGCTCGACGTACGGCCCTTCGGCCATGCAGGCCGCACAAACCAGCAACGTCAGTACAAGTGTGAAATATCGCATGTCGAAAGTTTGGTTCGGGCACCGGTATTAATCAATCTTTTTTTCTCCTATGCTTATCATGCAAGCAAAGGAGAAACCGGATGCAGACTTTCGTCATTTTGCGCAGAGGCGGCTGGAGGGATAGTGAAGACCTGGAGAATGCCGCGGCAGTGTCGAGGCAGATCGGTGATGAGGAAATGTCCGATCAAATCAAGTGGATCAGGTCCTACGTGTTGCACGAAGAAGACGGCACCCTCGGCACCGTGTGTATCTACCAGGCGGAAGATGAAGACGCGATCATGGAGCATGCGCAGAGAGCGGAATTGCCGGCCGACGAGGTCATCCCGGTCGCCGATACGGTCATCGTGCGCGACGACCCCTGATCAGCTCTCTTCACCGTCGGCGACCCTGACGTTTTCCACGCCCGGCGTATCCACGTCAAGCGCCACCATCACATCACCGAATTGCTGTGGTTTGATTTCACCCATAAGGTTGATCACCACGGCTTCGGAATCACCGTCGGAGACCAGCACTGTCATACCGCAAATCTGTTGATCCACGACACGAATCAGCATGTGGGTAGCCTCGTCTTCTTCGCGGATCAGCAGGACCGGCTCCCAGCCATCCTCCTGCAGGTTTCCGCTCATGGTGTTTATGCGGGTCGCCACCCGTGACGCGTCACCATTGATTTCATAAATGCGAATGCGCACTCCGTCCAGGCTTTTCAGCAGATCCTGGACCTCGGGCTCATCGTCCACATGGCTGGCGGCGAAGCGCAACAAAGCCGGTCCGATCGAAAGGGTCATCACGGTGTCAGTGTCCCGCATGCCCAGTGATTCGAGGTCCGCGTACCCTTCGCTGCTGCGGGGCGCTGTCAGGCCGCAGCCGGTCAGGAACAGTGCCAGACCTGCGAAACAAAGCGCCCTGACGGCAGCCGGCCAGAACGTGCCGTTAGCCCGTTGCGTCATCGTCGTCATGATCGTGATCGTCGCCGTTGATATCGATGTCGAAGTTGTCCATCACCTTGCCCAGTTCCTCCGGGCTGATGCTGCCGATCACGTTGACGAAAACGGCTTCAGTTTCTTCAACCGCCATGACCGTGATGCCTTCGACCCGGTCGTTGTTGATCATCATGAAAATCCGCACCTGCTCATCCTGCGAGTTTACGGTGACCACGGATTCCCAGCCCAGGTCGTCGAGCTTGGCAGAGGTATCCCTGACGAAGTCAACCGCACCGTCGGCCATCGCCGTGGTTTCAAACACATTGACGCGCACCCCATTGAGCCGGTTGAACAGTTCCGCGGCTTCCGGGTCTTCGCTGGCGCTGAGTGAGCCCACCAGGCCCAGTAATGACTCACCAACAGCGATCTGCACGGTGGGCTCGCCGAAAATACTGCTCAACTCACCAAAGTCGACGTAACCCGGATAGTCCTTGAGCGAGTCTTCCTGGGCCATTGCGGGCAAGCTGATCAGCAGCGTTGCGCACAAGGTCAGGATTTTCCTGAAGATTGAATGTTTCACGTGGTTTCCTCCTGTATGGATTGTTCGGTAAACGGAATATGTTCTGAAAGCTTGTCCTTGACGTTGTGGCGCAGCTCACCGCCAAGCACGGAATGAATCTGGCTGCCGGTGCGGTTGCCGACCTTGTCCAGGTAGGCGAAGGCCACGGCAAGGTCCTGGCGCGCCTGCTCGATTTCCGCTTCGGACGGCTGCTTCGGCTGCATCATGACGACAGTCAGGGCGATCAATGGAATCGCCGCAAACGCCGGCGCCATGACCCACTTCGGCAGGGGGCCGGGGAACAGCCAGGGCAGGAACGGCTTCTTCTCACGGTGTTCCCGCGGAATCCGCTTCAGCTTGCGCGTCAGGCTGGCGGGCGCTTTTTCCACCTCGAGCTGGTTCAGCAGGTGATCGAATTGTGCGTCCAGTGTTTTGTCGTCTTGGTTCATGGTCTTACCTCTGCCAGCTGCTCACGCAACTGTTTTCTCGCCCTGTGCAGGTAGGTCTTTACCTGCGGCATGTTCAGTTCAAGCACGGCTGCGACTTCTTCATAGCTGTGCTGATGCACGTCCCTGAGCACCACCAGTGAGCGGTACGGTTCCTTCAGGCTGTTGATCGTGTTCTTGAGCCACGACCCCAGCTCGCTCTGGTGCATCCCCTGCATCGGCCCGGCAACGGTGTCCGGCTCGTGCCACTCCTGCAGTTCCTCGGTCGGGTGCCTGCGCCGCAACCGGTCCAGGCAACCGTTGCGGGTGACTTTCATCAGCCAGGGCCGGACCTTGTCCGGATCGATGGAATCCTGGTTCTTCCAGAGCTTCACGAAAGCCTCCTGGCATGCATCCTCGGCTTCCGCCGGATCCTTGAGCAGATAGCGGGCCAGCGTCCATGCCTGATCCTGGTACTCCCCGACCCATTGATTGAACTTTCTGCTCATCTCATCAGCATAAACGCAGCCGGGTGGAAAAGGTTACAAACAAGTAACGAATAATCGCGCTACCATGAAAGGGCCATGTCAAACGCGGATTACAGAAAAGCGCTGATTGAACTCAGACAGACGCTCCTGAAAGCTCAGGAAACCGGCGAGGAGGCAGAGCAGACCGTGGAGCTGGACCAGACCCGGGTGGGCAGGCTTTCGAGAATGGACGCCATGCAGGCACAGGCCATGTCGAAGGAGACGGGGCGGCGGCGACGGCAAAAGCTGCTGCAGATCGAAGCGGCGCTCAGTCGTATAGATAACGAAGAATACGGCTACTGCGAGGAATGCGGTGACGAAATCGCAGCTGCGCGCCTAACAGTCGATCCGACCGTGTTGCTTTGTATTCAATGCGCAGAAGCCAGAGAAGCCTGACTTCATAACTTTTTCACCAGGCAATAGGTCGTGTGGCCCGCCGGGACGCCCTCACCTCTCGTGGACCAGATTCCCTGGCATGTGCTCTTCGTTGAACGACTTGATTCCTTCGCTCAGGACTTTTAATTCCCCTTCATCAGGAACGGCTGCCAATTCAATCTTCATCCGAACATATCCCTCAGCTTTTCCAGGTGGCTGGTAGCACGCTCCTTTGTCCTTTCGTGATCGAGTGCCTGGTCCTCGCCTTTCCACTCAACCAGTTCCTGCGGCAACTCTTCCAGGAACCGCGAGGGATCGCAGGACACGGTTTCACCGTAGCGGCGCCTGGATTTCGCAAAACTCAGGGTCAGCGATTCCCTGGCCCGCGTCAGGCCGACATACATCAGGCGCCGCTCTTCCTGCTCTCCATTTTCTTCCAGGCTGTTACGGTGTGGAATCAGTTCTTCCTCCACACCCGCCAGGAAGACATGTGGAAACTCCAGACCTTTCGAGCCATGCAGGGTCATCAGCCGCACTTCCTGGCCGGGCTGCTGGTCCTGGTCGAGACTGGTCAGCAGGCACAGCCTTCCCATCAGGTCCGTTAAACCCTGGCCCGGGTTGTCTTCCTGCAATCGTTCCAGCCAGGCCAGCAGTTCCCGGACGTTCTCCATTCTCCGTTCGGCCAGCACCGGGTTGTCGGTCTGGTCACGAACCCAATGCTCGTAGTTGATGGAATCGACCAGGTCGCGTGCCGCTGCTACGGGATCAGAACGCTCGCCCCGGTCGCCGGTGGCAATGATGAGGTCGCAGAACTTTCGCAGGCTTTCCGCGCTGCGGGGCTTTAATGCCTCCCGGCAAGCCGGGAGTTGGGCCGCTTCGAACAGGCTGATGTGTTTCATTCCGGCCTGTTGAGCGATAATTCCCCTCGACGTCACGCCGATGTCGCGCCTGGGCGTGTTGACGATCCGCACAAACGCCGTGTTGTCATCAGGGTTGACCGCAAGGCGCAGGTAGCACATCAGGTCCTTGATCTCGGTCCGCTCGAAAAACGAGGTGCCGCCGGACAGGTGATACGGGATGCGTTGCTCACGCAGCGCCTGCTCCAGGACACGCGACTGGTGGTTTCCCCGGTACAGCACGGCAAAGTCACCCCATCGGGCGCGGGTCGTATACTGGCGATGCAGGATTTCAGCGGCAATCATGGTTGCCTCTTCCTGCTCGTCTCCACAGGGAATGACCCGAATCGCCTCGCCTTCGTGCATGGCACTCCACAGCCGCTTCTGAATATCGTGCGGATTGTTGGCGATCAGTGCATTGGCTGCCTTCAGCACCGTTCCGCAGGAGCGGTAATTCTGTTCCAGTTTGATGACGCTCAGTGCAGGAAAGTCCCGGGCCAATTGCTGCAGGTTCTCCGGTTGCGCACCCCGCCAGCCGTATATCGACTGGTCATCATCGCCCACGGCTGTCAGCCGCCCTTCCTCCCCGGCCAGCAGGCGCAGCATCTGGTACTGGGTCTCGTTGGTGTCCTGGTATTCGTCGACCAGCAGATAGCGGATCTCCTGCTGCCACTTCAGGCGGATATCTTCCTGCCGCAAGGCTCGCAGCGGTTGCAGGATAAGGTCATCGAAATCCACGGCGTTGAGGTTCTTCAGATGCTCCTCGTAGCGCTGGTAGAGGCTCCATATTGACTGCTCTCCCCCGCTGCCGGAACCGGCGTCGATGTCTACCGAGCCCAGCGCCTGGTTTTTCCAGCGGGATACCTGGGCCCGGGCCAGCCTGACACTCTCCGGGGCCGTGCCTTCCGGCAACAGGTCCCGCACCACGGTCTGGCTGTCGGTCTCATCCAGTATGCTGATGCCCGGCCGGTAGCCCAGCGGGGCATGGTGGGTCCGCAAAATTTTCCAGCCCAGCGAATGGAATGTTGAAACGGTGATTTCAGCCGCTTTCTCCTTGCCCAGCCGCTTTGCCAGCCGCTCCTTCATCTCGCGGGCCGCTTTATTGGTGAAGGTAATCGCCGCTATGCGTGCTCCCGGCAACCCGCGATCGCGCACCAGGTGAACGATCTTTTCGATGATCACGCGGGTCTTGCCGCTCCCTGCGCCGGCCACTACCAACAGGGGGCTGTTGGTATGGAGGACGGCTGCCTTTTGCTGATCGTTGAGCTGGATTGAGGAAGAGGGCATCAAGGCGCGAATTCTACCTGATCGCTGGCGTCCCCGATGATTATTTGTTCAACATTGTGGCCCAATGCCTTGAAATGAAAATTGTGCAACCCCATTTGCCACGACAGGCTGTACTAATTGGCCGTTGGCCATAGACAGACACTTAATTGTTGCCGGCAGGCAGGGTCCGCCGGCTTAACCACTAAAAACTGTTTGTAAATTTTGGGAGATTCTGAAATGAAACTTCGTCCTTTGCATGACCGCGTCATCGTAAAACGCGTCGAGGAAGAAAAGATGTCCGCCGGGGGAATCGTGATTCCCGATAATGCGGCAGAAAAGCCAATCCGTGGCGAGGTGCTGGCCGTTGGTAACGGTAAGGTGCTCGATAGCGGAGAGCAGCGCGGCCTGGATGTAAAAGCCGGCGACACCGTGCTGTTTGGAAAATACTCAGGCACTGAAGTCAAGGTGGATGGCGAGGAACTGCTCGTCATGCGCGAAGACGACATCATGGCCATCATCGAAGGCTGATCAGCCTCCCGATCAACGAATTTGTAATTTTGAGGAGCACATAGAATGAGTGCAAAAGACGTACGATTTGGTGAAGACGCACGCGGCAAGATGATTGCCGGCGTCAACATCCTGGCTGACGCAGTCAAGGTCACGCTTGGCCCGAAAGGCCGTAACGTGGTTCTGGACAAGGCCTTTGGCGCACCGACCGTGACCAAGGACGGCGTTTCCGTCGCCAAGGAAATCGAGCTGGACAACAAGTTCGAAAACATGGGCGCCCAGATGGTCAAGGAAGTCGCTTCCAAGACTTCCGACGTGGCCGGTGACGGCACCACGACCGCTACCGTGCTGGCCCAGGCCATGCTGCGCGAAGGCCTCAAAGCCGTCGCTGCCGGCATGAACCCGATGGACCTGAAGCGCGGTGTCGACAAAGCTGTACTGGCGGCTACCGAGGCCCTGAAAGGCCAGTCAACACCCTGCACCACCAACGAGGCGATTGCCCAGGTGGGCTCGATCTCCGCCAACTCCGACACCGAAGTTGGAGAGATCATTGCTGAAGCGATGGACAAGGTTGGGAAAGAGGGCGTGATCACTGTAGAAGACGCCTCCGGCCTGTCCAACGAACTGGACGTGGTCGAGGGCATGCAGTTCGACCGCGGTTACCTGTCTCCGTACTTCATCAACGACCAGCAGACCATGAGCGTCGAACTGGAAGAACCCTTCATTTTGCTGCACGACAAGAAGATCAGCAACGTGCGTGATCTGCTGCCCGTGCTGGAAGGCGTCGCCAAGTCCGGCAAGTCTCTGCTGATCATCGCCGAAGACGTCGAAGGCGAAGCCCTGGCCACGCTGGTGGTTAACACCATCCGCGGCATCGTCAAGGTTGCAGCCGTCAAGGCGCCTGGCTTCGGTGACCGCCGCAAAGCCATGCTGGAAGACATCGCCATCCTGACCGGCGGCACGGTGATTTCCGAGGAAGTCGGCCTGAGCCTGGAGAAGGCCACGCTGGAAGAGCTGGGTTCTGCCAAGAAGATCAGCATCACCAAGGAAAACACCACCGTTATCGACGGCGCCGGTTCCTCCGACCAGATCGAAGGCCGGGTCAACCAGATCCGCGCCCAGGTCGAAGAGTCAACATCTGACTACGACCGTGAAAAACTGCAGGAACGCGTGGCCAAGCTGGCCGGCGGTGTTGCCGTGATCAAGGTCGGTGCTGCCACCGAAGTGGAAATGAAAGAAAAGAAAGCCCGCGTAGAAGACGCGTTGCACGCTACCCGCGCCGCCGTTGAAGAAGGCGTCGTGCCCGGGGGCGGTGTCGCGTTGGTTCGCGCCCTGACCTCTGTTGCCAAAGTTTCCGGCGACAACGAAGACCAGAACGTGGGTATCGCCATCGCCAGCCGCTCCATGCAGGAACCGCTGCGCCAGATCGTCACCAATGCCGGTGAGGAAGGCTCGGTCGTCCTGAACAAGGTTCGCGACGGCGAAGGCAACTTCGGTTACAACGCCGCGACCGGTGTGTACGAGGATATGATCGATGCAGGCATCCTGGACCCGACCAAGGTCGTGCGCTCAGCCCTGCAGAACGCCGCGTCGGTTGCCGGCCTGATGATCACTACCGAAGCCATGGTTGCTGAACTTCCGAAGGAAGAGCCGCCAATGCCTGGCGGTGGCGACATGGGCGGAATGGGAGGCATGGGCGGCATGATGTAAGCCCAAAAAGGGGGTCAGGTTAACTTTCTGACCTCCTGCTCTCGAAAACGGGCGTCAGAAAGTTAACCTGACCCCCTTTTTTCAGAAACCCCGCCCAGTGCGGGGTTTTTTTTGCACGTGATCAAGGGCTGGCTGGAGGGGATACAGCTTTACCATTTCCTTTCATCCATCCAGCCCGGAGCGCCTTTGAGGCCGCGGAAGAAAAAGAAACTCAAACTTTTGCGCCGGAAGCCGGTTTCCAGGGCCTGCCCGATGCGGAACATCCCTGACAGCAGAAAAGCCGGTAGCAGTTTTGCAAAGCCATGCCAGAAACTGAACCAGGCCCCGAAGGGCCAGGCCGGCAGGTCTTCCGGGGTCAGCTGGTTCTTCCTGGCAAACACGCTGTTCCGCCGAAACGGCGCGTGCAGCATGGCGGATTCGAAATCCAGGTCGAGGAATTCACATATTCGCCTCATCTCGGCCCCGGTATCAGCCACCAGGTCTTCGTACCGAACGCGTTCCAGGCGTTCAGGCATCCGCCGGGCCAGGCGCTCGATGCGGTTTCTGTAATGTTGCCTGGTGAGAATCCACTGGGCCGTCTTGATGCCCAGGCCCAGGCGGCCGACCTTCACCTGCCCGGCTCGCCTCGAAGTTTCGAGCCTCGCCATCTGGGAACGGACCACGTCCCGGGCATCGCGCTCGATCGAGATGAACAGGGCGCCGGGAATCGCGCTTGAAATGTTCTCGGCAAGAAGCGTGTGCGCAGGTGTTTTCTCAGTCCAGACCCGGCAACCCTGGTCCCGTGCAAACCCGTCCATGACTTCGCGGAACAACTCGCCGTAGTCCGCCGGGTACTTCCGCACCAATTGCTCCATGGTCACCCCTGCCAGCCGGAAATAGGCGGATTGGGCCAGCACCGCGCAAAGCTCGATGAAGTTGGTGATTTCAGACAGGTCCCCGTACCGGCCCGAGACTTCACTGAAATAGGCCGATTCGAACGTGCCCCTGCCGGGTTCGATGACCGTGGCGATGCCCGAGTGCTGCTGCAGGAGGTTGTTCAGCCAGGTGGTGCCGGAACGGCCCCACCCCAGGATGAATACAGCTTGCGGCAAGGTCTTCCCCTTGTTTACCCGGGCATGGGCTGCTGTCGAAAGATCAGGTGCAGAATATTGCCATCCAGGTCCTCGAAAAAGACCATCCGGTTACCCGGCCCGGGCCGCGGCTCGCTGAGAAAGGAGACATCACGAGCTTTCAGGGCATTGACCGCCCCGTCGAAGTCGTGCACGTCGATCGCCAGGTGGCAAATGCCCGGGTCGGCACGGCCAGCGGGTTTCCGCTCACCCACGGACGGAAGTATCTCCAGCAGCGCATCGTTCCTGCCGCGCAGGAATACCTTGCTTCCAGAAGTGCGAACGATGCGGAACTCGAGCACGTCCCGGTACCACTCGGCGAGGCGAAGGGGGTCGGACGAAGCGATAGCAGAATGTTCTATTCCGTTGAACATGACCTCATTCTAAACTATTATTGCCGCCGGCCCTCCCTCCCTACAATGGTTGCTCCACGAGTATTCAAAACCGGCATGACACAGCCCAAAGAAACCCAGAGCCTGACCCGTGAAGATGTGCTTGCCCGCGTCCATGCATTACGCAATGTCAGGCACTCCGATTTTGGAGACGAAGAGGAGACCCGCCGCCGGCTGAATGTGCACGGCATCGACGACGAGGAAATTGAGCGCCAGCTTTCATTGCTGAGCTCCAACACGTTCGGGTCGACCGCGGTGCTGACGAGCTATTCACTGCTGCACAGCCTGCAACACATGGACTCGATGCTCGACAAGACCCCCAGGCGGGCGCCTGCCGCCGAGGCGGCGGTCACGATATTCCGTTGCGCGGACATCGCGTTGGGCTGCATGGCGGAACTTTCTGAGCGCATGACACGCAACCTGGAACGGGACACTGTCGACCGTTTCGTCGCCAACGCCCGTTGGCGTGCCGCGATACATGAATTCCTGTATCGCCTGTCTTCCCTGGTGGTGGACGTGGCGGCGTCGCCCGAAGAAGGTGCGTGCCTGGATGCCCGCACTTCACCGGCCTGGCAACGTTACGAGGCGCAATCCCGGAGTTTGCAACAGGGGCTGGCGACGCGATGGCCCGAGCCGGCCGAGGCCATCTTCGAGGAAGGGCTGGACAACCCGCGGCGCTTCGTATTCTTCAACGAATTCGTCAACCTGTCCGATGAACGGATCTGGCTTTCGCGCCTGAGCCGCGTACGCCTGCCTGGGGTGAAGCGGGGTAAAGACGAGACCGACAGCGAGTTCTTCGAGCGCGTGGTGTGCAGCCAGGACATCGACGACATGCTCGGGGCGCTGGAGACGGTGCACGAAACCGACCTGCTGCCGTTCCGAATCGTTCACCAGGTCTCCGAACTCATTGCCGGCACGGTGCACCAGTACCTGAGCGACGTGATCGAAGAGCTGCTCGACCCTGCAACAGCCTCGCTGGCCAATGCCGCGCGGCTGGTCGAGCTGAGCAACCGCCTGTTAACCGGCGTGGACGACAGCATCAAGATGATGATGCGCGCGCTGACACCCGCCGCATACCAGGCGGTGCGCCCCAATCTCGGAATGGTCCTGGGCGCTTCGTCCCTGATGCTGCGCAAGACCCTGTTCAACAAGACTTATCCACTGCTGGTTCGCGCGGTCAGCCTGCGGCTCTGTGACGGCTCGCCGGAACTCGCCGACAAGGACGGGGAAGTGGAGTCACGCGCCCGTGACACGTTGCGCGAGGACGGGGAGCCCGCGCGATCGCTGGGCGCCATCGTGCGTGGACTCGTTTGCTTGTACCAGTCCGTGCGGACCTGGCGTGACAACCATTTGCAACTGCCGAAAACGCATCTCGGGGTCAGCCCCCACCGGGATTTACCCACGGTTTCCCTGTCCGGCAGCCAGAGCGCCGTGGCCATTGCCCACAAGATGCGCAAAACCCACGCCGACGACCCGATCGTCCCATTCTACCGCGCGGCATTGGGAACGGAACCTCCGGCGGTACACGAAATGCTCGTCGAAGGTGGTTTCGAGGAGTTCATGGCCGGCCAGACGGCCAGTGCCGTATTCGACGTCTACGACGAGGTGCAGCAGCGCTTTCTCGAGCGCAAGCAACGCCAAATTTCGCCACAAGGCGGTTCGCAACAGGCCCGTTCGCTGCACACCGCAGACCGCGAATAGACTCTTGCCGGGCTTGTCCACCAGCCACGAACTTTTTGGATACGCGGGGATCTTCGCCCGATTTCCGCTCGCCCTGCGGCGATTCATCAACAACCCGCTCGATCTCGACCAGGCCCACCGGCTGGTTCGCGAACGGTCCGGCCAGCGACCGGAACAACTGGTCCGCCTGCTCCGCGAAAGCGTGTACGGCTACGCCGGCAGCCCGTACCTGGCGCTGCTCACGCAGGCCGGGTACACGTTCAGTGATCTCGAGTCGATGATCACTCATGAAGGCGTCGAGAACACACTACGCCAACTGCGCGAGGCGGGTGTGTACGTGACCTTCGAGGAGTTCAAGGGCCGGCGTCCAACGGTCAGGGGAGGACGGACCTTCGAATTCGCGGCGTCGGACTTCGACAACCCAAGGGCGCGACACGACCTGACCATGATGACGGGCGGGTCCACCGGGCAGGCCAACCTTGTCTACCAGGACCTGGACCACATCGCCGATCTGGCCGTGAACGAAATGATCGGGCTGGAGGTTCATGGCATGCTCGACGCCCCGACCATTCACTGGTCCGGCATGCTGCCCTGCAGCGGCATCCGGTTCATTCTGCAACGCGTGCGGCACGGGCAACGCCGGCAGACCTGGTTTACGCCCTCGGGCTGGCGCGACACGACCGCCTGGAAAAAATATGCCGCTGCCACCCATTACATGGCCTGGTGGGCACGGCGTTATGGTGCGGATATCCGGGGGCCCACCCTGGCCCGACCGGAGAATGCCCAAGTCGTGGCGAGGGCCGTTCGAGACACGCTCGACCGCGAGGGCAAGTGCCTGCTCTACGCGTCGGTGAGCCGTGCGGTCCGCGTGGCCACGGCCGCTCACAAGCTGGGCATCGACCTCTCGGGAACTGCGATGCGGCTTGTTTCGGAGCCGCTGACACCGGTCCGGCGCCGCCAGATCGAGGACTCCGGTGCCCGCGCACTGGCCGGCTACGGCAGCATCGAGACAGGCGTGATAGCGCTCGGCTGCGCCAGGCCGGAGCACGTGGACGAGGTGCACCTGCTGACCGACGCCTTCGCACTGATTGAACATCCGCACGCGGTGCCGGGCACGGACACGGTCGTCCAGGCCTTCAACCTGACCGGCCTCAGATCTTCCACGCCGAAGGTGATGCTCAATTACCAGATCGACGACTACGGCGTGGCAGAAACCCGCGCCTGCGAATGTGGCCTGGGCGCGGCGGGTTACGGCATTCACCTGCACGGTATCCGCAGCTATACCAAGCTGGTGGGTGAGGGCGTTACCCTGGTCGGCAACGACCTGCTGCGGGTACTGGAAGAGGATCTCCCGCAACGGTTCGGCGGCACGCCGCTGGATTACCAACTTCAGGAAGTGGAAACACCGGACGGGTTGCTCCGCATGGTGCTCGTCATCAGCCCGCAGGTATCGCTGGATGATGAGGTGGAGGTGGTCGAGTTTGTACTACAGAGCCTGCGGGCAAGCTCCCCGATGGCCGACGGCGCCGCGGCGATCTGGCAAAACGCGGGTGCGTTCTCCGTGCAGCGTCGCGAACCCACGCTTTCCAAGGCAGGAAAGTTCCAGCCCCTGCTGAGAGCACGCCCCGTGGAAAACGCCCGAATTTGAAGGTTCGCTCAACCAGGACTGGCCTCCCTCCTAAAGGCAGTAAACTCCGAGAACTCCCAGGGACGCAGAGCAGCAAACAAGCTGACGCCGAACCGTTCTTCCACCGGCAGACCGAGATCGGACTCGACCAACTGGTCCAGTTCCCGCGCCAGTTCCCGAACGCGGCCCTGCATGTGCGCGATGGAACGCGGAGACAACATGCCGCCCACGAATTCCATGGCCTCGTCCGGCGCATCAAAACGGCTGGCAAGGAATTCCCTGAGCACCCGTTCAGTAAACATCCGCTGTACCGGGCCGTCCCTGCGCCAGGAAAAGTTCCGCGCGGTTCTGAGCCGGACCCGATCGAAGGGCAATACTTCCACCAGGCCCAGTTCCTGCAGGCGGAACATGCGGCGAATCAATTCCGGTTTGGTGAAGGCGTAGGTCTTCAGGATGTCCTCCGGGGTCCAGTGGTTGAGCAGCAGGAAAGCCAGCAAAAGCTGGCCGGTGTCCGCCAATAGTTCCGCCTCCTGCGCCTCACTCAATTGAGTCGTCAGCGGTTCCGTCCCACGGCTCATGTTCACCAGTTCGTGAACGTCCACGTGTAACCAGTCGCACAGCAATTCGAGCCGCTTCAGCGATAGCGCGTCCTGCGACAGCAATCGCTTGATACTGGCTTCGGACAGGTCAAGGACACGGGCGGCATCTGCATAAGTGTGGCCCCTGGCACGCATCAGGCGCTTCAGTGCAACATGGATGGAATTCGTTTGACTCATCAAAAGTATTATAAAATGATACTCACAGGGTAGCTTATCAAAACCTGACGCCTTGATGGTTGATTATATAGATACCGACGCTCAGAATATCACTTGAGTTTCCTTTTCCAGACTGGAGTCCCGACATGGGTACATGGCTCAGACAAAACTTAGTTCTTGTTTCCGGTATCGTGCTCCCGGTGTTGCTTGTGGCAGGCTTCCTGGTGCTGGAGCGCGCACCCGGACTGGTCGCCGACCCGCCCGGTTACGATTTTCTGGTCGTAGGCTATCGCTACGACGCACAGCACCCGCGAAATTACCAGCTGTCCTTCGAGGTGAGCCGCGGTCGGCTGCAGGGCCGGGCCACGCCGGTCAGCGATAACCACGCTTACCCGAACCGGCAGCATGCATCCCTGTTTCGTTACAGCGCCGCAAACCACGCATTCACGGAGATCGCCTGGGACATGCCTGAAGGCCTGGATAGCCTGGAGGAACCCATGGACTTCCACGTGGAAGAGGTGAAAAACCTGCAACTGGACAAGGCCCGGCGTTCGCCCGACGGCTATGTGTTCGAACACGCGGGTTATCGAGGCCGCGGTGGACTGCTCGGCGAGTTGTTCGGCATCGGGCGTCGCTACGACAGCAGCTACGTGCTGAGCCGTGATGGCGCCTTGTTCACGCTGCCAAACCTTTCACCCGCACCGCATTACTACGGAAACGACCTGCACTTCCTGGGCTGGGTGACCGGCGAGCGAAGTGAATCATGAACACCTCCCGGGACCAGGCTCTGAATGAGATTGCTCGCATAGCGAAACAGCACGACATCGTCGCCGAGGAGATTCTTGCCGCGCTCGAGGTGGATCGTCCGCAAGAGCCGGCGGTTCGGTCTTCCGGCATCCTGGCCCGCGTGCTGGCCTACCTGGGCGGTATCCTGGTGCTGGCTGGTATCGCACTGTTCATCGGCATGCAGTGGGAACAGTTCAGCTCCGCCGTGCGTGTGCTGGTCACCCTGGGTACCGGCTTCGCGGTATTCCTGTTCGCGCTGGCCACCTTGTCGGATGAGCGTTTCGGAAAGGTCACCACCCCCATGCTGCTGGTGGCCGCGTTGCTGCAACCCACCGGGATACTGGTCATGCTGGACGAGTACGCGCGCGGCGGGAATCCCGAACACGGCCTGCTGTTCATGTGCGTGGTGCTGTTTCTGCAGCAATTCCTGACTTTCTGGGCCACGCGGCGCACGGCACTGCTGTTCACCTCGATATTTTTCGGTACGGCCGGATTCGGCGTGCTGTGCGATATTCTGAAAATCGATTTTGAGATCGTGTCCGTGGCGACGGGTATCGGCCTGTTAGCCGTCTCATGGACGCTGGACCGCACCACTCACCGCGGCATCACGCCATTTTCATACTTCGCCGGTGCGTTGTTTTTCCTGGCCGGCAGTTTCGAACTGCTCGAGGATACGGCGCTGGAGATTGCGTTTTTCGGCATCGCAGCGGCCATCATGTACCTTGCCACGGTGGCGCGCAGCCGCACCCTGCTGTTCGTCAGCGTCATCGCACTGACCAGCTTCACCGGCTACTTCTTCCGCGACAGCCTGGCCAATGCCTTCGGGCTGATCGTCATGGGCCTTCTGCTGATAGGGCTCAGTGCCTTCGCCATGAGCCTGAATCGCAAATACATTCGCAGACAGGAGGAAACCTAGGCGAAATTAGAACTCATAAATTGCCCCGCCATCGGACATCCCACATACTGTTTTCATGGAGACCCTGGCCCTAAAGCCGTTGGATTTCTGGGTCATGGCGGTCTTTGGACTGCTGATCATCGGAGTAGCCATCGTCACGGCAAGCCGGACCCGGAGCGGCGATGACCTGTTTCTGGCAGGGCGCCGCCTTTCCTGGTTTCCGATCGGCATGTCCCTGTTTGCCTCCAACATCTCGTCCACTACCCTGATTGGCTTATCGGGCGCAGCCTACAGCTGGGGCCTCGCGGTATCCAACTACGAATGGATGGCGGCGCCGATCCTGGTGCTCATGGCCCTGGTGTTCGTCCCCATCTACCTGAACGCCCGCATCGGCACGGTTCCCGAATACCTCGAGCTCCGCTTCGACCGCCGGGCGCGCCGCTATTTTTCGGTGCTCACGCTGGTGGCCAATATCGTGGTGGACACGGCCGGAACGCTGTTCGCAGGAGCGTTGGTTCTGACGACTTTTTTTCCACAACTCGATCTGTTCAGCGCGGCGCTGATCCTGGCCGGGATCGCTGCGGCATACACGGCCGCCGGAGGGCTTGCAGCGGTCGTTTACACCGATGTCATCCAGGGCACTATACTGCTGATCGGTGCGGCGCTGGTCACCTGGTTCAGTTTTGAACGTATCGGCTTCGACTGGGCGCTGCTCCAATCTTCGGTACCTGCAGACCAGATGTCCCTCTTTCTACCCCTCGATGACCCGAACCTGCCATGGCTCGGCACGCTGGTCGGCGTTCCGGTTCTCGGTTTCTACTTCTGGTGCACCAACCAGTTCATCGTGCAGCGGGTGCTCGGTGCACGGAGTGTCTCAGATGCCCGTTTCGGCGTGTTGTTGGCCGGACTGTTGAAACTGCCGGTGCTTTACATCATGGTCTTGCCGGGAGTCATCGCCACGCTCATCCTGCCATCGCTCGACAATCCCGACCAGGTATTCGTCACATTGGTGGCTGAAGTCTTACCCGTTGGACTGGCAGGGCTCATCCTTGCCGCCCTGACCGCTGCACTGTTATCCAGCGTCGACTCCACCCTGAATTCGGCCGCCGCCTTGCTTACGCTCGATTTCATCAAACCGATGCGCCCGGATCTCGGTGCGGTCGCAACAGCCTGGATCGGCCGCTCAGCAATCGTCGGCTTCATGTTTCTGGCGTCTCTGATCGCCCCGTTGATCGGCAATTTCGAAGGCCTTTTCCATTACCTCCAGACCGCCCTTTCCTACCTGGTGCCGCCGGTCGCCGCGGTGTTTCTGCTGGGCGTGTTTTCCAGGCGAGCCGGCACGCATAGTGCTCTGGCGACCCTGGCGGGCGGCCATGCGCTCTCGGCAATTCTGTTCCTGCTTTGGTTTCAGGGCGCCCTGCAGCTGCACTTCACCCTGGTCGCCGGCCTGTTGTTTGTGGCCAGCGTGCTCATTTTTACCGTGACGACTCATGTCCGTCCGGCGGTGACCCCAACGCCGTCCGCTGCCCGCTGGCGCCCATCATTGGTTCGTCCGGAACCGCCAGTAGCCTTCTGGCGGGATTACCGGCTGCATTCCCTGCTGTTGATTCTGCTGACCATTGCCCTGGTTTGGGCTTTCGCATGAATCAAGCACTGTCTACCACTGCTATGGCCTCGGCGACTCAGGGCCAGCCTGCCACTTCCTTCCAGTCAGTAGACACCTCGTATAGCGAGCCGTCCGTATCCTTGTCACTGATACCGACCAGGGTGGATTCGATCTGGAACAGGATGACGTCATCTACCGCGGGATCGACTGGAGCCCCGTCCCCGGACTGAGCCTGGGTATCGCCCGCTGGTGGATCTTGCTTCTTCTTATTGCCGAGCTTTTTGAACATGCCCGATACCAGTTCGCGTCCGGCTGCACCGGCGACCGAACCAGCTATTGCTCCGCCAACGCCACCACCGGTCGCTGATGCGATACCGCGCCCGGCAGCGGAACCCGCGTAGTAACCGGCGGAATTGGCG
>CAJIAU010000386.1_pt1 | contig 24028 bp, 23 predicted proteins | sample 9199171 | NCBI WGS metagenome assembly CAJIAU01 (sample SAMEA7708280, study PRJEB35096) | sediment metagenome | biome: marine neritic benthic zone biome [ENVO:01000025]; feature: sediment [ENVO:00002007]; material: shallow marine sediment [ENVO:03000034] sea grass bed [ENVO_01000059] ...
CCATCGGCTGACAGTTCCGAAGGGCTGTCGCCCAGACTGAGTTCGAAACTGAGATTTGAATCGCCTTGCTGATACAGGATGACTACTTCATCAACCAGCGTCTTGAGATCAAGGGGCTCAAGATTGAGTTCCGGCTCCTGGGCGTAATCTCCGAATGCGTCGACCAGTTTCCGCAGGGCTTCGACCTGTGACACGATAGTGCTCGAAGCCTTGTCGAGTATCGCACTGTCGTCCCGTTCGAGCTTGTCCGCCAGTTTCATGTGAAGCCGCTCCGCGGCGAGCCGAATAGGTGTGAGTGGATTCCTGACTTCGTGTGCCAGCCGCCGGGCGACTTCTGACCATGCTGCGTCTCTTTGAGCCTGGTTCAGAATGGTGACGTCGTCGAATACGACCACGTAACCGTCTTGCTCATTTTCACCGGGCAGCGCGATCATCGGCAGCCGTGAACCGCGCATCAGCAGCACCAGAGGCGTGCCAGGGCGGTCGATCCTGATTTCCTGCTGCCATTGCGATCGCCCCTTCCTGACCTGGTGGCTGATGGCATCAGTGAAGTTTGACAGGAAGGGGGCGTAAGTCAGGATTTTTTCCAAAGGATGCCCGCCAGGCGCAGCACTCTCCATGCTGAGACTGAATGACTCGGGTATGCCGAGAATCTGCTTACTGGCCGCATTGCCCGTGATGACCCGGCATTGGTTGTCCAGCGTCAGAACACCTGATGACAAATTGCCCAGAACGGTCTCCAGGTACTCGCCCTGGGCCTGGAGTTCGGCCCGGCTCTCTTCGGCTTCCGCGCTGGCTTTTTTCAGCGCCTGGGTCATCTGGTTGAACGATTCCACCAGAAACCCGATCTCATCCCTTTGGCCTGCTGCTACTTCCTTGCCGAAATCCCCTGCGGCAACTTCCCGGGTTGCTGTTGAAAGGGAAGACAACGGAGAAACCATGCGCCGTGCAGCGTTCAGTGCGGCGAGGATGGCGAGCAATACGGTCAACATCAGGACCAGGGTCAGCACCAGCAGGAAACTCTGCTTCAGCGACTGCCTGAGGTAGCTCACGTTCTGGTACCGGTGATATTCCTGTTCAATGGAGCCGGTCAGTGTCGTAATGTCGGGAGGCAGTGGGTAAATGGCCTGCAAAAACCGCGCTGAACTACCGGGATAGCTCGCAGGCATCAGCTGAATGACACGTATCTGAAGGCTGCCGTCGGCGGTGGGTTCGGCAGCAGCGTATTCGCCCTGCTGGGTTGCCTGCAGAAGGGCGAAGTCGGCCGGTCGCTCCGGAAGGCCTGTCAGTGCGCTGATATTGGCCGTGGCGATCAGCTTGCCACCGGTTTCAAGCACCGACAGTTCAACTGGCCCGGCCGCGCGCACCCTCGACAGAAGCGCCTGTCGCAACTGTTCTCCGTCCTCAGACAATCCCGAAAGGTCAACCGCGGTATCCCTTAACTGGTTTCTCACCTCCAGAGTCCGGGTGTCCAGAAACTCCTGCCCCAACTCCAGCGAATCGGCCAGGGCCGCTTCCACTTTTACATCGAACCAGCCATCGATCGTACTGGTCAGAAACCAGGCGGAAAAAAAGAACACGATGAGTGCCGGTGGCAAAGACAGGGCAAGAAAGTTACGAACCCAGCGCGCTGCCAGCAGTGCACCGGGCTTGCCGCGCCTGACGTTCTGAACCAGGGCGTGAAGCCGGTAGGCGATGCTCCAGACCAGGATTCCCAGCGCAAGGCCGGTTACTACAAGCACCCAGATAAAACTGTCTTCAAGCCAGTTGCCGACCGATCCGCCGGAATCGTTCTGCACACCGCTAACGAACAGTAACGCCACCAGTAGGGCAAGCAGCAATGCCAGGGCCGGAAGTGTCCGAAACAGCAGGCGTTTTGCCCTGTTCGATTTTTTCGCATTGGAAATTATGGCTGTTTCAGGCACCGGGTTTTACTTCCAGTGGCCAGGATGACCAGGATGAATCATGGTGCCATTTGGCCGACAGCATCACCGGCAGTCTCATCGGAGGCGGCATAGAGTTCTGGTCGAGCCGCATCCTGGCCAGCAATTCGTATTCGCCCGAGGGCAATACGCCGGTATCAATAGAAACCTGCAGTTCCGATAGCGCGGCCAACACGTGCCGTAACCGGGGAAAAGTTGTCACCGATTGATCCCCTTTGTGGGTCAACTGGTAATGATCGCTCATCGGAAGATAGCGGATTTCATAGCTGTTGGTTTGATCCGCTACACGAATCTGGCTGCCGGTATCGCGCAAGGTGAGCTGCAGGTCGATGGTCAGTGGAACACCATGAACCAGCGCCTCGCGGGCTTCACTGCTGAGAGCCAGGCGTTGTTCACAGGTTACGTTCATCCTGCCGTTCGACCAGTTTGCATCAACCTGCGTGAGTTCGAACCGCTCACCCGAAGACTGGTTTGAACATGCCATCAACGCGAGCAGGATGACGGGAGAAAACCGCCTGGCCCAATCAGGGCGTCTTGCGAAGACAGGCATAATAAAAGCCGTCCATATCCTGGTCGCCCGGTAAAATCTGGCGCCCGCAATTCTGCTTTTTACCCCATGAAACATCGAACGGTTCCTCGCAAGCATCCGCATTGGTTTCGATAAAAGCCTGTATCTGCCGGTCGTTTTCAAGCCTCAGTACCGAGCAGGTCGCATACACGAGGATACCTTCGGGTTTCAATAGAGGCCAGAGCTGTTCGAGAAGCCGTGCCTGGACCTTGCTCGCATGATGCACCTGTTCCGGCGTCCTGAGCCATTTGATTTCGGGGTGACGGCGAATCACGCCGGTGGCGGAACATGGGGCATCGAGCAAAATCCGGTCGAACTGCTGGCCATCCCACCAGGTGTCCGGGTCGCCAGCATTTGCAACCGCCAGGCGCAGAGCCGGTTCTTCATCAAGGCCCAGTCTCTCAAGGTTTTCCCTGACGCGCGCGAGCCGGGATTCGCTCTGGTCGAGCACAGTAAAATTCAATCCGGGATGCTGTTCAAGAATATGCCCTGTTTTTCCTCCTGGAGCCGCACAGGCATCCAGAACGCGGTGGCCATTTTCAAGTTGCAACAGGCCGGCCGCCAACTGGGCCGCAGGATCCTGCACGGAAAACCGCCCCTGGTCAAAACCAGGCAGCAGTGTGACCGCTACCGGAGCGGTAATCCTCACCGCATGCTCCAATACGGGATGGCTCTGGTGATCAAATCCGCCCGAGGTCAGCAATTCCAGCGTTTCCACTGAGTTGAAACGAGAGTTCAGCCTCAGCCACAAACCGCCGGCTTTCTGGTTCTCGCCGACAACGCTCGCCCATTCGCCGGGCCAGTCCTCCTTCAGGGCATCCAGCAGCCAAGCTGGGTGCGCAAAGCGTTCTTCCTGCAAAGACAGCTTTCCAAGGATGTCTGCCTGCTCACGCTGAAACCTTCTCAACACTGCGTTTACTACAGATACGGCCCATGGCTTTCCTAGTTTTTTTGCACATTCCGCAGATTCGTTAATCGCTGCGTGTTCAGCAGTTTCGTCTTTCCACAGCTGGTAAAGGCCAACCAGGATCAAGCGGTTGATATCCCTGTCTTTCCGTCTCAGTGGTTTGCGCAGCAAGTGTCCACTGATCCATTCGAGTGCTGTCAGCCACCGCAGCACCCCGTAAACGAGGTGTCTGGAAAACGCGCGGTCTCTGGGATTGCTCTGCTGGTTTTCCGAGTCTGCTTCGCTGAGGTTGGCGCCGCTGTCCAGAACGCTTTGCAGCATCTTCAGAGCAGTCAGCCGTGGATTTTTCGGAATCTTCCCGTTCAAGATTCAGTGTCCAGCCGGTCGGGCAGGGTCATGGCATTCAAATAATCGGAGGCGCTCATCCTGCGTTTACCCGGCCTTTGAAGCTCCAGCAGGCGCAGGGCCTTGTCGCCGGTTGCGATATCGATGCCCTGTCTGCCCGAAGCAATCACCGATCCCGGTTTGCATCGATGGTCGATATCGACGACTTCCGACATCCAGACCCGGGTTCTTTCACCGTTGATGAGGCACCAGGTTACAGGCCATGGATTGAATGCCCGAATTTTACGTTCCAGCACTTCCGCCGGCTCTGTCCAGTCAATCCGGGCTTCAGCCTTATCGAGTTTGCGGGCATATGTGACACCCTCGGCAGCCTGCTCCTTTGCGACCAGTGTCCCGCCGTCAGCCAGCCGTTTTACGCAATCCAGCAGCGCGCTGGCGCCAAGCACCGAGAGCCTGTCGTGCAGGCTGCCGCCGGTTTCGGTTCTATCCAGGCGGATACGGCCAACTTTCAACAGGGCGCCCGTGTCGAGTCCTTCATCCATTTGCATGATGCAGACGCCGGATTCGGAGTCGCCTGCCTCTATAGCCCGCTGGATGGGCGCTGCACCCCGCCAGCGGGGCAGCAATGACGCATGGATATTCCAGCAGCCATGCCCAGGAAGCGTCAGAATGGATGCGGGAAGGATCAGGCCGTATGCGACAACAATCAGCAGGTCGGCTTGCAGCTGTGAGATGAGATGGATTGCCGATTCATTTCGCAACGTTTCCGGTTGATGAACTTCAATGCCGTTATCCAATGCGGTCCGTTTTACCGGGCTTGCCTGCAGTTTTCTGCCACGCCCGGCCGGCCGGTCGGGTTGGCTCAACACGGCGACCGGACTAAAACCTTCATTGATCAAACGTTGCAGGGGAGGCACTGAGAAATCAGGCGTACCGGCAAACACGATCCTAAAGTCAGAATGGCGGCGTTGAGAATTCAGAGCACGGCCTTGCCGGATTTTTGTCCGGCGATTTTCCGCTGCTTATCGAGTTTCTTGGTAACCATGCGCCGTTTCAGTGGTGAAAGGTAGTCCACGAAGAGCTTGCCGATCAGGTGATCCATCTCGTGTTGCAGGCAAACGGCGTGCATGCCGTCGAGTTCTTCTTCAAAAAAACTGCCATCGGCGTTTTGAGCCTTTACCCTGATTTTCTCCGCCCTGCTGACCTCGGCGTAAATGCCGGGCACTGACAAACAGCCCTCTTCGCAGGTTTCCTGACCCGCTGATTCGACGATTTCGGGGTTAATGTAGACGCGTGGCTGGTCCCGGGCTTCGCTGACATCGAGCACCAGCAACCGCTTGTGGACATTGACCTGGGTGGCGGCCAGGCCGATCCCATCGGCGTCATACATGGTTTCGGTCATGTCTTCGATCAGCGTCAAAAGCCCGCCATCAAACGCTTCCACCGGTTTGGCGACCGTTCTGAGACGCGGATCGGGAATTTCAAGAATTTCCAGTTTAGCCATATGTTTACACGCAAAAAAAATAATTTAGATGAACTTTGCTTCGGTATTTATTATGATAGCCAATGGCGGACCCCGTTCGCCAGAGTAAAAACTGACCGCATCTGACAGATGGCTGGATGCCTACTAGAGAGGAAGGAACGTGATCAGAACACTCATGCACCTCACTATTGCGGCGATTGTGCTGACCGGAGTTGCTTTTGCGCAGGAAGTTGCAGTGCGCTCCGACCACCCCGATGAATACGTGGTGGTCAAAGGCGATACGCTGTGGGATATTTCCGGGAGATTCCTGGACAAACCATGGCAATGGCCTGCAATTTGGCACGCTAACCCGCAAATTGAAAACCCCCACCTGATATATCCTGGCGATGTGGTTTCGCTGGTGTACATAGACGGTGTCCCCCAACTGAGACTCAACCGCAACGGCGCCAACACGGTGAAGATGTCACCGGCCATTCGGGTGGTTGATCGCGATGATGCGATTACCGCGATTCCGTTCGAGTCTATTCAACCCTTCATTCGTGACTTGCGTATTCTTTCGCCGAGTGAATTCGAAGGTCTGCCCTATGTGGTGTCGAATCAGGAACAGCGCAGGACGGCAACATACAGCGACCATGCCTTTGTCCGGGGTCTTGATGCCAGGGTTGGCGAAGAATATGTCGTGGCGCGCCTGATGAATATTTACGACATGGTCGGAAATCCGCCGGAAATCCGGCGCGTGCTGCCTCAGGATGGCTGGCGCGTGGTGCCGAATGTATGGGACCGGGAACAGCACATTTTTAACCAGGTGGATCCCTGGGACCGCCGGCCGAAAAATCCGTTGGGCTACGAAATGTTCGAGGTCAGCCGGGTCCGCGTATCCCAGGCCGGGGACATTTCCGTCGTGGATATCATCCGGGATCGTACAGAAGTCCGTCCGGGAGACTTTATACTTCCGGTAAGTGACATGGGCTATGAAAGTGTTTTCTACCCCAGCGCCATGGATGAAGTGCCCGAAGGGCTCAGAGTCCTGGCCACATCCGGTCAAAGGAGTGGTGTTGGCCTGTACCAGATCGTCTCGATCAACGGAGGCACCAACCAGGGCATACAGCCCGGGAATGTTTTTTCAGCATTCCGGACCGGGCAGATCGTAAAGGACCGGACCGGGTACCGTGAAGGCAGTTTCTCTACGGAAGCCAAGGTGCGGTTGCCGGAAATGTACGACGGCCTGATCATGGTGTTCAGGACTTTCGATGACATCAGCTATGGCATGGTCATGAGTGGCTCGAGAGTAGTCCTTGAGTTTGATGTGCTCCGGCACCCAGACGAGCGAATGTAGTATCAGGCAAGCTGTGGTTCGTGGGCATTGCCTGCAGACAGGAGGTTTGCCGTTACGAAACACAAAAGCTGGTTAATTGCGCTACGAGCCCCCCGCCTGGGGGGTTCGCATTTTGTAGGCCTGCTGGAGCATTTCGGTGGTGCTGATGCACTGGTTTCGGCCAACCGGGGGCAGTTGAGCAAGGCCAGCCTGGATGAAGACACCATCCAGGCCTTGAAACAGCCGGATGATACATTGCTTGCCGGCGACATCGAGTGGCTTTCCCACGACTCTCATCACCTCGTGACCTGGGACGATGAGCGGTTTCCGCCCCTGTTACGAGATATATCCTCTCCGCCGGCAGCGCTATTCGTGGATGGGGATCCTGATATTCTCTGGCAACCCCAGGTTGCCGTTATAGGCAGCCGTAACCCAACGGCTGGCGGCAGGGACAATGCCCGGGATTTTGCCACCGAGCTCAGTAAACACGGAATGACCATTACCAGCGGGCTGGCAGCGGGTATTGATTCGGAAGCCCATCTGGCTGCACTGGATGCAGGCCGGCAAACGGTTGCGGTCACGGGCACGGGTCTGGACCGTATTTATCCGGCCAGTAGTAAACCCCTGGCTTTGCGGATCAGGGAGCATGGCGTCCTGGTTTCCGAACTGCCGTTGGGCGTTGGGGCAAAGCGTTCCCATTTTCCTTCGCGCAACAGGATCATCTCGGGACTTAGCCTCGGTGTCCTCGTCATCGAGGCAGGGCTCAGAAGCGGCACCCTGATAACCGCGAGGCTTGCCGGCAACCAGGGGCGTGACGTGTTCGCCCTGCCCGGTTCCATCCACAATCCCATGGCAAAAGGTTGCCATCGGCTGATCCGGGATGGGGCGAAACTGGTTGAGACAGTGGAAGAAGTCCTGCAGGAACTGGCTCCCATGGCGGGTCAGTTGGCGGGCGAACTTAAAGGCGAGATGGCAATCAAACCCCCTGGAGTGGGTGTCACATCTCTTGATTCTGAACAATATGACCCCCAACTGGACGAGGACCCGGAATACCGGGTGCTCTGGGCGTGCCTGGGATTTGATCCGAAGCCTATTGACACGTTAATTGAGCAAAGTGGATTGACGGCAAGGGCCGTGTCAGCCATGCTGCTCTTGCTAGAGCTGAGAGGAAAGGTTGAGGCACACCGGGGGGGCGCCTACAGCCGTAAAAAAAAATAAGAGGTCAACAATGAAAGAGAATGTGCTCGATGTGCTGATGTACTTATTCGAGAACTATTTCTATGATGAGCCCGAAGAACAACCTGATCGGGCCTCGATGGAAGAGAGTCTGCACGAAGCCGGCTTCAGTAACGCGGAAATCGACAAAGCCTTCAAATGGCTCGATGGCCTCGCAGAGCAGCGCTACCAGCCGGATTTCAAAATGCACACGGATCAGCCCATCCGGGTGTTCGTGGATTCCGAAATCAACCGGCTGGACACGGCTTGCCGTGACTTTCTGCTGTTCCTGTCCAATTCAGGCATTCTCGATGCTCAGCGAAGGGAACTGGTGCTGGACCGCCTGATGGCCCTGGAAAGTGATGAAATTCTGTTGGAAGATGTGAAATGGGTCGTTCTCATGGTGCTGTTCAACCAGCCAGGCCAGGAAGCCAACTTCGCCTGGATGGAAGATTTGATGTTTGACACGGAGCAAGACTACCGCCATTAATAAAAAGGGCAGCGCGAAGATCAGGCTGCCTGGGCAAGCATTCCCTCTTCAGAATCGCGATGATAAATCGCAGAGGGTAGCTTTAATTTTTAATTTGTGAGGATGGTGTCATCAATCTTCTCATCGTAGAATCGCCAGCCAAAGCGGCAACCATTAACCGGTACCTGGGCAAGGATTTCACCGTGCTGGCCTCGTATGGTCACGTCAGGGATCTGCCATCGAAAGATGGCGCGGTCGATCCGGATAACGACTTTGCCATGACATACGAGCTTAACGAGGACAGTGAAAAACACGTCCGGGCGATCGTCAGGGCTGCAAAAAAAGCTGATACCGTGTACCTCGCCACTGACCTTGACCGCGAGGGTGAGGCCATATCGTGGCATATCTACGAGATTCTTCGGGAACAGGGCCTCACCGAAAAAATTCCATTCTACCGGGTCGAGTTTTCGGAAATAACCAAGAAGGCGATCCAGGAAGCGGTAGATAATCCGCGCGAACTCTCGATGGACCTGGTCAATGCCCAGCAAGCCCGGCGGGCGCTTGACCACCTGGTGGGTTTCAATCTTTCTCCCTTGCTGTGGAAGAAAATAAAGACCGGTCTCTCGGCCGGGCGGGTGCAGAGCCCGGCGCTGCGAATGATCGTGGAGCGTGAGCGCGAGATCGAAGCGTTCAACCCCCAGGAATACTGGACCATCGAAGCCGACATGTCGCACGATGAAAAGGCCTTCCAGTCCAGGCTGGTGCGGATCGAAAACGACCGCCTGAAACAGTTCGATATTTCCGATAGCGAGCATGCGCACAGGGTCCGCGAGCGATTGCTGAAAGCCGCTGACGGAAAGTTGCAGGTCAATCGTGTGACTCGCAAACAGCGCAAGAGGCGCCCCTCACCGCCTTTCATTACTTCGACGCTGCAGCAGGATGCTTCGAGGAAACTGCGTTTTTCAGCCCAGCGCACCATGCGCACGGCACAGAATCTCTACGAGGCAGGGCATATCACCTATATGAGAACGGACTCGGTGCATCTTTCAAACGATGCGTTGGCAGACCTCAGGGGACAGATTCAGAGTGAGTACGGCAAGGAATACGTGCCTGACAAGCCGAATTTCTACAAGACCAAGTCCAAGAACGCGCAGGAAGCTCATGAAGCCATTCGCCCCACGTCGGCGCGGACGACGCCTGCATCGGTCAAATCGACGCTCACCGAGGACCAGTTTCGTCTTTACGAATTGGTCTATCGCCGTGCCATGGCTTCACAAATGGTTCCGGCACTGGTCGATACAGTAGCCGTTGAATTCGATTGTGATTCCGATGCCACATTCCGTGCCAACGGCTCGGTCATCGCGTTTCCAGGGTTTCTGCGGGTCTACGAAGTGTCAATGCCAAAGGGTAAAGAGGAAAAGGAAACCAGCCTTCCGGACATGAGCGAAGGCGATACGGTCAGTCTCCTGGACATCCGGGCCGAACAGCATTTCACCGAACCACCGCCCCGTTTCTCGGAGGCCAGCCTGGTCAAGGCGCTGGAAGATTTCGGTATTGGCCGGCCATCGACTTACGCCAGCATCATCCAGACCCTGGTGCGCCGAAAGTACGTCGACCTGGACCGGCGCAGATTCACCCCCACCGATACCGGTAGAGTGGTTGCGCGCTTCCTTGAGAACCACTTTGAGCCTTACGTCGATTACGAATTCACGGCCAGGATGGAAGACACGCTGGATGAAATCTCACGTGGAGAAATGCACTGGATTCCTCCCCTGATGCAGTTCTGGAAGCCTTTTATTGAGCGAATCAGGGACAAGGAAGAATCGGTCAGCCGGCAGGAAGCAAAGCTGACCCGTGTCCTGGGTACCGATCCTGCCAGCGGTAAAGAAGTCTCGGTTCGGCTTGGGCGGTTTGGGCCACACGCGCAGATCGGCAGCGTGGAAGACGAGGAGAAGCCAAAGTTCGCAGGGCTCAGGCAAGAGCACCGGCTGGAGACGATCACGCTGGAAGAGGCGCTGGAGCTGTTCAAACTGCCCCGCGACCTGGGCTTCACCCCCGAGGGTGAGGAAGTCTCCGCCGGCATCGGCCGGTTTGGTCCTTACATCCGGTACGGCAGTAAATTCGTTTCGCTGAAGGACGCGGATCCGCATACCGTGGAATTGTCACATGCGCTGGAACTGGTGGCCGCCAAGAAGCAAGCTGACCTTGACCGCATCCTGAAGACCTTCGGTGACACCGAGGTTCAAATTCTGAAAGGCCGCTGGGGGCCGTTCATCACTGACGGCAACAAGAATGCACGCATGCCCAAGGACCGCGAGCCCGATTCCATGAGCCTGGAAGAGTGCCTGGCGTTGCTGGAAGCCGCGCCGGACAAGCGTAGCCGCAAGAAGGCGGCGAAAAAGAAAACAACGAAGAAGAAAGCGGGTAAAAAGAAAGCGGCAAAGAAGAAGGCAAGCAAGAAAAAAACCTCCCGCAAGAAAGCGGCTGCGAAGGCCGGGGCGACGATCGCCGGCAGTTGAATTCGGTGGCCGGTCCTTCCCCATTGAGCATCGGACAGGCAGTGCAATGCCTGCAAATGGGAAAGGTCATCGCTTACCCTACCGAAGCAGTGTACGGTTTGGGCTGTGATCCGCTCGATGAGCGCGCGGTCCGGCAGGTGTTATCTCTGAAACAACGGCCCGAGTCGGCCGGGTTGATTCTCATAGCGGATGATTTCGGGCGCTTCAGGCCTTTCATCGAATCTCTGAGCGAAGAACTGGAGGCCAGGGCCATGTCAGCCTGGCCAGGCCCTGTGACCTGGCTGGTGCCCAAATCAGGTATCGTGCCTTCCTGGCTGGCTGGAGAGCATCAGACCATCGCTCTGCGAATCCCGGATCACCCGGTCTGCAACGCATTGTGCAAGGCATTCGGGGGAGCGATTGTCTCGACCAGCGCCAATCCCAGGGGGCAGGAACCCGCCCTCAGTGCTGATAAAGTGCACGCATATTTCGGATCTGCTTTGTGCGGTACCGTCCAGGGCGGTCTGGGCAGCGGTGACAAACCAAGTGAAATTCGGGACCTGGCCAGTGGGCGGGTCTTGCGGGAGGGATGATCGGGATGCAGGAACAGGGTGCACAGGTTTCGACCAGCGATGTCAAAAGCTATCTGCTCGGGCTCCAGGACCGGATCTGTGTTGCGCTTGAGGCCGAAGATGGTCATCAGGCTTTTTCGGAAGATGAATGGTCCAGGGGCGAAAACGAATCTTCAAACGACGCGCCGGCACTCGGTGGCGGGGGACGTAGCAAGGTCCTGGCGGACGGGGCTGTTTTCGAACAGGCCGGCGTTAATTTTTCCCATGTAACGGGAGCGAGTCTTCCGCCGTCGGCTACCGCGGTGCGGCCTGAACTGACGGGGCGAAGTTTCGAAGCTTTGGGCGTTTCGCTGGTTATTCACCCAAAAAATCCACATATTCCCACTTCGCACGCCAATGTACGCTTTTTTATCGCGGAAAAAGAAGGTGAAAAACCGGCCTGGTGGTTTGGGGGTGGCTATGACCTGACGCCTTATTACCCGGTTCTCGATGATGTCGTGCAGTGGCACCGTACTGCAGAGGCTGCTTGCCGGCCATTCGGCGAGGACGTTTATCCGCGTTTCAAGGACTGGTGCGACCGTTATTTCTACCTGAAACACCGGGACGAGGCACGCGGTGTCGGTGGATTGTTTTTCGACGATCTGAACGAGTGGGGCTTTGACAGGAGTTTTGACTTTCTGAAGGCGGTTGGTGACAGCTATCTGGACGCTTACCTGCCCATCGTGAGGCGCAGAAAAGATCAGCCGTGGTCGGAACAGCAGCGTGAATTCCAGCTGTATCGGCGAGGCCGGTACGTGGAATTCAACCTGGTGTATGATCGCGGCACGCTATTCGGCCTGCAGTCAGGGGGCAGGACCGAGTCCATCCTGATGTCTCTGCCGCCGCTGGTTTCCTGGCGATATAACTGGCAACCAGAACCGGGTTCCGAGGAATCGGTTCTGTACGAATTCCTGTCACCCAGGGATTGGCTCGATCACCACAGGTAAGGCAGAAATTCCTCGGGGATCGGATTGTCCCGGCTTTCGTTGTCCCACATGACGGTGACTATCCACCAGCGGTCATCCTTGTGTAACAGCTGAATACAGTTTATTCCGCGCGCAATGGGTTCACCATCTACGCTGTCCCGGGTCACGTAGGTGCTGAACACCTGCACGAGGTTTCCGAAACGGTTCATTTGGCGCATGATCTCTTCCTCGTAGAAATCATTTTCGGCGAAGAAAGGTTCTGCATCTGCAATCCAGTCCTCGATGCTCATGACCTCCAGTCCACCTTCCTTGTGAGCGCGTTTGCCGATGGGGATGAGGCGAGCGCCTTCCAGGAAAAGGCTGCGCTCGCGGTACCAGTTACGAGTTCCGGCCGGACCCGATATGGTGTCGTACATTGCCTTGATGATAGCGTCAGCTGACTCGACGTCCGAGGGCCTTGGTTTCGCTGTGGCTTTTTCGCTCATGCTGTTTCTCTCTTTGATTCAGTTAATGCCAGTTCCCTGGCCCATAGAGTGCAGGATTCGGCGGATGGATGGAAGCCGTCCTCGCAAAATCCATGTTCGGCCGGATTGATACTGGTGGGAACGTGACGTGCATTCGGGTGCCTTGCAATGACGGAAGATGCAATCCTGTCCAGGGTGGTGGCACGCAGGCCCAACGAAAATCTCAAGGGCTGCGGCGGCAGCGGAAAACGGGACATGGGTGGCAGTCCGGCGAAAATGATCCTGGCATCCGGGAACCGTTCGCCGAGGCGAACCAGCAGTTGTTCCAGTTTCGACCGCCAGTTGCGGGTGCTGGTGAGCCCAGTCACGTTGTTTACGCCGACCGATAGCAGAACCATGTCGGCTGCATAACCTTCTTCCACCGCTTCAAGACAGTTCAAGACATCATCGATGGTGTTTCCGGTTTGACCTTCAATCAACCATTCGACGCGACGCCCCAGTTCTTCGGCCAGCGCACCGGCGAATTGCACGGGCAGGGATTCTTCGACGTGGTCTGTGCCAACACCGTCTATGATCGAATCGCCAAGCGCGAGCAACTGGAGTGTCTGCCCGTCACCACACCACCCCCGCCGCTCTCCGGGAGCTCCCGGCAGGCGCAGAGCCTTGCGACGAAGCCACAACCCCTGCATTGCGGTTACCGGCAGCAATAGCCAGAAAAACAGGCGCCGTAACATGTTTTAGTGGGCCGTATCCCAGTCAGGGCCATGCCCGGTATCCACTATCAAAGGGACATCGAGCTCTGCGGCGCCAGACATGCGTGCGACCACTTCCCGCTTCACATGATCCAATTGGTCCTGTTCGACTTCGAACACCAGTTCATCGTGCACCTGCATGACGAGCCGGGCGCCTGGCCGGGTTTCTTCAAGCCATTGATCAACACTGATCATGGCCCGCTTGATGATGTCAGCAGCGGTGCCCTGCATGGGTGCGTTAATGGCTGCCCGTTCGGCGCCCTGTCTTCTCTGCATGTTGCCGGCGTTGATATCCGGCAAGTACAAGCGGCGCCCAAAAAGCGTCTCGACAAAGCCGTGTTCCCGCGCCTGCTCCCTGGTTTTTTCCATGAATGCCTGAACACCCGGGTAGCGCATGAAATAGGTATCCATGTATGCCTGGGCTTCCGCTCGTCCGATGTTCAGCTGGCGCGACAGTCCGAAGGCTGACATTCCATACATCAGGCCAAAATTGATGGCCTTGGCCGCTCGCCTGTGGTCGCTGTCGATTTTTTCGTAAGGTATATCGAATACTTCGCTGGCAGTCGCCTGGTGAACATCGACCTCATCATGAAAAGCTTTCAGAAGGCCTTCGTCGCCTGACAGGTGAGCCATGATCCGCAATTCAATCTGGGAGTAGTCACTGGCCATGACGAGGGTTCCCGGCGGCGCCACGAACGCCTCCCTTATTTTCCTGCCCTGTGGCGTCCTGATGGGTATGTTCTGCAGATTCGGGTCGGATGACGACAACCGGCCGGTGGCAGCCACTGCCTGGTGGTAGGAAGTATGGACACGGCCGGTGTGCGGGTTGATCTGCTGCGGCAGTTTGTCCGTGTATGTGGATTTCAATTTTGACAGCGACCGGTATTCCAGGATCAGGCTGGGCAATTCATAATCCACCGCCAGTTCCTGCAGCACGTCCTCGGCAGTCGAAGGCTGGCCCTTCGGGGTTTTCCGAATCACAGGAAGGCCTTGTTTTTCGAACAGGATCTGCTGCAGCTGTTTGGGAGAGCCGAGATTGAAAGGCTGCCCGGCGGCGTCGTGGGCCTCCTGTTCGAGCTTCAGTATCTGCACGGACATCTCACGGCTTTGTTCAGCAAGCAGATCACCGTCGATCAGGACACCGCGCTGCTCCATCCGGGCCAACACGGGTATCAGCGGCACTTCGATGTCCGTGAGCACGGAAGCGAGGGATGGCTCTTGCTGCAGCCTTGGCCACAGGTGCTCGTGCAACTGCAGCGTGATATCCGCATCTTCAGCGGCATAATGGCTGGCTTCTTCAATGGTGACCTGGCTGAAAGAGATCTGTTTTGCCCCTTTGCCTGCAATGTCCTCGTAATGGGTCGTCTGCCGGCCCAGGTACTTCAGCGCCAGCGAGTCCATGTCGTGGCGGCTGCCGGTGCTGTTGAACACGTAGGATTCCAGCATGGTGTCGAAGGCCACACCCTGCACGGCAACTTCATACCGGGACAGGACATTCATGTCGTACTTGATGTGCTGGCCGACTTTTGGCCGGCCGGCGTCTTCCAACAACGATTTCAGCCTTGCCAGTACTTCGTCACGGTCCAGTTGCGGCCCTGCTCCCGGATAATCGTGCCCGACCGGGATATATGCCGCTTTTCCGGCCTCGGTTGAAAAACTCAGGCCTACCAGTTCAGCCTGCATCGGGTCCAGGCTGGTGGTCTCGGTATCAAAGGCGATCAAGTCGGCTTTGCCCAATTCGTCCGCCAGCGGGTCGAGGTGGTCCATCGAGGTGATGGTCAGATACTGGGTTTCCGGCGGCTTTTCGGAAGCTTCCTCATCGAATTCCTGCAGCCAGCTGTTGAACTCATAGCGCTTCAGGGCGTCGACCAGGGCAGGATTGTCGACCTCCATCCGCTTTAGCTCTGCGGGCTCAAGATCCAGGTCGAGGTCACGACGAATGGTCGCCAGGTCTTTCGACAAGGGTAACTGGTCAAGCGCAGCCCTCAGGTATTCGCCAATCTTGCCGCCCACATCGTCGGCGTGTGCGATGATCTGGTCCAGATCACCCCACTTGCCGAGCCACTTGGCGGCAGTTTTCGGGCCGCATTTTTCAACACCGGGAATGTTGTCGGACTTGTCGCCGGTCAGGGCCAGGAAATCAACGATCTGTTCAGGACCGACGTCGAATTTCTCCTGCACCCCGTCACGGTCCATGTCGGTATTGGTCATCGTGTTGGTCAGTGTCGTAAGGTCGCTGACCAGTTGGGCCATGTCCTTGTCGCCGGTTGAGATGACACAACTCATCCCGGCTTTCTCGGCCTCAGTGGCAAGGGTTCCGATGACGTCGTCCGCTTCGACGCCTTCCACCTGTAAAAGCGGCAGGCCGAGCATTTTTGTGAACTTGAGGATGGTTTCAACCTGCTGACGTAATTCCGCCGGCATGGGTGGCCGGTTGGCCTTGTACTCCGGGTACATTTCGTGGCGGAAAGTAGGTCCCCTGGCATCGAACACGACGGCAATATACTCAGGGTCGTTCTCGTTCAACAGGCGCTTGAGCATATTGGCGACACCCAGCAGGGCGCCAGTGGGCTCGCCACGGCTGTTGGTCAGGTTTGGAAGGGCATGAAATGCCCGGTAAAGATAGGAAGAACCGTCGACAAGATACAGCGTGGGCCTGGTGCTCATATTTTCTTCGGAATCATTTGTTGGATTTTCAGGTCTGATATTATGAGAGTCTAACTCAGAGGGAGGCCGAGTCGATGAGAAACCTTAATTTCAGTTGGCGGAAATGGAATCCTGTCCTGATCCTGATCTTTGCATCGATGACGCTTTCTGCTCCGCTGATGGCCCAGGATGACCTGGAAAAACCGCCGCCGATACCGCCTGAAAGCACCGAGGACGTGCCCATCCCGCCGAAAGTGCAGGAAGAGCAGATAGAGCCCACCGTGACGATCCGCGAAGAAGAGGAGCGCCTGATCGAAGAGTACCGGATGAACGGACGCCTTTACATGGTGAAGGTAACACCCAAAAAGGGCGGGGTGTCGTATTACTACGTTGACACCAACGGTGATGGAAAACTCGAGCTGGATCCGGATCAGCAGGCCCTGAATCCGGTTCAACCGGTTCACTGGAAGATCATCGAGTGGGATTAGAGCCGGCCGCAAATCAGTCGGAACAAAAGGACCTGGCAGCCAGAATTGTCGGCATCACGGGTCGGGGCGTGGCGTGGCTGACGCTTGCGATGGTCGTGCTGACCTTCGCCATAGTGGTGATGCGGTATGGTTTCAACCAGGGCTGGATATGGCTGCAGGAAGGCGTCACTTACCTGCACGCTACGGTGTTCATGGTGGCTGCCGCCTGGGCATTCCAGACCGATGACCATGTACGCGTAGACATTTTCTATCGCGGCAACTCACCCAGGTACAAAAGCGCAGTGAATCTGGCAGGAACCCTCTTGTTGCTGGTGCCATTCAGCCTGTTCCTGATCATCATCGGCTGGAATTATGTCACGGCCTCCTGGGCGACTATGGAGGCCTCCCGGGAAGCCGGAGGGCTGCCGCTGGTGTTCCTTCTCAAGAGTCTCATCCTGGTGCTTCCCGTTTTGCTTTTATTGCAGTCTTTGAGCACGATCCGTTGCTGCATCCGCCAACTGGGTAAAAATGACTGAACAGCGCCGTGAGAAAGTTGATGCGGTGCTGGCAGACAGGCAACCGGATCTGACGGTACTGGCCGAACACCTTCACAAGCCCAGAAACTTTTCAGCCATTGTCCGTACTTGCGACGCGGTGGGTATCAACGAAATGCACGCAATCCCCGGAGAGGAGGGCCTGGCCATTCACTGGAAAACCTCCCAGGGTGCGGAAAAGTGGATGAAGGTGAGAGCCCATGATGACCTGGCAGCTGCCTGCGGATTTCTCCGGGAGCGGGGGTTTCAGCTTGTCGCAGCTCACTTGTCTGCCGGTGCCGTGGATTACCGGGACCTCGATTACACTCAACCCACGGCACTGGTGGTGGGGACCGAGCTATTCGGTGTCAGTGATCAGGCGCTCGCGCTGGCTGATCACCAGGTCAGGATTCCGATGAAAGGAATGACCCAGTCCCTGAATGTTTCGGTTGCCTGCGCCATTGTGCTTTACGAGGCCATGAGACAACGGGAACTGGCAGGCATGTATGGCAAGGTGCGCCTTGACCGGGAAACCCTGGAGAGCCAGCGTTTTGAGTGGTTACACCCGGCAGTCACGCAGTACTGTCGCGAGCGGCGGCTCGAGTACCCGGAGCTGGATGAAAACGGGAATGTGATCGGGGACCTACCCAGGGGCACTCCGTAACTGTTGCAATACCGCAGCGGCATCCGGCACCCTGGCGGTCCACAATTCGAAAGACAGGGCTGCCTGCCCCACCAGCATACCGAGCCCGTCAGAGTACCGTAATCCCAGCTCGGCACAGGCATCTCGAAGCGGCGCTGCCGCGGCGCCGTAGTTCATGTCATAACACAGAGCGTCCTGTTTCAGCCAGTCACCTGCAAGGTCCGGCGCCATGCCGCTGTGGCCCAGGGAAGTGGCATTGATGATCAGGTCAAAAGGGGGCTCGTGAACCAGTTCGCCCGGGGTGCAGCTGCTGGTGGAGCCAAGGCCGGAATGTGCGCTGGCCAGGCGCCGGGCCCGGTCCAGGCTTCGATTGGCGATCACGACAATCTCCGGGCCGCTGGCCAGCAGTGCTGCCAGGACGCCGGCTGCCGCACCGCCGGCGCCCATCAGGCAAATACGCGCACCCGTCAGTTCCGGGGCCGCGCCTGCCCGCAGATCATTGACCAGCCCCATGCCGTCCGTGCTGTCGGCATACCAGTCCCCGCCTTCTTCAAAAACCAGCGTGTTGGCGGCCTGTGCGCGGCGTGCACTCTCACTGTAATGATCGGAAAGTTTCCAGGCATCATGTTTGAAAGGCGCGGTGATGTTGCATCCGCGGCCACCCTGCCGGGCGAGGGTTCCAACCTGTTCAGCAAAGGACGCACTGGTGGCTTCAATCGCCCGGTAGTCCACGTTGAGCCCGCACTGCTGCGCGAATGCCGTGTGAATGGCAGGTGAAAGAGACTGGGCGACAGGATTGCCAAAAACGGCCAGCCTGATTACTGGTCCCGAAGCCACTCGGCTGCCTGGATTGCAAAATAGGTCAATACGCCATCTGCGCCCGCGCGCTTGAGACAGGTTAGCGCTTCGAGCACCACGGCCTGCTCATCCAGCCAACCGTTGATCGCTGCCGCCTTGAGCATCGCGTATTCGCCCGATACCTGGTAAGCAAAAGTAGGGATCTCAAACGTTTCCTTGACCCGGCGGATGATGTCCAGGTAGGGCAGCCCGGGTTTGACCATGAACATGTCCGCCCCTTCCTCGATGTCCAGTTCCACTTCTCTGAGTGCTTCGTTTGTATTTGCCGGGTCCATCTGGAATGAATATTTGTTGGCGCCTTTCAGATTACCTGCCGACCCGACGGCATCACGGAATGGACCATAAAAACTGGAGGCGTACTTGGCGGAATAGGACAGGATCTGCTTGTTGGGGAATCCTTCGGTCTCCAGGGCCTGGCGAATAGCTGCTATCCTGCCGTCCATCATGTCGGACGGCGCTACAACATCCGCGCCAGCCTCCACTTGAGACAAAGCCTGTTTGACCAGTACGTCTACGGTCTCATCATTCACCACGTAGCCGGTTTCATCGATCAGTCCGTCGAGCCCGTGCGAGGTAAACGGATCGAGCGCAACATCCGTAATCACACCCAATTCGGGGAAACGTTTTTTCAAGGCCGTGCAGGTCCGTTGTGACAGGCCTTCAGGATTCCAGGCTTCGCGCGCATCATCCGATTTGCAATCGGCGGGTACGACTGGGAACAGTGCAATAGCCGGGATGCCCAGCTCAAGGCAACGCTCCGCCTGTGGCAGCAGCCGATCGATGGTCATGCGCTCAACGCCTGGCATCGACTTGATCGGCTCCACAGCGTCGTCGCCTTCGAGGACGAAAACTGGCCAGATCAGGTCGTCGCTGCTCAACCTGACCTCGCGCATCATGCGGCGCGAGAAATCATGGGCACGCATTCGGCGCATGCGGGTAGCTGGAAAGGTCATCACGTTATTCCTCGTCTGCTGTGTGCTGATTTTAAACCTTCGGAGCGATCTCGTACCACTCATTAAGCCTCGAAATGAGCTCGGTCAGGCCAGCCCGGTTTTTTGATGAGAAAACCTGGGCAGTTGCCACGGGCGGCAGCATCTTGCGGACTTTCAACAAGGCAGCCTGGGCCGGTCCACGCTTGAGCTTGTCACTCTTGGTCAGCAACAGGTGACAGGGAAGGCCGGAAACCGAACACCAGTGCAACATCTGCTCGTCAAATTCTCGCATCGGGTGGCGAATATCCATCACCAGCACCACACCCTTCAGGCACTGCCTTTGTTCAAAGTACTTTTGCATGACCTGTTGCCAGTGCGCCTTGAGCTTTGCCGGAACCTTGGCGTAGCCGTAGCCGGGAAGGTCTGCGATGCGCCGGTCCGTATCGATGTCGAAGATGACGATCTGCTGGGTGCGCCCGGGCGTTTTGCTGGTGCGAGCCAGGGATTTCTGGTCGGTCAATGTATTGATTGCACTGGACTTTCCTGCATTGGACCGGCCTGCAAACGCCACTTCGAAACCCTCGTCCGGCGGCAACTGCTGCAGTTTGTGCGCACTGATTACGTAACGTGCTGTGCGGTAAGGATTGTGCATTCTGGTTTTGGATGTCATCAGATTGTCTGTTTAAGCTGGAACGTCGCGACTGAAACCGCGATAATATCGGGCCATTCTAGCCTGAATACAGTTCAAACCGACTCTAGGAGATCGCAAAATGAGTTTTTTGCTCCGGGCCATAGCCAGTTCACTGGTCCTCGTCAGCCTGCAATCCCTGGCACAGGGAGATCCTGTGGCGGGAGAAGCCAAAGCGGCCATCTGCGCAGCCTGTCACGGTGCTGACGGCAATAGCGCCGTTCCCAATTGGCCCAAACTTGCCGGCCAGCACAAGCAATACCTCGTGAGGCAGGCTACGTTGATCAAGTCCAATGCACGCCCGGTACCCGAAATGATGGGTATCACGCCCGGCCTGACGGATCAGGATATTCTGGATATTTCCGCGTTTTACTCTACGCAGACCGCCAGTGGCGGAGTGGCCGATGAATCCAGGGTCATCCTGGGTGAACGCATTTACCGCGCAGGCAATGCAGAATCCGGTGTACCGGCCTGCATGTCTTGCCACGGCCCAGCGGGTGAGGGCAATCCGCTTTCAGGCTACCCGGCGCTGGCCGGCCAGCACGCCGTTTACACCGGCAAAATGCTGACCCGCTTCCGTGATGGCGAGAACTGGGGCGAGGATGATGAGATGAGCCAGATCATGAACGGCTCAGCGGCCAGGCTCACCGACCAGGAAATCGAAGCGGTGGCCAGTTATATCCAGGGACTTTACCTGAGTTCCGAGTGAACCGATTGATTGAACGGCGGTCAGTAGAACATATCAATAGAGACCGGAGTTCGCAGGAGTAATCGATGAAGACACACGTAATTACAAAGACTGTAGCACTTTGCTTTGCCTTGCTGGTATTTTCCATCACCGCTAATGCCCAGGGCGGCAATGCGGCTAAGTACCAGGAGGGATTGCATTACTTCCTGATCGAAGGGGCCCCGGTCAGGTCGGGCGACACCATCATCCTGGAAGAAGCGTTCAGCTATCTTTGCACCCACTGCAATACTTTTGATCCCTACGTGGAAAGTTGGAAGGAAAAGAAGCCGGATTACGTGGAATTCAGAAGAATACCCGTCGGTTTCGGACGCGGTTCCTGGGAAATGTATGCGCGTGGCTACGTTACTGCTCAGATGATGAATGTTCCGGATGAGGCTCACGTGGCCATGATGGACCGCATCTGGAAAGAGAAGAACATCATCAGGAGTATGGATGAACTGGCTACGTTTTACAGCGAGTTCGGCCTCGACAAGGAAAAGTTTCTTTCTACATCCCGTTCCTTCGCGGTCGACAGCAAGCTGCGCAAGGATCAGCAGTTGGTCCAGGCATACGGGATTCGTGGCACCCCGGCACTGGTTCTCAATGGCAAGTACCGCATTACTGGCAACGCCGCGGTCGCCAGCTATGACGCCATGTTTGACGTCGTGGACTACCTGATTGAACAGGAAGCGGCATCGGTGCAGCAAGCCAGTGTCGCATCCGACTGAGACAGGTTCCGATACTGGTCAGAAACTGCGTTTTCTGACGTTTAACATCCAGGCGGGGACCTCTACAGCCCGATATCACCATTACGTCACGCACAGCTGGCGGCAGGTTTTGCCACACGCCAAGCGGGTGGAAAACCTGGATGCCATTGCTGAACTGGTGGAGCCATATGACATGGTTGCGCTGCAAGAGGTGGACTCCGGCAGTCTCAGGTCAGGTTTCATCAACCAGTCACGATACCTGGCAAACCATGCAGGCATGCCTTTCTGGTGCCACCAGTCCAACCGTAAAGTAGGGACAGTCGCCTATGCAGGCAACGGGTTCCTCAGCCGCTTTGAGCCGGATGCAGTGGAAGAGCACCGCTTACCCGGCGTCATTCCGGGTCGGGGAACGCTCCTCGTTCGCTACGGTGAAGGCTTCAATGGCCTTGATGTTGCCGTGGTGCACCTGGCGCTGGGTAAACGCGCCCGCGCCCAACAGCTCAAGTTCCTGGCGCGTGAACTCGACAGCAGCCGACACCTGGTGGTCCTGGGCGACTTCAATACCCAGGTGGATACGCCGCACATACTGGAACTGCGCGATACCCTTGCTTTGCAGGCGCCGACCAGGGGGATGCCGACCTACCCTTCCTGGCAACCACAACGCGCCATAGACCATGTGCTGGTCAGCGAAACCCTCCATGTCGGAGTAGCCGAAGTTCTCGATGTGACTTTTTCCGACCATTGCCCGGTTGCACTGGAGATCAGTTTGCCCCCGGAACTGTGTCTACAGGAAGCTACTCGCCCGGTGATCAGTGTTGAAACGGGAAGCAGTGTCCGGAATTAGGCCTGGAATCCGATCAGCATTCTTATGCCGACCAGGATCAGGAAACCACCAAAGATTTTTTTGACCGTAGCGGGTGATAACCGGTGTACGGTCGCTGCCCCCAGGGGCGCTGCGATAGCGCCCGTCACCGCAATGCCCAGGAAGGCGGGCAGGTGGACATATCCGAGTGCTCCTGCTGGCATGTCACTGTTTAGCCCGAAAAGCACGAACGAGATGGAGCCTGCGATCGCTATCGGATAACCGCAGGCGGCGGAAGTTGCGACTGCGTTTTGCGCCTTTATGCCGTGCCATAATTGCCAGGGTCCGGTCAGGGCTCCACCGCCAATTCCAATCAGGCTGGATATCGCGCCGATGATCAGACCGACGAAACTGGCGCCGGGTTGGCCTGGCAACGGTTTTTCCCCGCCAGGTTTGCGGCCCAGCATCAACTGCAGGCCTGCGAGGACCGCAAAAACGCCCACCACCCGGACCAGGGATCCGGCCTGCAAACTGTCAGCGACGGCCGCGCCAAGCACAGCGCCGGTTGCCAGGCCTGCTGCGAGAGAGCGGACCAGTGACCACCGCACCGCTCCTCGCCAATGGTGTGCGATCATCGAACTCAGCGATGTCACCAACATGGTGCAAAGGGATGTGGCAATGGCCATGTGGATTGCCCACGGGGCGGTCTGCGGATCCCTGAGGAAGAAAAAGGTCAGCGCAGGCACCACCACGAATCCCCCGCCAATACCCAGAAATCCCGCAAGATACCCTGCGAGCAGGCCGGTCAATGCAAATTCAACAATCATCCGCTTGCCGATGAAGGCTCATTTTCATATTCTGGTGCACGTGATTTCCCACTTGATCAAATGTCTGGCTGAACGTGTCTGGCGATGCGGCCATGTTCCCGAGTTTAACCCGCCGGGGGTCTTGCAAACAGGCCTGGCCTTGCTGATCCTGTTTTCGGCGCCGGTTTCCCTGTTCGCTGAGGACGTCAGCGAGCCTTCCGATCTCGAGAAATTCAGCCTGGCATGGCGGGCGGCCGCACACGGCAGCCGCGCTGATTTTGAACAACTGATGCCTGAGCTGGAAGGTTACCTGTTGTACCCGTACCTGCGGTATGAAGACCTGCGGTACCGGCGGGCGAAGGTTCCTGATGAAGAAATGGCCGCCTTTCTGTCGGGGCACAGGGAATGGGCGTTCGCCGCGGGGCTCGAACGTGCATGGCTTCGCACACTGGGAGAGCGTGGCCACTGGGATTCACTGCTGCGGCACGCACCCGGCGAGATTGAAGATACCGAAGTCGACTGCTACCTCGCCCAGGCTCGTATTCAAAGTGGGCAAATTGAAGGCCTTCTCCCTGTCGCCCAGTCGCTCTGGACGGTTGGCAAATCCCAGCCAGACGCTTGTGATCCCGTTTTTCGCTGGTTGAAGGGCGAGGATGGCATCAGCAGCGATTTGGCATGGGAACGGATACGCAGGGCGATGGACGCCAGGCAGCCCAAGTTTAC
>CAJIAU010000165.1_pt1 | contig 23415 bp, 25 predicted proteins | sample 9199171 | NCBI WGS metagenome assembly CAJIAU01 (sample SAMEA7708280, study PRJEB35096) | sediment metagenome | biome: marine neritic benthic zone biome [ENVO:01000025]; feature: sediment [ENVO:00002007]; material: shallow marine sediment [ENVO:03000034] sea grass bed [ENVO_01000059] ...
AGTCAGAACCCTGCCCGACCATCACCGATTGCAGCCAGTGCCCCAGGGCTACCTCCACTGCAGCTTCCCAGCCCGTGTCGACGTCGATGATTTTCGTCAGGCGGGGCGCTTCGGCCAATCCCTGGTTGGCGAGCCACTTCTCGACTGCCTGGTCTTCCAGTGCCGCCTGCTGCAACGCCTGCAGCGATTCAAGACGGCCTTCGCGGGTATGCAGGTCGCGTTGCACCGTGCGGTTGCGTTCCTCGGCGGCCCGCAGGGCCTTCTGGGACCCGGAAAACTGCTTTCGCAGCTTGTCCAGGGCGGATTGTTGTTCCTGTTCCTGGCTGGCCAGGGCTTTCGACTGTTTTTCGAGCTCGTCGATTTCACCCTGCATTTCACGGGTATTGATCGAGTCGGATTCCAGCCGCAAAGCTTCGATGCGGCGTGAGGACTGCAATAAGCGCTGATCCAGCACCTCGATTTCAGCGCGGGACCGGTCCGACTCGCGGTTACTGTCGGTGCTTTTCAGGTGGTGCTGCTCAAACTGTTTCTGCCAGGCAGCGACCGCGTCGTCCGCCTCGGACATCTCGGCCAGGGCCTTGTCTTCAGCCTCGCGGGCTACGGCCAGCGCCGGCTCGACTTCGGCCAGGGCCCGGGTCAGGTCTTCGACCTGGGCCTTGTCCAGCACCATGTGTTTTTCCAGGTCCTGCAATGCCAGCTCGGTTTCCTGGTACTCCTGCCTCTGTCTTTCCTGCAGTTCCCGGGCGTGCTGGATGGACTGCTCAAGGCGTGCTATTTCGCTGCCCACCGAGTACAGCTCGCCCTGGACTTCGTTGAAGGCCTCGCTGGCCTGCCCCTGGTTCTGGTGGAGTTCTTCCAGTGCGGCTTCGGCGGTGCGCTGTTTCGCGATGCTTTCCTGCAATTTCGTCTCGCGTTTGGCCAGGTCCTGCTGGCCGGCTTCCGCATCGGTCATCAGGCTTTTCCAGCGCAGGCTCATCAACCGTGATTCCAGTTCCCGCCGCTCCTGTTTCAGCTTGCGGTAGCGCTCAGCCGCCCTGGCCTGGCGTTTCAGCCTGCCCAGGTGCTTGCCGACTTCCTCGCGCAGGTCGGACAGCCGGTCCAGGTTGTCCCGGGTGTGCTGGATACGCCGCTCGGTTTCGCGGCGGCGTTCCTTGTATTTCGAGATTCCGGCAGCTTCCTCCAGGTGCCCGCGGATTTCCTCCGGCCGCGCTTCGACCACTTCGGAAATCATGCCCTGCTCAATGATCGAATAGCTGCGCGAGCCAAGGCCGGTGCCCAGGAACAGGTCGCGCACGTCTTTGCGGCGGCAGCGGGCGCTGTTCAGGTAATAATTGGATACGCCATCACGCGAGACCTGGCGCTTTACGGAAATTTCGTTGTAGCCCGCAAATTCGCCACCGACCCGGCCCGAAGAATTGTCGAAAATCAGCTCGACGCTGGCGGTGCCAACCGGTTTGCGGGTGGACGAGCCCGAGAAGATCACGTCGGCCATCGATTCACCGCGCAATACCTTGGCCGAGCCTTCGCCCATCACCCAGCGCACGGCGTCAATGATATTGGATTTGCCGCAGCCGTTCGGTCCGACGATGCCGGTCAGGTTGGTGGGTGCCTGGAACGTGGTCGGGTCGACGAAAGACTTGAAGCCGGCCAGCTTGATTGCAGATAGTCTCATTAAGGAGTGTTCATTAAAATTTTGTGGCTCGTTATTATCGTTTCAGGCTAATCTACAGGGAAATTTAAGGAGTTGCCATGAGCACTTTACCCAGCAAAGAACTTGAAGTATTTCCCAACCCCAAACCGTCACGGGATTATACCATCCAGATCGAGTCTCCAGAATTCACCTGCCTGTGTCCGAAGACCGGCCAGCCGGACTTCGCAACCATCAGGCTGGAGTATATTCCGGATGCTTCCTGCGTTGAGCTCAAATCATGGAAATTGTACCTGTGGAGCTACCGCGACGAAGGCGCCTTCCACGAAGCGGTGACCAACCAGATACTGGATGACCTGGTGAAGGCGACCGATCCACGTTATGCGCGGATTGAAGCCGAATTCCTGGTTCGCGGGGGCGTTTACACCACCGTGGTTGCGGAACATTTCCAGGAAGAATGAAGCAACCTCTCCTTAAAGCACCCACCCTGGTTGCCCTTTTGTTGGCATTCTCATGTGCAATGGCCACTGCCGGGGAGTCTGCCACCCGGGCCCGGGACCTGGGCATTCCATTCGCCGGCCAGCCTGGGCCGCTCAATGCAATCACTGACGTCGCCGGGGTCGAGGTGGGCCAGGTCACGCTGATCAGCGGTGAAGGAAAACTGGAAGTGGGCAAGGGCCCTGTGAGGACCGGTGTGACCACCATTCATCCACGAGGCAAGGATTCCACCGACCCGGTATTCGCCGGCTGGTTCACCCTGAACGCATCCGGCGAAATGACAGGGACGACCTGGCTGGAGGAACGCGGGCTGGTGGATGGTCCGATTTCCATAACCAACACGCACAGCGTTGGCGTGGTTCGTGACGCATCCGTCGCCTGGATGGTACGTAAAGGCTGGCCCGCGGACTGGCACGCGCCCGTGGCTGGCGAAACCTATGATGGCGCACTGAATGACATCAATGGATTTCACGTTCAGCCCGACCACGCCCTGGAAGCCATGAGAACGGCAGAATCAGGACCTGTGCAGGAAGGCGCGGTGGGTGGCGGCACCGGCATGGTCTGTAATGGTTTCAAAGGGGGGATCGGAACGGCCTCCCGTGAAGTCCGTGCATTGGGCATGCAATTCACGGTCGGTGTGCTGGTGCAGTGCAATTACAACTGGGGCGGCGAGGATCTGCGGCTGGGCGGTCAGCCGGTCAGCCATCGTTTACCGGTGGGCGAACACTGTTTCACCGACCGGTCGATCGAACGCCACGTGAACTGGTACCCCTACTGTGATGAACTCGAGGCAGCGCAATCCGGGAAAACGCCGGACGGCTCCATCATCATCATTGTTGCGACCGACGCGCCCTTGTTGCCACACCAGTTGAAGCGGGTCGCAAAGCGTCCCTCCTTGGCCATCGGCAGGCTGGGTGGCTACAGCGGGGACGGCTCGGGGGATATCTTCATCGCGTTCTCCACAGCGAGTCCGGGAGAAATCAACGAGAACGCCATATCTTCGGTCACCCTGTACCCCAACAACGGTCTGTCGGACTTTTTCGAGGCGACAGTGCAGGCAACCGAGGAAGCAATCGTCAATGCGATGGTGGTGGCGGAAACCATGGTGGGCGTGTCGGGCTTCCGCGTCAGGGGGTTGCCAGAAGAGCAGGTACGGGCAATGTTCAGACAGTGATGGAAGCCCGGTACTACCCGGTACGGCATAAAAAAAGACCGGGAGAATGTCTCCCGGCCGCCTTGATTGACCTATTTGCTGTTAATCCCGGAACGTGAGGTGCTGCAGTAAGCTTGAACTCATCACTTCGCGATACTCTGCCCGGTTGCCGCTTTCAGCCTGCATCTCCGTTATCGTTTTTGTTTGCCATTCCTGGTACTCCTTTTGCCGCTTCTGACCCTCGGCGCCGGAAACAACACTTTCCATGACCCGGACCAGGTAGAGATCAGGCTCGTCTGACCGGCCGTGCACATTGGCCAGGATCATGTAGTCCTTGATCCAGCCCTTGGACTTTGAAAATTCCAGGTTCTTCCGCCACTCCGATGCCAGCCATGATGCGTACTTGTAGCTACCACCATCATGAATATCGATACCGGTTACTTCCCAAAAATCACCACCCACCAGCGGCCATTCCTGGGCGGCAGCGCTGGAAGCCATCGAAAGCGATGACAAGGCGAACAGTAAAATGAAAAGGGTTTTCCTTATGGATTTGAACATCTAAGACTCTCCTCAGTAACGGACAGGGATTGTCCGTTTGCTTTTTTAACCTAACACAAGTTTTAAAAAAGAATGCACTCATATTCAGGATTGTTCCCAGGACGGGTCTGAATCGCAGAATCTCAATGCCGACCTATACTATTACTACAGGGACTTCCAACGAACCGGAGAGAATCATGCACATTTTTATCATTTTGCTTTCATGCCTTTTTGCCGGGACGGCCCTGGCCGAGACCGTCACCATCGAGGCATCGCAGGACAATACGCTTTACGAAAGTTCACAGGGGGCCTTGAGTAACGGGGCCGGCACGCATATTTTCAGCGGCCAGACGGATGGACAGGGGGTGCGCCGCGCTGTCATTGCGTTCAAGGACCTGAGCGCGATTCCGGCCGGCGCGACCATCACGTCGGTAAAATTGCAGTTGTACCTGAACAAGGAAAACTCCGCCGCTACGATGATGAACCTGCTGAGGCTGCAATCGGATTGGGGTGAGGGCGCTTCCAATGCAAGCGGAGCAGAGGGACAAGGCGCCTCCCCCATGACGGGTGATGCGACCTGGAACCACACTTTTTTTGACAACATGACCTGGTCCACTCCGGGTGGCGATTTCAACCCGACACCCAGGGCGCAGATGATGACAAGCGGTATCGGCGCCCTGATGTTCGGATCGACCGCAGCCATGGTCGCTGATGTCGAGGACTGGCTGGATAACCCGGCAGGTAATTTCGGCTGGATAGTGATAGCCAATGAGTCGGTTGTAAGCGCAAAACGTTTCACCAGTCGTGAAGGTGGCACCGAATCACGCCGGCCCAGGCTCGAGGTCGAATACAGCATGGAGTCGGACCCCGCGCCGGTAGATGGTTCCGATTTTTCAGGGCCGTGGTTTGACCCCAACAGTGACGGCGAAGGCTACCTGGTCTTCAACACGCCGGCCGGCTGGCTGATTTACTTTTTCGGCTACTCGGCTGACGGCGACCGCTTGTGGCTGGTCTCGAATCTCCTCGACATCGAGAGCCTGGTGCTCGGCCAGGCTTACGAATTCACCATGCTGGTCGGAACACCCGGCTCCTTCGAAATGCCAACGCCTTCCGCCGACCTGGAGCCCTGGGGGACTTTGCAGGTTCTGCTGGCCGACTGCGTTACAGGCGTTTTCGTACTGGATGGCGCGGATGGAATGAAGACTTCAAATGTAACCAAGCTCATTGGCATTGAAGGATCAAGCTGCGCGATTGAATAGTACCGACTGATGGAAAAACGCCCGCCCCTTCCCGGGCGGGCGTCCTGGTCTTATTCCACGCTGACTACGATTTTGCCGCGGGCGCGCCCTTTTTCCGAATAGCGGATCGCGTCGGGCACTTCACTCAGCTTGAATAGCTTATCGAGGACGGGGGTGACTTTACCTTCCGCCATCAGGTCGGCCAGGGTGCGCATGTCTTGCGGGTCCAGCGTTGCCATGACCACGGCAAATTCCTGGTCGACGAATGGCGACAGCAGCAGGGTCTGGATTGGCCTGGACAGGGGGCCCAGCCAGTTACCCTTGGGCCCTCCGACCAGGACCATGATGCCTTCGGGACTCAACACGTCCCTGTTTTTCAGCAGGGAGTGGTTACCGACCATGTCGATGATGACGTCGTATTGCTGACCGCCCTGCGTGTAGTCCTCGTTCTTGTAGTCAATCACGTGGTCAGCCCCGATCGACTTGACCATTTCCAGGTTCCGGGTGCTGCAAACACCCGTCACTTCCGCGCCGAAGGACTTGGCGATCTGCACCGCGAAAGTGCCGACCCCTCCAGAGGCGCCATTGATCAATACCTTCTGACCGGGTTTCACTTTGCCGTGATCACGCAGCGCCTGTAGCGCGGTGATTGCCGCGACGGGAACAGAAGCGGCCTGTTCGAACATCAGGTTATCCGGCATGTGCGCCAGTGCGCGGTCTTCACGGATGACGACGTACTCGGCAAAAGCGCCCCCGGCCCCGCCGAACACTGCATCGCCGGGCTTGAATTGGGTGACACTCTTGCCCACCGCCTCTACTCTGCCGGCGAAATCCCGGCCCAGGCGGATGTCTTTGGGCTTACCCAGGCCGGAACTCAGGCGCATGATGTAGGGAGATCCTCTCATGTAGTGCCAGTCGAGCGGATTCACGCCGGCCGCATGAACTTTCACCAGGATTTCATCGTCACCGACCGCCGGTTTTTCGACCTCCTCGAGGGTCACCACGTCAGGCGACCCGTAACATCGATAAACTACGGCCTGCATGGTTTCGGCATCGCCCGTGAGCGCAGGCGCCGGTTCGCAGTCCGATGTGTAGCTCAACGCAATGGCCAGTGACGTCAGTCCAATGACAATCAACACCAGTAACGAACCTAGAATTTTGTAACGCAGCTTCATGGATTTGCCTCAACAATGAAAATGGACCAGGTTTGTTTCAACACCTACACTCACACTATCACTCACAACATGAGTAAGAAAACATGCCAAGAGTCATACCTTTACTACTCGCTGCACTCGCCCTGTTGCTTTCTATAGCACCACTGGCCGCGCAAACCGAGGCAGACCGTCTTGGCCAGAAGGTAGCAGAAACCGAGCGAGCCTTCGCAGCCACGATGGCTGATCGCGACCATGCAGCCTTCGTGAACTTCCTGTCCGATGAAGCCGTGTTTTTCTCTGGGGATTCTTCGCTGCGTGGCAAACAACAGGTGGTGGATACCTGGAAAGCCTATTTCGAGGAAGCACAAGCACCTTTCTCCTGGGAACCGCAAAGGGTGGAAGTACTGGATTCCGGTACCCTGGCCCTGAGCACCGGCCCGGTGCGCAACAGCAGTGGAGAGCTTTTTGCTTACTTCACTTCCATCTGGCGCCTGGAAGCGAACGGAGAATGGAAAATCATCTTCGACAAGGGAAATCGTGCCTGCGATGAACCGGAATCCGGGAACTAGCGGTCCAGTTCTCCGGGCGCCCAGGCGTCGATGGCCAGGGCATGGATATCCAGCCGCATCATTTCGTCAAGTACCCGGTAGATCATGCGGTGACGCTCGATCATCGTCTTGCCGTCAAAAGCCTCGGCAATGATCAAAACCCGGAAGTGGCCGCGGCCGTCTTTCGCCCCTTCGTGACCTTCATGCAGATGACTCTCGTCTTCCACTCCCAGGGTCTCCGGCGAAAAAGCCGCTTTCAGCCGGCGGGAAATCTCCTTCCTGCGCTCCAGCGGATTCATACCGGCATCACGCGTTTGAATGGAGTGACTTCGACCGATTCATACACACCGGCTTCAACATAGGGATCGGCATCAGCCCATGCCTGGGCATCTTCCAGCGATTCAAATCCCGCTACCACCAGTGAACCCAGGAAACCGGCCGGGCCCGGATCATCGGCATCGATTGCCGGGCGGGGGCCCGCGAGCAATAACCTGCCCTCGGCCAACAGCGCATTCAGCCGTTCGACATGCGCCGGCCGGGCATCCAGCCGGGCCTGCAGGCTGCCTTCTCTGTCTTTGGAATAAATTGAATACCACATGGTTAAAGCTTAAATGCAGATCGACCCAGCGTAAAGGCGATGATCACAGCTGTTTTCCGCGACTGCCATGTGCTTTAGAATATCGCGCTGGCGCCCCCAGTAAAAAAGAAAAAAATGAGTGAAAGGATCGAGGTCCGTGCCAACGGCCCCAAACCCAGGTTGATCGAGAATATTGTGGCGTGCATGGTCCGCGGCGGGCTTATCGCCTACCCCACCGACTCAGGCTATGCGCTTGGCTGGCGTACGGGCAACCGCAAGGCCCAGGACCGCGTGGTCCGGCTGCGGCAACTGAAACGCCGTATCCACTTCACGTACTGCTGCCGCACGCTTTCCGATGTGAGCCGTTACGCCCATGTGAGCAACTGGGCGCACCGCCTGATCCGGCAGCTGACACCCGGCCCTTATACCTTCATCCTGCCGGCGACCAGCAAAGTCCCCAAACATCACGGTCAGAAACGTCCTTCCGAAATCGGCATCCGAATTCCCGATCACCAGGTGGTCCAGGCCATCCTGGAGGCTATCGACGAGCCGATTCTGAGTTCATCACTGATCCTGCCCGAGCTGGAAGAGGAGATTTACGATACCGAGGATCTTTACGATGCGGTTCATCGTGATGTGGACGTGTTCGTCGATGCCGGCTATTGCCCGCTCGAACCCACCACCCTGCTCGACCTGACTGGAGATACGCCACGCGTCCTCCGGCAGGGACGGGGCGTGGTAGACTTCTAGACATCAATGGAACCTGCTAACACCCAGCCCGAAACGGAAGAAAGCCACCCGGTGCAACAGGCCGAAATGCCCTTCGCCATCGTGCAGGGGCAGCCCTACACACAGGTTCCGAAAGACCTGTACATTCCGCCGGAGGCACTGGAAGTATTCCTCGAAGCTTTCGAAGGCCCCCTGGACCTGCTGCTGTACCTGATCCGCCGTCAGAACCTCGACATCCTGGACATCCCTATTGCCGACATTACCGAGCAATACATGAGCTACATCGCGATGCTTGAGGATATACAGTTCGAACTCGCGGCGGAGTACCTGGTGATGGCCGCCATCCTGGCCGAGATCAAGTCCAGGATGCTGCTGCCCCGGCCGGCCGGCGACGATGAAGACGAAGACGATCCGCGCGCCGAGCTGGTCCGTCGCCTGCAGGAATACGAACGCTTCAAGCAGGCTGCCGAAAATCTTGATGATCTGCCCCGGGAGGGGCGTGATTTCGTGGTGGCCGAGGCCTTAATGACCGACCGGCACGTGGTGCAGATTCCACCCGAAGTGGAACTCGGAGACATGCTCGATGCGCTGCGGGACGTACTGAGCCGTGCTGAACTGTTCGGCAGCCATCACGTGCAGATGGAACCGCTGTCGGTGCGTGAGCGCATGACCTCGATCATCGACCTGTTGCGCAAGAATCCCTACGTGGAATTCCAGTTCTTTTTCACCCCGGAAGAGGGCCGCAGGGGCGTGGTGGTGACCTTCCTGGCGCTGATGGAACTCACCCGAGAGCGCGTAGTCGATATCATTCAGAACGAACCCCTGGGGCAGCTTTACGTGAAGAGTCCGGAAGCGTCCGCCGAGGTTTACGAATGAGCAAGGATTACGCATGGCGCGCATAGGTGACACCGCCCGAACCTCTTTGAAAAGCATCCTGGAAGCTGTGCTGCTGGCAGCCGGTGAACCGTTGACACTGAAAAACATCGAAACGGTGTTCACCGACGATGAGCGCCCCTCTTCCACCGACATAAGCAGGGCGCTGGAAGAACTGGCTGACGATTATTCGGAGCGCGGGCTGGAACTGAAGGAAGTCGCAAGCGGATTCAGAATCCAGGTGCGTGAAGACACCAATCCGTGGGTGGCGCGATTGTGGGAGGAACGCCCCAAGAGGTACTCGCGGGCGCTGCTGGAAACCCTGGCGCTGATCGCCTACCGTCAGCCGATAACGCGCGGCGATATAGAAGAAGTACGCGGCGTTTCGGTTAGAACCAACATCATCCGCACGCTGCAGGAACGCGAATGGATACGGGTGGTGGGCCATCGGGACGTTCCCGGCAAGCCGGCTCTGTTCGGCACCACCAAGGCCTTTCTCGATTACTTCAACCTGTCCAGCCTGGACGATCTGCCGTCACTGGCCGAAATCAAGGACATGGAGACGATCGAACCGGAGCTGGAGCTGGAACTTGAAACCACAGACGACAGCTGAACGGCTGCAAAAGCTGATGGCGGCTGCCGGTCTGGGCTCAAGGCGAGCGCTGGAGAAGCAGATCGCCGACGGCAAAGTTCAGGTGAACGGACAGACCGCCACGCTGGGCCTTTCCGTTACGCAGGGCGACAGCATCGGCTTTGAAGGAAAGACCTGGCGCGTAGACTCAAAGCCGCTGCGGCACCGGACCCTGATCTACAACAAGCCCGAAGGCGAAGTAACCACAAGGTCCGACCCGCAGGGACGCAAGACCGTGTTCGACCGCCTGCCCCGCGTCAGAGGCGGACGCTGGGTGGCCGTCGGGCGCCTGGATATCAATACCACGGGATTATTGTTACTGACCACTGACGGGGAACTGGCCAACGCCATGATGCACCCCTCCAGTAACGTCGACCGCGAGTACGCCTGCCGCATTAGAGGCGAAGCCAGTGAAGAAACCCTGAAGATACTGAAAGAAGGCGTTGAACTGGATGATGGGCCGGCTTCATTCAGCGACATCCAGCCCGCCGGCGGCACCGGCGAGAATCACTGGTATCACGTCACCATCATGGAAGGCCGGAACCGCGAAGTACGCCGCCTGTGGGAATCCCAGGGGCTGATGGTCAGCCGCCTGAAGCGGGTTCGCTACGGCGCGGCATTTCTGCCCAAACGCCTGCGCGTCGGCCAATGGTCCGAGATAGAACCCGCCGACCACCAGGTGCTGCGTGAAGATGTCGGCCTGGCGGCGTCAGCCGAGGGCCTTTCACTCAAGCAGACGGGCGGGCACAGCCGCAAACCCGCACGCAGGAAACCGCGCAGGCAACGCAGGAAATGAATCTCGACCTTCTGCAGCAGCAGTGCCTGCAATTTCTTGAAAAGACCACGCCCGCCGATGGCGCGCATGACATCAGTCATGTGAGAAGAGTTGTTAAGAATTGCTCATATCTAACTGAAATTGAAGGTGCTAATTCCTCAGTAACGGTGCCTGGAGCTTGGCTGCATGACTGCGTGGCAGTGCCAAAAGACAGTCCGCTGAGATCACAGGGCTCGCGCCTGGCCGCCGATGCGGCGGTCGCTTTCCTGGCAGAAATCGACTACCCACAGGAACACCTCGAAGACATTTACCACGCCATCGAGGCGCACAGTTACACCGCGGCCATTCCCACCCGCACGCTGGAAGCAAAAATCGTGCAGGACGCCGACCGTCTCGATTCACTGGGAGCCATCGGCATAGCCCGCTGCCTGCTGGTCGGCGGCCACCTGAACCGTCCGCTGTGCGACGCCACCGACCCCTTCTGTGACGACCGTGATCCGGACGACTCGCTGTACACGATTGACCACTTCTACAACAAGCTGTTCAAGCTGCCCGACACGATGCAGACGGTGGCTGGACGCCAGGAAGCACACCGTCGGGCAGACCTGATGCGCGAGTACCTGGATAATCTGCGGGAAGAGATTCTCTGAGACGACATGACTGGATTTGCGATAGTCCTGACTTTTCACGTGCTGGCCGCCACCATCTGGACAGGCGGACACATCGTCCTGGCCACGGTGGTGCTGCCCCGGGTGCTCCGCCAGCGCACCCCCGGGACCTGTTGAGATTCGAGGCAGGGTTTGAACGCGTCGGAATCCCTGCGCTGCTGATTCAGGTCGTCAGCGGACTCTGGCTCGCAAACCGGCTGGTCCCGGGATTCGCCAACTGGTTTGACCTGTCCAATCCCCAGGCAAGACTGATCCTGATCAAGCTTGCGTTATTGCTGCTGACAGCAGTCTTTGCTGCCGATGCCCGGCTGCGTATCATTCCGAACCTGTCTGAGGAAAGGCTGGGCTCGCTGGCCTGGCATATCATCCCGGTAACGATCATTTCCGTGCTTTTTGTCATCGTTGGTGTCGCGTTCCGGACGGGATGGTTGCACTGATTATTCAGAACTGCCGTGGTAATAGCCCCTGGCTGTGTTCCAGGCGGCTTCCCTCAGCCCTTTCGCCAGCGCCGCATCCAGCCCGGCATTGTATTCCAGTTCCACCGGGGATTTGCCGAACAACGCGGCATAAAACACTGCGGCAGCGAGATACGTTCCTTCGAGGGAGGGATGAACCTTGTCAGGATCATGAAGCACAAGCTCTGGAACCTGGTCCAGGGCGCGCTGGAAAGCCAGTCCTACCGGAACGACCATCACTCGCAGTTCGTTGCCGATCCGGGTGAAGGCACGGGACAGGCCGGTGATCATCCCAGGGTTGTCTGCATAAGCCCAGGTCATGAAAAGTACGGGCTCTGCTCCGTAGCCGCGGATGTCATCAGAGAATTCCCCTGCGGCCGCAGCGAATTCCGCTGCCATTTCCTCGTCGATGGTTTCCCGGCTGTGGCCCTGGAGTACCACCACGTCCCAGTCCCGGCTCTGCAGCATCTGATCCAGCCCGCCGCGGTGATCCGCCAATACGGCCCCCGAAATGGTCATCGACTTCAGGAAAATGGCCTGGCGGGTCGCAGGGTCGTCGGCCACCAGCAGCTTCCTCAGGTGAGTGTAAATGGCATTGTTGTAAAAGGTGAAGCTGTTGCCGACAAACAGGATACTTTCCGGCGGGTCCAGCCGCGTAACGAGCGGCGCTTCCTTCGCCTGCGCCGCTGCCGCGAACAGGCAGAATAACAATGTGGCGATACGGCTTGCTGGACGGCTCAATTTCATCTGCGCATTGTACACTCGAAACCCCGTCTCATCCCCCGAAAAAAGTAGTAATGTGGACGCGCGGTTCCTATACTCAGCGGCCATATGCAAATCGTCGCTCTCCTCATCATCGCGCTCACCGTTTTCATGGTCATACAGCGCTACCAGACGCATGCGACCCTGTTTCTTTCCGGGTTCGCCCTGCTGATCACGGCGCACGTCGCCGGCGTGGTGACTGGCGAGTCCGGCGAAGCGGAGTCCATTACCGGGCTATTCGCATTCGACCTGTTTGCGATGGTCAGCGAGGCCTTTTCCAGCCGTGTTGCCCGCATCGGCATGATCATCATGGCGGCTGGCGGATTCGCCCGCTATATGTCAGCCATATCGGCGTCGACCGCGCTGGTGCGGCTGTCGATCCGACCGCTGTCGAGGGTAAGCAACCCCTATGCTCTGCTGGCGATCACTTACGTCGCGGGCCAGTTTCTCAACATCTTCATCCCCAGCGCCGCAGGCCTGGCCATGCTGCTACTGGTCGCGATGTACCCGACATTGGTGCAACTCGGTATCCGTCCGGTTGCGGCGGCCGCAGTGATCGGAACCACCGCCTGCCTGGACCTGGGCCCGGCTTCGGCGGCCTCCAACGTGGCGGCCGAGACAATCGGCATCTCACCGATCGAATATTTCGTACGCCACCAACTCAGGGTCTCGGCCATTGTGATACCAGTGGTGGCTATTCTGCACTTCTTCTGGCAACGGCACTGTGACCGCGTGGAGCCTGAACCCAGCGTTGAAACACTGCAGGATCTGCGCGACTACGAGTCCAGCGAGGAAGCCGCTCCGGCACTCTATGCCCTGCTGCCGATTCTTCCGCTGGTCCTGTTGTTTGTATTCAGCCCGCTGGTAATGAAAACGATTCGGCTGGACGTGGTCACCGCCATGCTGATCAGCCTCGCCGTCGGGATTTCATGCCAGGTTGTCAGGCTCCGCAGCCTGCGTGAAGCGCTCGGTGGCATCGTGCATTTTTTCAAGGGCATGGGCGACATCTTCGCCACCGTGGTCACCCTGATCGTGGCGGCCGGAATCTTCGCGGAGGGCGTCAAGGCCACGGGGCTGATCGATTCACTGGTTGCGCTGGTGGAGGGACTCGCCATGGGCAGTGGCGTGATGGCCGTGGCGCTGGTGCTGTTACTGGGCTTGACCGCACTGCTGACCGGTTCCGGCAACGCGGCCCTGTTCAGTTTCGCAGGCATGATCCCCGGGATCGCCTCGAGGATGGATGCCTCGGTGCTCTCGCTGATCCTCCCTTCACAACTGGCCGGCGGCCTGTTCCGCAGTGTCTCGCCAGTAGCCGGAGTCATCATCGCCGTGGCCGGCGCCGCCCGGGTCACGCCGTTCGATATCGTGAAAAGAACCTCGGTGCCCATGGCCGGCGGCGTCATCGCCACCTTGGTGGCAAGCCACTTCCTGCTTTGAATCAGTTCCCGCCGTCCACCAGGTGACGGGTAAAAAACGCGGTAATCCGGGGGGCCAGGTCCTGGCTTTCACCCGCATCGTTCAGATCCCTGGGTGCGAAACTGTGCCCGAATCCCCTGGCTTCGATGGCCGTGAAGGAGTAACCCCGCTCCTCGTAGTCCCGCTGAAAACGGTGATGCTGATCGGGAAAAACAATGGTGTCCCGGTCACCCTGGATATGCAGCACGGGAGGCGCCGGTCCGGTTCTGCGCCTGATCCAGAAAGAAGGCGAATGGTCACGATTCAGTTCATTATCGGAAGATTTACGCTCGACCTGGCGGCTTGGAAAATCGTAGGGGCCATAAAAGCCCACCAGCGCCGCTGGCGAATATACGTCGGTGTCATAACCCAGGTGGTCGAAGATGCGTTTCCCGCCCTGGATATAAAGGTTGGCAAGGCAACAGCCTGCCGAAAACCCCAACATGCCGAACAACTCGCAGGAGTAACCGTAGCGCGATGCCTGCCCATGCAGCCAGGCCACTGCGTCCGCCACGTCGAACAGGTTTCGAGGCCACATCCCGAACCGGTTTTCCGGACTGGCCAGCGAGTACGAAATCGATGCGCAGTTGAAGCCGGCTTCATTCAGCAGCGCGGCCGCCTGGCTGCAGCGCACGTCGTCCCGGCCGCCCGAAACGAAACCCCCGCCATGCAGGCAAATCACCAGTGGCCTGCCGGGCGGCTCGACCAGGTACAGGTCCAGTTTGCGGGACGCGTTGTAAGGAATGCCGGCGATCAGGTTACTCACGGAATGGTCACTCATAAAGGTATTGATCAAGGTTGGCCCGGAGATGTTCGACGAATTTCCGGCATTGCAGGGACATCGGCGCCTGGTCTACGTGGAGCGCGGCAATTCTGAAGCTGAGCTCCGGCTCCAGTTCGTGGATGGAAATTCGCTCGTGGCCGGCCGAGCGCGCGGTCACATTGTCCGTGATGGTCACACCGATGCCATGCGCCACCATCGCCCTGGCGATGCGATAGGAACCCGCAACCGCCCGTACATCGAGTTCAACGCCGCTGGATTCAATGTGAGTAATCAACAAACGGTCCAGGGCGCTCTTGTTGTCCAGCCTGATGAAAGGCAAACCGGCCAGGTCGCTGATGCCGACTGCTTTCCCGCCTTCGAAATCACTTTCGAGTGGCGCCAGCACGACAAACCGGCCATGGCCGAGCAATTCGCCCTCGATCCCCGGCATATTCTCAGGATCGAATGCCAGCGCGAGATCGATTCGGGAATCCAGCAGGGCGCCGGCAATCTCCTCGTGCGGCAGTGTCTCGAGGCTGAAAACCAGTTCCTTGTGCTGTTCAAGGTAGGAAGCCATCGACCAGGGAAGAAAGTCGATTCCGAACGCAGGCGTCGACGCCACCCTCAGCGCCCCTTTTTCCGTCATGCGCATCTGCGCGGCCACCTGGCGAAGACGGTCAATGCTCTCGTTGACATCGGAAACCAGCAGGAACAATTGGTCCGCTTCCTGCGTGGGGATCAGTTTTCCGCGATACCGCTCGAACAACGGGAAGCCCAGTTGCTGCTCCGCATGCGCCAGTACTTTGCTGACGGAAGGCTGCGACACGTTGAGCAGTTCCGCCGCCCGGGTGACCGAGCCGCTGGAATAGACAGCGTGGAAAACTTCGATGTGACGCAAACGCAATGAATCAGCCCCGACTGTTTTGAGCCAAGTATAGAGTATGCCCAGCCGTTAACCGGCAGCGAATTGCATGACAATCGTTACAGTAGCCATAACTCGGGGTTATTCAGTCAAAAACTGATGTCATCATCATCCAGCCGGTGCCCCCATTCCTTCTTGGCGCGCAGATACCGCTTGTTCCATTCGCCAACGCCCGACACGTGTTTTTCCTGGGTGATTCCGCTCAAGCCGCAGTTGGTGAGGTCTTTGATCTTTTTCGGATTGTTGGTCAGCAGGCGGAATGGCTGGTCACCCACGAAGTACTTGATCAGGACCGCGGCGTCGGTAAAATCGCGCGAGTCGTCGGGCAGGCCCAGCGAACGGTTGGCCTGGTAGGTGTTTTCCCCCGCATCCTGCAGCAGGTAGGTGGCCGCTTTTGCCCACAAACCGATGCCCCTGCCCTCGTGGCCGGCCATATAGACGAGGTAGCCTCCGGCGTGGTCTGCATTGATCCGTGCAATGGCCGCATCCAGTTGAGGTCCGCAATCGCACCGTTCGGACCGGAATACGTCGCCGGTCAGGCAGTTACTGTGAACCCTGATCAAACAATTCTCAGCCGGCTTCCCAATCACCAGCACGCTGTTGATCGCCAATGGTGACACCAGGTGAGCGAACAGGTTCTGCTCACCCCGGTCCCGAAGGTCTGCCGCCAGGGTTTCCACACGGCTGAGCTCGGTGCTTCTTACCGTCGCGTACCAGTCCACGGTCGTTTTCACGGAAGGCAGCGAAAGCGGCATCGGAACCGGCCCCAGCAGGTTGATTGAAAGCTCGCCCGAAGGGACCGGTGCGCGTGCATCGATCAGTTGCCCTGACCCATTGATGCGCAGCAATTTACCCTGTTCGATAAGCTTCCTGCGGACTTCCGGGTTGATATAAGTAAACATGATGATCAGTCGTCCGATAGCTTCACGGTTTTCTGTCTCTTCCGATTGACCTTCAAGCGGGTCACATCGGGCCTGGAATAATGGCCGGCCGGGTCAAAATTCTGTCGTTCGCGCGCTACATTGCGAATATCCACCTCTACCACCCAGAGCCCCTCTTCTCCAACCTGTGGTTCCAGCACCCACTGGCCGTCCGGGCCTGCAACGCAGGAACCGCCGTCAGCCAGCCAGCCGCTGGCGGCGTCGCGGATGAGGTCTGCATGCGGAACACAGTCGGGAAATTTATCCGCATGCATCATGCCACTGACCGAGACCACGTAGGAACGGGATTCTTTCGCAATAAAGCGGGTAATGTCCTCGGTATTGCGACGGCTGCCGGGCCATACCGCCACGTGCAGGTTTTCACCCTGCCCGTACAGCGCCGCCCGCGGCAATGGCATCCAGTTCTCCCAGCAATTCAATCCGCCGATCCGGAATTCGCCGAGGTCGTGCACCCGCAGACCGTTACCGTCGCCAGGCGACCAGACCAGGCGCTCATCGTACGTGGGCATCAGCTTGCGGTGTGTCGAGCCGATCCGCCCGTCAGGGGCGATATACACCAGCGTGGCGTAAAGGCTGAAACCGCCACGGTCCTTGGTTTTTTCAATGGTCCCAAGGTACACAGCGATACCCAGTTCGCCGGCTTTCGCGCACAGCGAATCGAGATCGCCGCCTTCGATGTCCACCGCGTTTTCCACGTAGTGGGCGAAAAGATCTTTCTGGATATCGCTTTCAAATACCGCCCCACCGGTCAGCTCAGGCCAGAAGGGATAACCCGGTACCAGCGCCTCGCCGAACACCGCCAGTTGAGCGCCCTGTGCGGCCGCCTCCTCAACCCGCGCTGTTACCCCTGAAAGGGTTTCCTCGCGGTTCAGCCAGGCCGGAATCATCTGGGCCAGTGCGATTTTTAATGCCATGGATTTTCCTTTGTCGATTCAGTGTTTCTCGGGGTGGTAGATGATAGCGCCATCCCGCCTGGCGTAGCGCATCAGCACATCCCTGGCCTCTTCATGCAGCACACCGCCGCGGGTGCGGATGCCTCGCCGCTCGAGGGATTCCACCCAGTCGCCAGGTTTGTCACCCTCATCAAAGCCCGCTTCTTCAGCATCTTGCTTGCTCGCACCCCAGATGATGCTGCTGACACCCGACCAGGGAACGGCGCCGAAACACATGGCACAGGGTTCGCAGGACGTCACCAGTTGGGCACCGCCGGTCGAACCCAGGTTCCAGTTGCCGATGGCGCTCTGGGCCAGGCTGACGGCAACCATTTCCGCGTGGGCCAGCGACAACTCCACGGAAGTGACCAGGTTAACCCCGACACTGAGCAGGCGATTGCTGTCATCCTCCACCACGATGGCGCCGAACGGCCCACCCGTGTGGTGCTTGACGTTCTCCGCCGCCAGTGTCACCGCCAGGTGCATCCGCTGTTCAATCGTTTCCAGCGGATCACCCCAATCTTCGATGAACTCATCCAGCCAGGCAGGTAGCTGCATTTCACAGGACATGTGCAGGCTCATTTCAAGTTCCTTTGCCTGAGCGCCTCGTACAGGCATACGCCCGTCGCGACGGATACGTTGAGACTGCTGACACTGCCCTGCATCGGAATGCGAAGATGAAAATCACATAGCTCCGCGGTCAGCCGCCGCATGCCTTTGCCTTCGCTTCCCATCACCAGCCCAAGCGGGCCAGCAAGGTCTGCATGGTAAAGGTCCTGACCTGAACTGTCCGCTGTACCGGCCAGCCAGATGCCGCGGTCTTTAAGCTGCCGCAACACGCGGGCCAGGTTGGTGACGAACAGGATGGGGAGTACTTCGGCGGCACCGGAAGCGGACCGCCTCGACACCGGTGTCAGGCTTGCGGAACGGTCTTTTGGCAGGATCACGAAGTCGACTCCCGTGGCCTCCGCCGTCCGCAGGCAGGCACCGAAATTGTGAGGATCCTGCACACCATCAAGCACCAGCACCAGAGGTGCACCATCGACCGAGTTCAGCAGGCGCTCGAGGTCTTTTTCATTACCCACGTTGGTCGCTTCGAAATCGGCGATGACGTCCTGGTGTCGCTGATCGTCACAACGCCGGTCAATCACGCCTCGCGTTTCGGTTAGCACTTCAACCCCGGCTGCGCGCGCCCGGTCGACCAGCTCCAGCACCCTGGGGTTACGGCACTCCTGGGCGATGGTGATGCTGCGCAATTGCCCGGGAACCCGGGACAGGGCGGAGTCAACGGAATGGATGCCGATCAACAGGCTGTCGAGCTTGTTCCGGCTCATCGCACCAGTTCAAAATCGATTTTGCGCTCGTCCACGTTAACCGCCATCACTTTCACCTGCACCTTCTGTGCCAACTGGTAGACCTTGCCGGTACGATCGCCGGTGAGCCGATGCACCACTGGGTCGAAATGATAATAGTCGTTGGGCAGTGACGTAATGTGTATCAATCCGCTTACGTGGTTCCTGCTCAATTCGACGAACATTCCAAATGACGTTACGCCTGTGACCTGCCCTTTGAATACGTCCCCGATGTGCTGCTCCATGAAGTAGGCCTTGAGACGCTCGTTCACATCACGCTCGGCCTCCTCGGCGCGGCGGGAACGGTGGGAGCACTGCTCGGAAAGCTTGCCCATTTGCTCCGGCGACCAGGGATAGCCTTTCCGGCCGCGTTGTTCAATCACGTGCCGAATGGCCCGGTGGACTAGCAGGTCCGGGTAACGGCGGATCGGCGAAGTGAAATGGGCATAGGCCTTAAGGGCCAGGCCAAAGTGCCCGGTATTGACGGCCTGGTAGGTGGCCAGGCTTTGCGCGCGCAACAACACCGCCATGATCAGGGGCTGATCTTCCCTGCCCTTGATCTGCTGGACGATGTTTTCAAAATCCCGAGGCTCCGGGCGGCTTTTCCAGGGTACCCGGATACCCAGCCCGCGCAAAAACTGCTCGAGTGATTCCAGCCGGTCAGGCTGCGGCGGCTCATGCGCCCGGAACGGCGCCGGGATCTGCTGGCGGAGCAGGAAGTTGGCCGCCTCGACATTGGCCGTGATCATGCACTCCTCGATGATCATGTGCGCGTCGTTGCGTTCGTAAGGAACGATGTCGGCAACTGAACCGCGTTCATCGAACCGGAACTGGACTTCGGTGCTTTCGAAATCGATGGCGCCACGCTTTGTCCTGGCTTTTCGCAGTGCCTTGTACAGCCCGTAAAGGTCCTTCAGAGAAGCTGAAACCTCCTTTGCGCCCGGCCTGATCTCGGGTTTGCCGCTGACCAGCCACTCCCATACCTGCTCGTAGGTCAGACGCGCCTGGGAGCGCATCACGGCGGTGTCGAATCGTGAGCGCACTACCTGGCCGGAATCGTTGATCGACATGTCGCAGACCATGCACAGGCGATCCACGTCGGGCTTCAGCGAACACAGCCCATTGGACAGCGCTTCAGGCAGCATCGGAATGACCCGTCCGGGAAAATAGACCGACGTCGCGCGGTTGACTGCCTCGTCATCCAGCAGGCTGCCCGGTTTTACGTAGGACGAAACATCGGCGATGGCCACGACCAGGCGCCAGCCATTCTTGCGCTGCTGGGCGAACACGGCGTCGTCGAAATCTCTGGCATCCGCCCCGTCAATGGTGACCAGCGGCAGGTCGCGCAGATCCCGCCGGCCCTGGTGCATGTCTTCAGTGACCTGCTCGCCGAAGTCAGCAGCTTCCTGCTCCACGCCGTCGGGCCACTCGTGAGGCAGATCGAAATTCCGGATGGCAATCTCGGTCGCCATGCCTGGCGCGCCGCTCTTGCCCAGGATTTCGATCACCCGCCCTACCGGCGGCTGCCGCTCCCCGGGCTGCTGCAACAACTCCACCACTACGACCTGGCCCGGCCTGGCGCCGCTGGTGTCTTTCACAGCCACCAGGATGTCCTGGTTGATCCGCGGGTCATCGGGAACCACCAGCGCGATTCCGCTTTCTTCAACGAAACGGCCGACAACTTTTTCATGCGCACGTTCCAGGATTTCCCGGACTGCGCCTTCCTTCCGTCCGCGACCGTCAATGCCAATCACCGAGGCCAGTACGCGATCACCGTGCAGCACACTGCGCATCTGTCGCGGGGACAGGTACAGGTCGCCGTCGCCTTCATCCGGCATCACGAAGCCGTAACCGTCCTTGTGAGCGCTGATGCGGCCTGCCACCAGGTCCATCCTGGCCGGCAGGCCGTAAGCGTTACGCCGGTTCTTGATCAACTGACCGTCACGTTCCATCGCCCGCAAACGGCGGCGAAGAATCTCCCGGCTGTCGTCTGAAACCACTTTCAAACGACCCACGATATCGCGCCGCTGCAACGGCCTGCCACTGTCTTCCAGCAGGCTCAGAATGTCTTTCCTGGAGGGCGCTTCGGCGTTAATCCGGCGCTCCTTGCCATCGTTTCTTGTTTTTTTACCCATGGCCCTATTGTAACCCTGATCAGGCAGTGCAATGCCTTTTAAAATCAAGGCACTTATCCCATCAAAACAAGTTAATGTTTTTGTTGACTTCGGGGTTATGAATCACTACAGTACGCCCCGGTTCCCGGGTTCCCCCTTTACCTGCGAACCACCCCCAAGGCGGAGGTTCCCCCTTTACCTCCGCCTTACTAAAGCCCAGGTGGCGGAATTGGTAGACGCGCTGGCTTCAGGTGTCAGTGAGCATTAGCTCGTGGAGGTTCAAGTCCTCTCCTGGGCACCAGTTTCAAGAACGATAATAACGATTAAAAATAAGAAATGTACAGCCCCGCTTGCGGGGCTTTTTTTATTATTTGAAGAGCGTGGAAAAAAGGGGTCAGGTTACTTTTTTGGCAAATCGCCAAAAAAGTAACCTGACCCCTTTTTTTCGGTAGAATCCAGTATTCAAAATTAACGGGGAAACCACCAACATGTTCGATCACGTCAATGCCGTTCCGCCCGATCCTATACTGGGCATCATTGCAGCTTATGCCGCGGATCCCAACCCGAAAAAAATCGATCTTGGCATCGGTGTCTACCGTGATGAGCAGGGAAATACGCCAATCCTCGAGTGTGTAAAGAAGGGCGAACAGATTCTGGACAGCACGCAGACCACCAAATCCTACCTGGGACCCCCGGGCGTAAAAGGATTCAACAGTGCAATCACCGAGCTGATTTTCGGTAAAGAAAGCTCAGTGCTGAGCGAAGACCGTGTGCGTACCGTGCAGACACCCGGCGGCACCGGCGCCCTGCGGGTCGGTGCCGACCTGATCAAGGCGGTTATGCCCGATGCAACCGTCTGGATGAGCGACCCAACCTGGGCCAATCACTACGCAATTTTTCCCGCCGCAGGTCTGAAAACAGAAATTTACCCTTACTTCGACGGGGAAAAAAGCGCCCTCAGGTTCGAAGACATGATGAGCACCCTGCGCCAGAGAGGCCCGGATGACGTCGTCTTGTTCCATGCATGCTGTCACAACCCCTGCGGCGTCAGCCCTGATCCCGAACAATGGGAGGCCATCACTGACCTGGCGGCAGAGCGCGGCTTCACACCTATGGTCGACATGGCCTACCTCGGCTTCGAACGCGGCATCGAAGAAGACGCCCTGTCCGTGCGCCTGTTCGCTGAAAAATGTCCCGAGCTGATCCTGGCCAGCTCCTGCTCCAAGAACTTTGCCGTCTACCGCGAACGCGTCGGCGCCATCTCGGTGGTCGGCAAGAGCAGCGAAACAGCCGCAAACGTGCTGACAGTCATCAACTCGCTGACCCGGCAGAATTACTCCATGCCACCCACCCACGGTACCGGCATCATCGACATTATCCTGCACGACGAGGAACTGACCGAACTGTGGCACAACGAGGTAACCGGCATGCGCAACCGCATCAACGGCCTGCGCAAGACCCTGGTGAAGAAAATCCAGGCCGCCGGCATCGAAAGGGACTTCTCGTTCCTCGAACGCCAGTCGGGCATGTTTTCTTTCCTGGGATTGTCAGTGGACCAGGTCACGCGACTGCGCGAGGAGTTCTCGATCTACACGGTGAATTCGGCGCGGGTGAATATTGCCTCGTTCAATGACAGCAACATCGATTACTTCGTCGGGGCGCTCAGGACGGTTCTCTAAAGCAATGCATTCACTCAGGACTATCGGGGTAAGAAGCGCTTAACCCGTGCCGCAGGTGCGGCGGATAGTGCCTTCTTCGGCTCAATGGTCCCTGCGGGACTTCCCTCGCAATCCACACGCACTAACGGGCCGGCCTTACAGCACATCCTGTGCTGGGCGGCCTTAATCGGGCTTCCTGCCCGATTATCCCTGTGCCCGCGGATTACTCGGCATTTCGAGGCGAAGGCACTATCCACCCCACCCACGGCACTGGACTTCGGTTTTTTGCCCTGATTGCCCAGCGCGAAAGCGAGCGCCCACCTGCAACTACCTGAGCGCCCCGTCTCCGCCAGGGCAAGAGGCTGGCGGGGTGTCCAGGCTATTTGTGCATTTAGCCACCGACAGAGGGGTTCCGCCCGCGGCGATTTTCAGGGATGAAAATCGAGAGCCGATGGGACAGGAAGTCCCTTCGGCGCGGTCGCGATCAGGCGGGTTCCCGACCGAGGGAAGCCCGAAGGGCTGGCTAAGAAAGCATAAATAGCCTGGACACCCTGCCGGCCGCGCCTACGGCAGAAACGAGTCGCTCAGCCACACCCCCCACTGGTGGGCGCCCGCTTGAGCTCCAGCTTGACCTTTGGCTCAAACTCAATCTCAAAAGCATGCGGATTCGGCTCCGCAGCAGAATGCCTGGAACCGACCGCCGCATCAAATCGGTAGGCGGGTTGGTCATTTTCACGCCCCCGGATCAGCCGTTCCTCGACGAACTCCTGGTCGCTGTAGGTTTTGATCCAGTTGTTGACGCCACCATCCAGGATGTAGACATTCGGCACGCTCTCAGCCTTCAATGCCTTCCATGCCTCCGTGGCCGCCGTCTCGTCGTTACCCATGGTGATGAACACGGTGTTGGCCGGTTCGAACATCAGTTCACGCGATGCTTCCACAACCTGGTCTGGCGGCAGCCGCCGGGCCCCATGCACATGGAATTGGTTGTAGTGGCGTTCGTCGCGCACATCCAGCAACACAGCCTTGATC
>CAJIAU010000189.1_pt1 | contig 23121 bp, 18 predicted proteins | sample 9199171 | NCBI WGS metagenome assembly CAJIAU01 (sample SAMEA7708280, study PRJEB35096) | sediment metagenome | biome: marine neritic benthic zone biome [ENVO:01000025]; feature: sediment [ENVO:00002007]; material: shallow marine sediment [ENVO:03000034] sea grass bed [ENVO_01000059] ...
CAATTCGATGCGGTCACTGCCCCTGGCTGCCGGTCTCGTTTCTTCAGCAAAATCGACACGCACTTCGAAGCTGCCACCTTCCATGCCCAGTTCCTGCATCAGTGAGCTGACATCATCGCTCAGCTTCGAAGCACGGTCATTTCGCCTGGAGTGAAGTTTCACGGCTGATTGCCGGTACTCCGCCAGTGCCTGTACCAATTGCTTTTCCAGGCTCGCCAGCCGGCTTTCCAAGGAGTCTGCCCGCTCGAAGCGTTGTTGCATTTGTGCCAGAACCTGTTCGAGTTGATCAGGTTCGACCCGGTGCTTTCGAGCCAGGTCGTGCTGAGCCCCCAGCAGTCTTTCGAGTTCCGATAACCGCTCGGGACTGGCTTCCAGCCGGGAACTCGCGGACTGGAGGCTGTTGACTGCTTCATTACAGTGAATGACCGCGCTGTTCAAAAGATTCACTGCTTCGGCAATATCCGGATCAAGCTCCGCATATGCGGACAGACGCTCCGAATTGCGGTGCATCAGGGATTCCGCGCCGGATGGGTCGTCGCACAGCGCCGCAATGGACTGGTTCAGCGCTTCAAGCAGTTCGCCACCGCGGGCCAGCAGCCGGTGCTCGGCCTCAAGTGCAAGGAACTTTTCAGAGGTCAGCATGGATTCTTCGAGTTCACGGATCTGGTACTGAATCAGCTCGCGGTCCCCCGCATCCAGCGGATCTTCGCTGAGCAGTTCCGCCTTCTGCCGTTCGAGGTCGGCCCACGCTTGGAATGCTTCGCGAACGCTCGCCAACTCCGCCGAGTAGCCGCCACTCGAGTCCAGCAGCTTTAACTGTTCTTCCTGCCGAACCAGTAACATGTGCTCGTTCTGCCCATGAATCTCCACCAGCAATTCACCCAGTTCCGCCAGTTGCGCCAGCGTTACCGCGGTGCCGTTGATCCAGGCACGGGATCTGCCACTTTCACTGATCATTCGCCGTAACAGGCAATGAGTGCCATCGCCAAGCTCAGCATCCTCCAGCCAGGCCATGGCAGTGCTTTCTGGCTCGATGCTGAACTCCGCGGTCAGCTCTGCCTTGTCCGCGCCGTCGCGAACTGCGCTGGTATCCGCGCGATTGCCGCACAGCAAACCCAGGGCGTCAACCAGGATGGATTTACCGGCGCCGGTTTCACCGGTGACGCAGGTAAACCCACCGCGAAACTCCAGGTCCAGGGAATCCACGATGGCATAGTCGCGAATCTGCAGAAAATTCAGCATGTCATTCCGGGTGTGGGGGACCGGTACAAAATTAGCACGCAGTGAATGTCCGGGCAATCCGGCTTCAGTAAGAATTTTGCTTGAATCACGGAACCGCAACCCCATATTGCCGTTGGATTGAGAAGCAGAATGCTGAACCATTTGGAGACGGAAAACGTGACCGACAAAAAGGACAACCCGTTCGAGGAGCCGATTGAGTTCGACATCGAAACGAACGACGAAGAAACCAACGAAGGCGAGGAAATTGCCGAGGAACTCGACTCCGAGCTCGCCCGGGCAGAAGAAGAGCTTGCCAGGCATCGCGAAGCGATGTTGAGGATGCAGGCTGAAACGGAGAATCTGCGCAAACGGTTGACGCGAGACCTGGAACGATCACGCAAGTTTGCGCTTGAAAAGATCATGAAAGACCTGCTGCAAGTCTGGGACAGCATGGAAAGAGGGCTGGAGGTCGATGCGCAATCCCTGTCGGTCGAATCGCTGATCGAAGGGCAGCAACTGACGCTTAAGATGCTGGAAAAGGTCATGCAGGATCATGACCTGCAAATCATCGATCCTGCGGGCCAGCCATTTGATCCTGAATTACACCAGGCAATGACCGTGCTGCCAGCGGAGGATCTGGATGAAAACACGGTGATCGAAGTTCTGCAGAAAGGCTTCATGCTGCATGACCGGCTGATCCGGCCCGCCATGGTCGTGGTCTCCGGAAAACCCTGATCAGCTGACCGGGAAGACGTTGAAATCGGTCCGAGCAACCCCATTTCTGAAGCATCAAATTATTTAGCATTGTTGGAGAACTAACCGATGGGAAAAATCATAGGTATTGACCTGGGAACCACCAACTCCTGCGTAGCCGTGATGGAAGGTGGTCAACCCAAGGTGATTGAAAACGCGGAGGGTGATCGCACCACTCCGTCCATCGTCGCCTTTACCAAGGACGACGAAGTACTGGTTGGACAGCCGGCCAAACGCCAGGCCGTCACCAATCCCTCGAACACGTTGTTTGCGGTAAAGCGCCTGATCGGCCGCAAGTACAGCGAGGACGTGGTCCAGAAAGACAAAGACCTGGTTCCTTACGAGATTGTGCAGGCAGAAAACGGGGACGCCTGGGTAGAGGCCGATGGCAAGAAGATGGCGCCGCCTGAAATTTCAGCGCGGGTGCTGATGAAAATGAAGAAGACGGCAGAAGACTACCTCGGTGAGGAAGTGACCGAGGCCGTGATCACTGTACCTGCTTACTTCAATGACTCTCAACGCCAGGCAACCAAGGACGCCGGAAAGATCGCCGGGCTGACCGTGAAGCGCATCATCAATGAGCCCACGGCTGCAGCTCTGGCCTATGGCATGGACAAGAAGGGCGGCGATCGCAAGATCGCAGTCTACGACCTGGGTGGCGGCACCTTTGACATTTCCATCATCGAAATTGCTGACGTGGACGGCGAGCATCAGTTCGAAGTGCTGGCGACCAATGGCGACACCTTCCTCGGTGGTGAGGATTTCGACAAGCGCGTCATCGATTACCTGGTGGGCGAGTTCCAGAAGGAACAGGGCTTCGACCTGCGCAACGACCCGTTGGCGCTGCAGCGATTGAAAGAAGGAGCTGAACGCGCCAAGATCGAATTGTCCTCATCCCAGCAGACTGAAGTGAACCTGCCATACATAACGGCTGACGCCAGCGGTCCGAAGCACCTGAATATCAAGCTGACCCGCGCCAAGCTGGAAGCGCTGGTTGACGACCTGGTCACCAGAACCATCGGTCCCTGCCGCACGGCCCTGGATGATGCCGGGCTGAAAATCAGCGATATCGACGACGTGATCCTCGTCGGCGGTCAGACCCGCATGCCCAAAGTGCAGAAAGCAGTTGCAGAGTTCTTCAGCCGCGAGCCGCGCAAGGACGTAAACCCCGACGAAGCCGTCGCCTCGGGCGCTGCCATCCAGGGTGGTGTGCTGGCCGGTGATGTAAAAGATGTGCTGTTGCTGGACGTGACACCGCTGTCACTGGGTATCGAAACCCTGGGTGGAGTCATGACCAAGCTGATCGAAAAGAACACCACGGTGCCGACCAAGGCTTCGCAGGTTTTCTCGACGGCTGAAGACAACCAGACCGCGGTCACCGTGCACGTGCTACAGGGTGAACGCGACATGGCTTCGGCCAACAAGTCCCTGGCGCGGTTCGACCTCGCCGGTATCGGTGCGGCGCCACGTGGGATGCCCCAGATCGAGGTGACTTTCGACATCGATGCAAACGGCATCATGCATGTCAGCGCTACCGACAAGGCGACCGGCAAGGAACAGAAGATCGAAATCAAGGCGGGTTCCGGCCTGTCGGATGACGAGATCGACCGGATGGTCCAGGATGCCGAGGCGCATGCCGAGGAAGACCGCAAGTTCCATGAACTGGTCACCGCGCGCAACAGCGCTGACGCCATTGTCCACGCGACCCGCTCCAGCCTGAAAGAAATGGGCGAGAAGATCAGCGAGGATGAAAAGAAGGCGATTGAAAGCGCCATCGAAAACGTCGAGGAAGCCATGAAGGGTGATGACAAGGACGCAATTGATTCGGCGGTTGAGAAACTGTCCGAAGCGGGCCAGGTTATCTACCAGAAGGCGGCTGAACAGGCCCAGGCCGAAGAGGCGGCGCCTGATGACTCCTCAGCCCCGGCTGATGACGATGTTGTCGACGCCGAGTTCGAAGAAGTGGACGAGGAAAAGAAGGCGGATTGATACCTTCGAAAATCATCAGTACCGGAAAACCCGGCTTCGGCCGGGTTTTTTGGGCCTTGATTTAAGCGGAGATGATCCGCAAATCTGTCGCATAAGTAATGGTGTATAAGGCATGGCGAAAAGGGACTACTACGAAATCCTTGGCGTTGGGAAGAACGCAAACGATGATGAGCTGAAAAAAGCTTACCGTCGCCTGGCGATGAAGTTTCATCCTGACCGGAATCCGGACGATGAAGCCGCCATGGAGCAATTCAAGGAAGCCAAAGAAGCCTACGAGATTTTAAAAGATCCTCAAAAGCGCCAGGCGTATGACCAGTTCGGGCACGCTGGCGTCAGCAGTTCCGCCGGAGGCCCGGGAGGGCCGGGCGGCTTTCATGGTGATGTGGGCGACATCTTCGGAGATATCTTCGGAGATATTTTTGGTGGCAGTGGCCGACGCAGGCAAACCCGGCAAAGAGGTTCCGATTTGCGGTTTTCGCTGGACCTGGACCTGGAAGAGGCCGTCAGCGGTATCGACCGGGAAATCAGGGTGCCGACACTGGGTGAGTGCAAAACCTGCAACGGCAGCGGGGCAAAAGACGGCCAGAAGCAGACGTGTACAACCTGCGGTGGAGTCGGCCAGGTGCGAATGCAACAGGGTATATTCTCCGTCCAGCAGACGTGCCCGGCCTGCCAGGGCGCAGGTCAGCAGATCAGCAATCCCTGCGCTGACTGCAATGGGCAGGGAAGAATCAGGGAGACACGGACGCTGTCGGTGAAAATCCCTGCGGGTGTGGACTCGGGTGACCGGATACGCCTGGCGGGTGAAGGCGAGGCCGGTGCGAATGCTGCGCCTGCCGGGGACCTGTACGTTGAAGTCCGCGTGCGCCCTCACCGCCTATTCGAAAGGGATGGAGATGACCTGTATTGCGAAGTTCCGGTCCCGTTTACATTGGCAGCCATGGGCGGGGAGCTGGAAATTCCGACACTGGATGGCCAGGTCAAGCTCAAGGTTCCTTCAGAAACCCAGACTGGCCGGATGTTCCGCCTGAAAGGAAAGGGGGTCAAATCCGTGCGTAGCCATCGAACGGGCGACCTGATGTGTCGCGTCGTGCTGGAAACCCCGGTAAAGCTGACCCGCGAACAGAAAGACCTGCTGAAGCAGTTCGAAAAGACATTCACAGAAGACAACAGCCTGCACAACCCAAGGTCGCAGAGCTGGCTGAAGGGCGTTCGTGAATTCTTTGACCGGATGACTTCCTGAGTCTTTTTTGGTTAGACAAGGCAAGGTGTGCTCCGTTAAAATCTGGAGGCTTAGAACACAAGCGGGACGAATTTCTAAGCGGGAACAGCTTCATCGGCTTTCCCGTTTTGCATATCTGGAGTGTGAAAATTGACTGATCAGGCAGTGCTGGCTTTAGAGGACGGCAGTGTATTTCTGGGCCGGAGTATAGGGGCCGAGGGAGAAACTGTTGGTGAAGTAGTGTTCAATACCGCGATGTCCGGATACCAGGAAATCCTTACGGACCCGTCTTATGCCCGTCAGATCGTCACATTGACCTATCCCCACATCGGCAACACGGGCTGTAATCCCGAGGACGAGGAGTCGGCAAGGCCGATGGCAGCCGGCCTGATCGTACGTGACTGTCCGCGCCGCCACAGCAACTGGCGCGCTACTGAAAGCCTGCCCGAATACCTGCAAAGGAACGGAATCGTCGCGATTTCGGACATCGATACGCGGCGGCTGACGCGCATCCTGAGAGAGAAGGGCGCCCAGGGCGGTGCAATCCTGGCCGGTCCGGCCGCCAGCAGCGAGAAAGCGATAGACATGGCTCGCTCGTTTCCCGGCATGAAGGGTATGGACCTCGCCAGGGAAGTAACGACTCCGGAATCCTACACCTGGAACGAAGGCAGCTGGGACCTCGACAGCTGCCAATGGGCAGAAACGGAGCCGGGGCGCCACGTCGTCGCCTATGATTTCGGCATCAAGCGCAACATTCTGCGGATGCTGGCCGATCGGGGTTGCCGGGTAACGGTTGTGCCTGCGACCACGCCGGCAGAAGAGGCACTGGCGCTGCAGCCTGACGGTATTTTCCTGTCCAACGGCCCGGGTGATCCCGAGCCCTGTGATTACGCCATTTCAGCCATCCAGGAATTCATTGCGCGAAAGATACCATTGTTCGGCATTTGCCTCGGTCACCAGTTACTGGGCCTGGCCGCAGGTGGCAAGACCATGAAAATGAAGTTCGGGCATCATGGCGCCAACCACCCGGTACAGGACCTGGCAAACGGACAGGTCATGATTACCAGCCAGAATCATGGGTTTGCGGTTGACGAAGACAGTCTTCCGGAAAACGCCAGGGCAACGCACCGATCACTGTTCGACCAATCATTGCAGGGGCTCGAACTGACCCATGCGCCGGCCTTCGGGTTCCAGGGGCACCCCGAGGCAAGCCCTGGCCCGCACGACATCGCTGGTATTTTCGATCGATTCATCGAAAGCATCGATTCTGCTCGCCAGTCCGGTAACGTCACCGTTTTGCGGGAGGCCTGAGCAGATGCCTAAACGGACAGACATAAAGAGTGTGCTGATCATCGGCGCCGGCCCCATCGTCATCGGCCAGGCCTGCGAGTTCGACTATTCCGGCGCGCAGGCCTGCAAGGCGCTGCGCGAAGAAGGCTACCGGGTCATCCTGGTCAATTCGAACCCCGCCACCATCATGACCGACCCGGAAACGGCAGACGCGATCTACATTGAACCGATTGAGTGGCGCATCGTTGAGCAGATCATTGCCAGCGAACGGCCAGACGTGCTGCTGCCAACCATGGGCGGGCAGACGGCACTGAACTGTGCACTGGATCTGGCACGGGAAGGGGTGCTCGAAAAATACGGCGTGGAAATGATCGGCGCTTCCCGCGAGGCGATCGACATGGCCGAAGATCGTGAACAGTTCCGCGACGCCATGCTGGAGATCGGTCTGGAAGTGCCCCGCGCTACGATCGCGCACAGCCTGGAAGAAGCCCTTCAGCAACAGCCTTCAATCGGTTACCCGACGATTATTCGACCTTCATTCACCATGGGAGGGTCGGGCGGCGGTATCGCCTATAACCGGGAAGAGTTCGAGGCCATCGTCAGCCGGGGCCTGGAACTATCGCCGACGACAGAAGTGCTGCTGGAAGAGTCCGTTCTGGGCTGGAAAGAGTTCGAGATGGAAGTGGTTCGCGATCATCGTGACAACTGCATCATCGTGTGTTCAATTGAAAACTTCGACCCGATGGGGGTCCACACCGGTGACTCCATTACCGTGGCGCCATCGCAGACCCTGACCGACAAGGAGTATCAGCGTCTGCGTGATGCCTCGATCGCGGTACTGCGCAAAATCGGTGTCGATACCGGTGGCTCCAATGTCCAGTTCGGCATCAACCCTGCGGATGGACGGGTGGTCATCATCGAGATGAACCCGCGGGTATCCCGCTCGTCGGCCCTGGCGTCGAAGGCAACGGGCTTTCCAATCGCAAAGGTGGCTGCCAAACTCGCCATCGGTTACACGCTGGATGAACTGCTTAACGAGATCACCGGCGGTGCGACGCCGGCATCGTTCGAGCCGGCGATCGACTACGTTGTGACGAAAATCCCCCGGTTTGCGTTCGAGAAATTCCCGGCGGCTGATTCCACGCTGACCACCCAGATGAAGTCGGTGGGCGAGGCCATGTCGATCGGCCGCACCTTCCAGGAGTCTGTGCAAAAGGCGTTGCGCAGCCTGGAGACCGGCCGTAATGGATTCAATGAAATCCTGGAGGGCGATGAACCTGAAACGCGGGATGCAATCCTTCGCCGGGAACTCAGGGAAGCGAGCGCCGAGCGTATCCTGTACGTCGCCGACGCTTTTCGCGAAGGCCTCGATTTCGATTCGATTCAGGAGCTGACGGGAATCGATCCATGGTTCCTGGACCAGGTTGAAGAGATTGTCGAAAGCGAGGAGCAGGTCAGGAATACTGCGCTGGAATCCATCGACAGGGATCACATGTTTCGCCTCAAGCGGCAGGGGTTTTCAGATGCCCGCCTGGCGGAGTTGCTGCAACAACCCGAGGTCACGGTGCGCCGGCACCGGCATTCCCTGGATATTCGCCCGGTTTACAAGCGGGTGGACACCTGCGCGGCCGAGTTCGCTACTTCAACGGCATACATGTATTCCACTTACGAGGAGGAATGCGAGGCCGAACCGGGCGAGCGGGAAAAAATCATGGTGCTGGGTGGCGGGCCCAACCGGATCGGGCAGGGTATTGAATTTGACTACTGCTGCGTCCATGCTGCGCTGGCCCTGCGGGATGATGGTTACGAGACCATCATGGTGAACTGCAACCCCGAAACGGTTTCCACTGACTACGATACGTCGGACCGGCTCTATTTCGAGCCCCTGACGCTGGAAGATGTGCTGGAAATCGTGCACCGGGAAAATCCCTCCGGAGTGATCGTGCAGTTTGGCGGGCAAACGCCACTGAAGCTGGCCAGGGACCTCGAGGCAGAAGGCGTACCGATCATCGGCACAACACCGGATTCTATCGACCTGGCTGAAGACCGTGAGCGTTTCCAGCAGTTACTGGAGCGGCTCGACCTCCGCCAGCCGCCCAACCGCACCGCAATGAGCGCGGACGAAGCCGTGGGGCTGGCGGAAGAGATCGGCTACCCCATTGTTGTGCGCCCGTCTTACGTGCTGGGGGGGCGGGCAATGGACATCGTTCACGGAGAGGAGGAATTGCAGCGGTACATGCGCGACGCGGTGCAGGTATCCAATGACTCCCCGGTCCTGCTGGACCGTTTTCTCGATCATGCAAGGGAAGTCGATGTCGACGCGATCTGTGACGGTGAAGAGGTTCTGATTGGCGGGCTGATGGAGCATATTGAGCAGGCAGGAGTCCACTCAGGTGATTCAGCGTGTTCACTCCCTCCCTATTCGCTGGGAAAAGACATCCAGGATGAAATGCGCCGGCAGATCCGGCTGATGGCGCTCGAGCTTGGCGTGGTGGGACTGATGAATACCCAGTTTGCACTCCGTGGCAACGAAGTCTATGTGCTTGAAGTCAATCCCAGGGCATCGCGCACCGTGCCTTTTGTATCCAAAGCTACCGGCCTGCCTCTGGCTGGAATAGCGGCCAAGGTAATGGCAGGAAAAACTCTTAAAGAACAAGGGCAAACAAGGGAAATCGTACCTAATTTCTATTCTATCAAAGAAGCCGTTTTTCCGTTCATGAAATTCCCGGGTGTCGACCCGATACTCGGTCCGGAAATGCGTTCGACCGGTGAAGTCATGGGCATCGGCTGGAGTTTCGGAGGCGCCCGCGCCAAGTCCATGAAGGCCGCAAGTTATGGCCTCCCCCCGGTCGGCAAGGCTTTTCTGAGTGTCCGTGATGCAGACAAGCAGGTGCTCGTGCCCATTGCCCGGGAGCTGATCGGCAGGGGCTACCAACTGGTTGCCACCAATGGAACAGCCAGTTATCTGCGGGAACATTCTGTGGAATGCGAATCAGTGAACAAGGTTCTTGAAGGGCGTCCGCACATTGTTGACCTGATCAAAAACGACGAGATCGATTTTATCGTCAACACCACGGAGGGCGCACAGGCTATTTCCGATTCATTCTCGATCCGGCGTGAAGCGTTGCAACGTAAAGTGAGCTACACGACCACCATTGCCGGTGGGCGGGCGACACTGCGAGCGCTGGATCACGAAAATGACTACACGGTGCATAGCCTGCAGCAATTGCACCGGGGGCTGGAAGCATGACAAGACATCCATTGACCAGCGCCGGGGCGAACCGTCTGCGCGAGGAGTTGGCAAAACTGAAAAAGAAAGACCGGCCCAAAATTATCGCGGCCATCGCCGAGGCGCGTGCGCATGGAGACCTGAAGGAGAATGCGGAATACCATGCGGCCCGCGAACAGCAGGGCTTCATCGAAGGCAGGATTCAACACCTAGAATCGACTATTTCACACGCCCAGATCATCGACGTGGAGAAACTCAATCCGGGTGACAAGGTCGTCTTTGGTGCAACAGTAACCCTGTCGGACGAGGAGACAGCAGAAGAAACGACGTACCAGATCGTCGGTGACGTCGAAGCGGACATCAAGCACAACCGGATCGCAGTCAGTTCGCCGATTTCGCGAGCGTTGATCGGACAGCATGTGGGTGATGTGGTCGTCGTGCGCGCACCGGCCGGTGAACGTGAATACGAGATTGTCGACGTCGAATACAGGTGACGGATACCCACTTAACCCTGCTTGTCGAAGAATTCCATCAAATGGTGGGGGCTGTGGAGGAAACGCACCGTTTTCCTGCATTGGAGTTGCTGTTCAGCCGCGGAAAGCTCGCCCGGATTCCGGCTGAGTCAGCTAACCACCTCCGTTTCGCCCTGTTCGGTATAGAGCCGGAAGAAATGCTGCCTGTTGCGGCGCTGACCCACGTCAGCGACCGAAAGAAATCGCCTGTTGATGACTATTTCTGGCTGCGCAGCGACCCTGTCACCCTGTGGGCAGACATGGCCCAGGTGTTCATGACCAGCCACGGGTTTGCCGACCTGGATCCGTTCGAACGCAATGAGATAGAAAACTGCATTCGAACGGTCCTGATGGAAGAGGGCATTGACCTTCATGCAGATCACCCGGAGCGTTGGTGCATCGCGTTGAATAAACCGCTGGAATTCGAGTTTACTTCGCTGGATGACGCGCTCGGAATGGACCTGGCAGATGCCTTGCCGGCGCACCCCCAGGCCCGTTTCTGGCGGCGGATATTGAACGAAATCCAGGTTGCCCTGCACAACTGTCCGGTCAACATAAGGCGCCGGCAGGCCGGCAGACAGGAAATCAATTCAGTGTGGTTCTGGGGAGGGGGTTTTATCCCGGAAGCCGCCCCTCATGACCTGATCGACACGGTCTATTCAAACAACCCGGTAACGCGCGGGCTGGCGATCATCAATGATTGCCGGCTGAAAGGGCAGCGACGGGCGGCACAGGGTGGTTTCAACCAGGATGGACGCTCGATCCTGATCGACTGGATAGCTGCTTCACAGTACGCAATCGAGGAACTCGAACAGCTGGAAAATCTGACGAGGCAGCTGGTCAAACTGGCCGACCAGAACCGCCTGGTCCTGCATATTTACGCTGGAGACGGAGAGGGGCGCATATACAACCGCCGCTCGCATCGCAGATTCTGGAAACGAAAAGCACCTTTGACACGGTTGGCAGCACTCCGCACATGATCAGTTCCAGGGTGATCCGGCCCAGGGAAGTACCCGCCGGCTCGGGATGCAATTTTGCAGACAACATGCACCCGGTACTGAGGCGAATCCTGATGAGCCGCGGTATCCGTGACCAGGACGAAATGTCGCTGGAGCTGAAGGACATGCTTTTGCCCGACAGTCTTGGTGGCGTTACCAGGGCAGCGGATTTGATCGCCACCGCCGTCACCGGGGACCAGAAAATCCTGATCGTCGGGGATTTCGACACCGACGGTGCAACCGGCACGGCGTTGGCGGTTCTTTCCCTGCAAGCCATGGGGTGCCGGCAGGTGGATTTTCGCGTGCCCAACCGGTTTGAATTTGGTTACGGGTTGACCGTCCCCCTGGTGGACACCCTGGCCGGGGCCCCTCCGGATCTGCTGGTGACGGTTGATTCCGGTATCAGTTGTATAGACGGCGTGGCGCGAGCCCGTGAGCTGGGCTGCCAGGTCATCGTCACGGACCATCACCTGCCCGGGCCCTCTGTTCCTGCCGCGGACGCCATCGTCAATCCCAATTGCGAAGGTGACGGCTTTCCCAGCAAAGCGATGGCCGGCGTGGGTGTGATGTTTTACCTGCTCAGCGTGGTGCGAAAAGAGCTGAGGGCACGGGGCTGGTTCAGTGGCGCCCGTGCCGAACCCAACCTTGCGCATTTTCTGGACCTCGTGGCGCTCGGCACCGTAGCGGACCTGGTCCCTCTGGATCACAACAACCGGGTGTTGGTCCGGCAAGGGCTGGAGCGAATCCGGCGGGGCATGTCCAGGCCGGGTTTGCTGGCGTTATTACGCCTGGGAAAACGGGATTACCGGTTTACCAGTGCTTCCGATCTTGGCTTTGCCGTGGGTCCGCGACTCAATGCTGCCGGAAGGCTGGAAGATATGAGCACCGGCATCAGGTGCCTGCTGGCGGACGAAGCCATGGAGGCTTCAGCTATTGCAGAGCAATTGGACGAGCTGAATCTGAAGCGCCGTGACATGCAGGAACAGATGCAACAGGATGCCCTGGAGAAGGTGAATACCATGCTGGCCTCGCTGGACCGGGACCGGCTGCCCCCGGCGCTGTGCCTTTTCGACGGTTCATGGCACGAAGGGATTGTAGGACTGGTTGCTTCGCGGGTTAAAGACACCGTTCACCGGCCGGTGATTGTGTTCGCTCCTGAATCAGGCGGAGGCGAGTTCCTGAAAGGTTCCGCGCGTTCAGTGAAAGGCCTGCATATCCGGGATGTTCTCGCCTTCATGGATTCTCATCACCCGGGGCTGATCAAGGCTTTTGGTGGTCATGCGATGGCTGCCGGGCTGACCCTTTCGCGGGATCTGCTTGAGCGTTTTGAAGAGGGGTTGGAAGAGGCCGTCACCGCTGTGCTCGATGGAGCGAAACTGACCGGTGACTTACTTACTGACGGAGGACTGTCAGCAGAGGACCTGACACTCAATTTCGCCATTGAGCTGGAACGTGCCGGCCCCTGGGGACAAAAATTTCCGGAGCCGCTGTTTGACGGCCGGTTCAGGGTGGTGAGCAGCCGGGTCGTAGGCGGCTCACACCTGAAGATGGTTGTACAGAGCCTGGATGGGAGTGAACCGCTGGATGCCATTGCCTTCAACCGGCAGCCTGAAGACCTGCCGGCAGCGGATTCAGTCCGCCTGCTTTACCGGCTCGGAATCAACCGCTGGCGTGGGAATGAGAGCTGCCAGTTGATGGTTGAAGAGATTCCGGCCTGATCGCTTGCTCAGAAATCCGGCTCCGGGTCGCCCAGTCTTTCAAGTAAATCTCCGGTCTCTTCCGGCAAAGGATTCCAGCCGGGTTTGACCGGTGATACGGTGATGTATCCCTCCAGGTGGGCCCTGACGTCACCGTGTTCGCGATGGGGGCGCTCGGGGTCCACTCCGGCCAGGTATCGCGGAATCAGCTCGTCAGTCCGTTCGCAACGCTGGTAACCCGGTTCGATCATGTGCCCGGTGGAGATTTCCGGGTACAGCACGCCTTTGATCTGTTCCCTGGGCAAAGCGGGGTAGTTGATGTTCAGCAGGATCCCGTCGGGCAGCAGGTTGCCGTTTTCTGCCGGTGACGATCTCAATGATTCGATGATCTTGCAGGCAAACTCCGCTGCAGGCTCGAGGGCCTTGTGCGTGCTGGGAAACGTCCTGGGGTTTTCTCTTGCCTCCCTGAACAGCATGCCTGCCGAAACGGCGATTGCAGGATATCCGTTCAGCAGGGCGGTGATCGCCGCTCCAACGGTTCCCGATGCATGGAGTCCGACGCCGAGGTTAGGCCCGAAATTGACGCCCGAAATCACCAGGTCGGGCGGGTCGTCTTCCAGCAGGTGCCGAAGCGCCACCAGGACCGTATCGGCCGGGTGCGCGTCGAGGTGCCAGCTGTTTTCCCCAATTTCCTGCAGGGCGAGGTTGCGGTGCATGGTGGTGCTCATGCCGGTGGCGCTTCGCTCCCTGCTCGGAGCAACCATGCTGACCCGGTGCCCCCTGGCCTTGAGGGTTTTTTGCATGACCTTGATTCCGGGCGCCTGGTGGCCGTCGTCATTGGTCAGCAGTATGTGTAGTTCGCCTGCGTTTTTCATAGCTTTTGATTGTAACCCTGTTCGCATAGTTGTTAGCATGGAAAACCACATCAAATTCATATCTCAGGGTGCTTGAATGGAAGTCAATAACCGCGTAGCCATCGTGACGGGCGGCGCTCATGGTATCGGCCGCGCACTTTGCCGCGCATTGAACATGGAAGGCGTCAAAGTGGCAGTCGCCGACCTGGATATCGCCGCGGCGGAGAAGGTCGCGCAAGAGGTAGGTGGCATTGCCCTGCAGATGGACGTGGCAGACGCGCGCTCGATTGCTGCCGGCGTGGAACGCACCGAAGCGAGCCTTGGGCCCGTGGATATTTTCGTTTCCAATGCGGGCGTCGCTTTCGGAGACGGGCCGGAAGGCGCCGCCTCGGCACCGGACGAGCATTGGCGCGCTTGCCTCGATATCAACCTGATGGCGCATGTCTACGCTGCCCGGATCATGGTTCCGAAAATGACACATCGCGGCGGTGGCTGCCTGGTCAATGTTTCATCGGCTGCCGGGTTGCTGGCGCAAGTCGGTGAGGCAGCCTACACTGCCAGCAAACACGCAGCCGTTGGATTTGCGGAATCACTGGCTATCACCCATGGAGATGACGGAATTCACGTTGTCCTGGTCTGTCCCCAGGCCGTGGCGACCCGGATGATCGGAGTTGACGAGGACACCGAAACTGAGGATGGAACGAAAGGGTTCGGTGGAAACGACATCGATGGAATTTTGAGTACCGAGTACGTCGCAGACTGCATCCTGGCTGGAATCCAGGATGAGCGGTTCCTGGTACTGCCTCACCCGCAGGTCTCCACGTATTTTCAACGCAAGGCCGATAACCATGATCGTTGGATCAGCGGGATGCGTAGATTTCGCAGGAATTTGATGGGAGAAGGATCGTGAATCAGGTTGATTTAAAGGGAAAAGTTGCACTGGTCAATGGGGCATCAAGGGGTATTGGTGAAGCCATTGCGCGGGGACTGGCCGCCAGTGGCGCCCACGTCGTGCTGACCAGCCGTCGCCTGGAAGGTGTCCAGGAAGTAGCCGATTCGATCATGGACAACGGGGGCAGGGCAACACCTCATGCCTGCCACGCCGGCCGCATGGAGGAAATCGAGCAACTGTTCAGTTTCGTGGACTCCGAGTTCGGCAGGCTCGACATCCTGATCAACAACGCCGCGACCAATCCCCACTATGGCCCCGCCAGTGAGCTATCGCCCCGGGCTTTTGACAAAACGGTGGAAGTGAATCTTAAAGGCCCGTACTTCATGAGCAGCGCGGCTGTTCCGCTGATGATCAAAAGCGGGGGTGGAAGTATCGTGAACATCGCCTCGATCGCTGCCCTTATTCCTTTACCCGGGCAAGCGGTCTATTCCATGACCAAGGCCGGGTTGATCAGTCTGACCCGGAGTTTTGCGAAGGAGTTCGGCCAACAGGGCATCCGCGCCAACGCGGTCCTGCCCGGTGTCGTAAAAACCCGCTTCGCGTCAGCGCTGGTCGAGGACCCTGCAATACAGAAGTGGCTTTCCCGTTTGCCGGTACCCAGGGCAGGGCAGCCTGAAGACATGGTGGCAGGCGTGTTATTCCTGGTTTCCGAACAGGCAGCTTATACAACGGGCACCACCCTGGTGATGGACGGCGGCGCCACCCTGGGTTAATGGCAGCAGAATTCAATAACCGGGGCAGTGTGGTCCGGCCCGGCGAAGAACTGGACTGGCAGGCTCTCGACGAAGTTCTTAAAAGGGATATCCCCGGGCTTCGCGGTGAACCGAAGGTGTCCCAGTTTCCTGGCGGAAATTCTAACCTGACATATCGTCTGCAGTACGCCGGTGATGACCTGGTTATCCGGCGTCCGCCTTTCGGCACCAAGGCCAGTTCAGCCCATAGCATGATCCGCGAATACCGCATCATGTCTGGTTTGAAACCGGTGTATCCAGCCGTTCCGGAAACGCTTTACTACAGTGACGATGAATCCATCATCGGCTCCGAATTCTATGTCATGCGAAAGGTCGAAGGAGCGGTGATCAGAAAAATCTTGCCGGCTGAATGGCAGTTGGGCCCGGATGACATCCGGCGCCTGTGCACCCGGTTCTGGGAAAAACTCATGGAACTGCACCAGGTGAACGTTGTGGAGGCAGGGCTGGAAGATTTTGGCAGGGCGGAGGGCTATGTCCAGCGGCAGGTGCAGGGATGGAACGGGCGCTATGAGCGGGTCGTAACCCCGGATGTAGATCGCTTTGCCGATGTCCAGGACTGGTTGATCACCCGGATGCCGGGGGACAGTGGCAGGCAATCGATTCTGCACGGGGATTACCGGATCGACAACGTCGTTCTGGCCCACCAACCGCCACATGACATCCTGGCTGTGCTGGACTGGGAGATTTCGGCCCTGGGAGATCCCCTGATGGACCTCGGTAGTGCACTGGCATACTGGATGCAGCCCGATGATCCCGCGGCATTGCGCAGCCTCTCAATGCAGCCTTCGATGGTGCCGGGCATGCTCACAAGGCGTGAAATTCTGGCCCTTTACACCGACCGGACGGGAATTGACACGCGCGAATTCAGTTTTTACAGGGTTTTTGGATACTGGCGGATCGCGGTGATCCTGCAACAGATTTATTATCGTTATTTCCATGGTCAGACCACGGACCAGCGTTTTGCGGGCTTCGGCAAGGCGGTGCAGAGCCTCGGGGCTCATTGCCAGGAATTAATCGCCAGCTGAACCGGGAACCGTGTAGTAAGTCCGGATGATCTCCCGGTAACGGTCAATTTCTCTGTTCCAACGGGAATTCGACCAGCCACAGACTTCGCGGACCATTGTGCCGACATCACCAAGCACTTCTTCGCCGCCGTCTGCCAGTAATAGCCCAAGCCGGGTGCGGCGCAACATCAGGTCATCCAGGTGGACAACCGATTCCCGCTGCAGCGCCCATCGAACCTGCGCCAGGCAGGTGCTCGTTCCCGGAATCGTGGCGCGCTCCTTCAGCGGTGCGTTACCGATCAATTCGACCGCATCGTCACCGTAGCGGCCAAGCAGTCGATTTCCACGCTCGGCTTCGGCAGGTAAAACGTCTGCTCCGGTAAATTCCGTTCGACGAAATATTTCCGTTTCTGAAGGTTCGGGCCTGGCAGGCAGAAACTGCCTTGCCCTGGATATCACATCCAGCGCCATGTAGTGGAATGTCGTGAGCTTGCCACCGCTGCAGCTGACCAGGCCCGGCTCGACCCACACCTGGTGTTCCCGGCTCGCCCTGGATGGATCACGGGACTTGCCGGAAGTGATGATTGGCCTTACGCCTGACCAGCTTGAGATCACATCCGGCACGGTTGGCGGCTTACCGGGAAAAAGCTGGGCTGCGGCATTCAGCAGGTAAAACAGTTCGTCCCGGGTCATCGCAGCGGCATTATCCAGGTTGCTGTCATGGAAGATATCGGTCGTGCCTACCACGGTCCTCCCTTCCCAGGGATAAATGAAAACCCGCCTGGCGTCCTGTGGATGCACGATGAAAATGGCATGGGAAACCGGGAACCGCTCAGCCGACAGGATCAGGTGGCTGCCACGCTGGGGGCGGATTTTCATGCCGGCCAGGGCGGCATTGCCCAGGCGGTCCGCCCAGGCGCCGGTGGCATTGATGACTGCGCTGCAGTGCACTTCCAGCTCTTTGCCGGTTTCCCGGTCCTCAAGCAGCAGACCGCTGACCTTGCCCTGCTTTTTGATCAAGCTGTTAGCGCGGGTGTAATTTCTCACGAAACCGCCGTGGCGAACCGATTCCTGCAGTACGCGCAGGGTAAGCCGTGCATCATCCGTTACTGCATCCGTGTAATAGAAGGCGCCGTTCAGTTGGCTGGTATCCAGGTCCCGGAATACTTCGGCCAGCTGCCTGTTGCTGACCCTGCGGTGGTCGCGGGTGCCCGCCAGGCGGTCATACAGCCAGAAAAGAAGCCCTGCAGCGAAACCGGGCGGGAACCGTTTTTTATACAATGGAAAATAGTAACCCAGCCTTTCCACCAGGTTGGGCGCCTGCCTCACCAGGTTTTCCCTTTCCTGCAACGCATGCCGGGTGAGGGAGATTTTGCCCGAGGCCAGGTAACGGATGCCCCCATGCACCATTTTGGATGAACGGCTGGACGAACCCCAGGCGAAGTCACGCTGTTCAACGAGCAGTGTCCGGTAACCGACCCGGACAGCTTCCCGGAGTATGCCGGCGCCGGTGATCCCACCGCCGATGATTACGATGTCCCAGGCTCCGGATTTTCCGGTTTGCATGTCCCGCCAGACTTTGTCGCGGTCTGGAAACGTGACGGAATTCACCTCGAAAAGCCCTCGACTCACTCGAAGGTCAGGACGACTTTACCCAGGGCACGTCGGTCTGAGATGGCCTTGAAGGCATCGATGAACTGCGTGACCGGGTATTGTTCCGTGACCCTCGGGCTAAGCGTTCCTTTTTCGACCATGGTGGAAAGCTCAACGGCATTCTGCAGCAGTTCATCCGGGTGGTGCTTGCCCCACGTGCCCCACCAGACGCCAATGATGCTGGCCTCTTTAAGCAGGGCGATATTGGCCGGGAATTCGGGTATATCTCCGCTGGCGAATCCAATGACAAGGTATCGCCCCTGGCGCGCCAGCGAGCGGAATGCCTGTTGCGCCAACTCGCCTCCCACCGGATCGTAAACCACGTCTACGCCCCGGCCGCCGGTCAGTGTTTTTACCGCTTCGCGCAACGAGGTTTCAGCGTAATTGATGGTTTCGTGGGCACCGGCTTCCCTGGCGAAAGCCAGCTTTTCGTCGCTGCTGGCTGCAGCGATGACCGTTGCGCCCAGGGCCTTGGCCAGTTCCACCGCGGTGGTGCCAACACCGCCCGCAGCGCCCAGAACCAGTACCGTTTCGCCCGGCCTGAGCTCGGTGCTCTGGCGAAAGGCATGATACGAGGTGGCATAGGTGATGGTAAATCCTGCCCCCTGCGCATAAGTCATGCATCCCGGCAGGTGCATGCAGAAGCGCTCGGGCACAACGCACTGTTCCGCGAAGGCGCCCAGTGCGGGGGTGACGATGACACGATCGCCGGGAGCGAAACGCGTGACACCTTCACCGATGGTGAGGACGACACCCGAGGCTTCGGAGCCCGGCACGAAGGGCGGTGGCGTTTTTACCTGGTATTTCCCCCCGATGACCAGCAGGTCGGGGAAATTGATACCCGCGGCCCTGATATCGACCAGGACTTCGCCATCACCGGGAACGGGATCGTCGATAACCGTAATTTCGAGGTTCTCCGCGGTTCCGTATTCGTTGCAGACAAGGGCCTTCATGACGACAGGTCAATACCTGACGCCGCTGCGCCCAGCCTCGCCAGTTTTTCAGATTGTTCGAACCCGGCCTGCAGTTGCCGCATGCCTGATTCATCATTGATGTCGCTCCAGGATTCCGCCACGCCCTCAGCGCTGAGACGGTCTCCGGCCAACCCCACACCAGCCGTTTCAAAACCCTTGTAGACCGCAAAACCCCCGCCGCCCGCCGCCAGCACAGTCCGGCTTGGCGCCTGGCCGCTGCACAGGAAAACCACCCCATGACTGACCGAATCAGGCGTAAGCAGGTTGAAAACGGGTTCCGGCAGCAGACCTTCGGTCATCGCCGTGCCGGCGACCGGCGCCAGGCAGTTGACGTGGATGTTGTACTTTGCGCCCTCCAGATGCAGGGTGTTCATCAGCCCCACCATGGCCATTTTCGCAGCGCCGTAATTGGCCTGCCCGAAGTTGCCGTACAGGCCCGAACTTGAACTGGTGAAAACGATCCGGCCATACGCTTGCTCCCGCATGATCTCCCACACGGCTTTCGAGCAGTTCGCCGAGCCGATCAGGTGGACATCGACAACCCGGCGGAAATCATCCATCGACATTTTCAGAAAGGATTTGTCTCTGAGGATACCGGCGTTGTTCACCAGGATGTCCACCCGGCCCCAGGCGTCCAACGCCTGCCGGACCATTGCCTGGACCTGCCCCCAGTCAGAGACGTCGGCCTGGTTGACCATGGCCACACCCCCGGCGTCCTCGATCTCTCGTACCACCTCGTTTTCGCCGAGATCATTGACCAGGACCCGGGCGCCCCGGGCCGCCAGGGCGAGCGCGTGGCTTCGGCCGAGTCCCTGGCCCGAACCGGTCACGATCGCGACTTGCCCATCCAGCCTTATATTCATAATAACTCCATAAATAACAATAGTGTATAGAATTTATTTCACAACAATTATCGAGATTGTTTCAGCAATCAGTGCCGGTTTTTCTTCACCCTCGATTTCCACTGTAACCCGGGTTTTGATCATCCAGTGGCCTGGTTTGCGTTCAATGGCCTTGCGCAGTTCCTGTCGGGCTCTAACGCGGCTCCCCACTTTAACCGGCTGAACAAAGCGCAACTTCTCCAGGCCGTAATTGATGCCCATGACGCGGCCTTCAACATCCGGTGAAATTTCGGCGGTCAGTGCAGGCAGCAGCGAAAGGGTCAAAAAGCCATGGGCAATGGTTCCCCCGAATGGTGTTTCCGCCGCCCTTACCGGGTCCAAGTGGATAAACTGGTGGTCATCGGTGGCATCCGCGAACCGGTTGATACGTTCCTGGGTTACTTCAAGCCAGGACGAGGGGCCACTTTCCTGTCCGATCAGCGTCCTGAGTTCTTCTGCCTTGATTGGTTCAGTCATTTTACGGTTCCCGTGGTTACCTGATGTAGGGGCGCAACTCCTTCCTGGCCACGACCATGCGATGCACTTCATCCGGCCCGTCGGCCAGCCGCAGTGTGCGTGCATTCATGTACATCGTGGCAAGCGGAAAGTCCTGGGATAACCCGTAGGCGCCGTGCATCTGAATGGCGTCATCGATCACTTTCAACGCCATGTTGGGCACGACGGTCTTGATCTTGGATATCCACCAGTGGGACTCTTCTACACCCTGGGTGTCGATCACCCAGGCGGTTCTCAGCGTCAGCAGGCGCGCCATGTCGATGTTCATCCGGGCGTTGGCAATCACGTCGTAATTTCCACCCAGCTTGGCCAGCGGGCGCCCGAATGCCTTGCGGCTGACAGCCCTTTTACACATCAGCTCCAGGGCTTTTTCCGCCATACCAATGGCGCGCATGCAATGATGCACACGTCCCGGGCCGAGTCGCCCCTGGGCTATTTCAAAGCCACGCCCCGGACCCAGTATGATGTGATCTTCCGGTACGCGGACATCGCTGAATTTCATTTGCATGTGGCCGTGCGGTGCATCGTCCATGCTGAAAACATTCAGCCCGCGGATAATTTCCACGCCGGGTGTATCCATCGGCACGAGGATTTGCGAATGTTGCTGGTGACGGGCATTTTCCGGATGGGTCCGCACCATGACGATCAGAATCTTGCAGCGTTCGTCCCCCGCTCCTGAAATATAGGATTTCTCGCCGTTGATCACCCAGTCGCCATCTTCCAACACACCAGCGGTCGATATATTGGTGGCGTCCGAGGAGGCAACGTCCGGCTCGGTCATCGCATAGGCGGAGCGGATTTCACCATTGAGCAAAGGCTCCAGCCATTCCGCCTTTTGCCGGTCGCTGCCGTAGCGCTCCAGCACTTCCATGTTGCCCGTGTCGGGCGCACTGCAATTGAAGGCTTCGGCCGCCAGGTGTGAGCGGCCGGTTTCCTCGGCCAGGTAGGCATATTCCACGGTGGACAGCCCGTAGCCCCGGTTGCTGTCGGTCAGCCAGAAATTCCACAGGCCCTTTTCACGGGCAGCAGATTTAAGGGTGTCGAGAATTTCTCTTTGGCGATCGGTCAGTTTCCAGCGATTGCCGACACTGACTTCCTCCAGGAATTCCGGGTCCACTGGCTCTACGTGTTCATCAATAAACTGGCGTACCGCTTCTACCAGCGGCTGCACGCGTTCTGACATTCCCAGATTCATAAGCTGTTCCTTCAATACCCGCGTATCCGGGCGAATCGGTCGAGGTGAAAATTGCTGTCTCCGTAGAGATGTTCGAGCACACGGTATCGCTTGAGGAAGAAACCGATATCGAAATCGTCCGTCATTCCGATCCCACCGTGCATCTGGATGGCCTCGGCGGTTGCCAGGCGCGCAGTTTCTCCTGTTTTTGCCTTCGTGAGGCTGGCCAGCTCGGCCAGGTCATCCTTGCCTTCATCGAGCGAATGCAGGGACTTCAAAACCAGTGATTTGCATAATTCGATTTCACCGAACAGCAGCGCCGCACGGTGTTGCAGAGCCTGGAAACTTCCGATCGGGACGCCAAATTGCTTGCGCTGCTTGAGGTATTCGACCGTGCGTTCAAAGGCTTCCTGTGCGAGCCCCAGCATCTCGGCTGCAACACCGATTCGGGCCACGTCCAGAATTCTATCCAGTTTTGTTTGTGCAAGATCTTTTTCGCCGAGCAGGTTTTCGTCGGCGAGCTTCACCTGTTTGAAATCGACCGTGGCCATGACGTGGGTGTCCAGCACAGCCACCCGGTTGACCGTCAGCCCACTGGCGTTCGACGGCACCAGAAAGAGGGAAACACCTGCGCCTGTCCAGGCGCTGACAATCAGTGAGTCCGCGATGTGGCCGTCAACGACGGCTGACTTGGAGCCGTTCAGGGTCCAGGCCCCGGCCTGTTCTTCCGCCTGGCAATCGACCCGCGCCGGGTCGTGGTGAGGCCCCTCGTCGCACGCCAGCGCCAACAGGTGTTCGCCGGATGCCACGGCTGGCAGAAACTGGTCGCGCTGGCTGCCGGAACCTGCAATCAGTAGTGCGGCGGCTCCAACCAGCGAGGTTCCCTGCAGCGGGCTGGCCGCCAGGGTTCGCCCGCATTCTTCCAGGATCAGGCCGATCCCGGTGTAGCCATACCCGAGGCCGCCAAGCTCTTCCGGCACCAGGATTCCGGTCCAGCCCATATCGACCATCCCTTTCCACAACCCCCTGGAAAAGCCTTCCCGGTTCCCCGAGTCCCGCAACTTCCGCACTTGGCTGACCGGAGCCTGTTCGGAGAGAAAATGCCGCGCGGCATCCCTGAGCATCAACTGTTCTTCATTCAATACCAGCGCCATCAGTCGTCTCCTTCTCAGCCGGGCAGTCCGAGGATATGTTTCGACACGATGTTGAGCTGGATTTCCGAGGTCCCGCCTTCGATCGAATTGCCCTTGCTTCTCAGCCACGCCCTGGCCTGGCGGCCTTCGTGGCTCTTTTCTCCCTCCCAGTGCAGCGCGTCATGGCCGTGAATGGACATCAGCAGTTCCTGTCTCCGCTTATTCAGTTCGGTGCCGTAGTATTTGAACATCGACGAGGTGGCGCCCAGGCTGACGCCGGCCTTGACCTCGTCGCGCGCACGCTCGATGGTCAGTTC
>CAJIAU010000101.1_pt1 | contig 22789 bp, 21 predicted proteins | sample 9199171 | NCBI WGS metagenome assembly CAJIAU01 (sample SAMEA7708280, study PRJEB35096) | sediment metagenome | biome: marine neritic benthic zone biome [ENVO:01000025]; feature: sediment [ENVO:00002007]; material: shallow marine sediment [ENVO:03000034] sea grass bed [ENVO_01000059] ...
AAAAAGCGGTTTCCATCCAGGCTGCTGAGTGGGCTGAAATCTGGCCTTCTTCCAGAAACCGGTATTCCATCAGTTCTCCCAGTTCGCTGACCAGGTTCTCCGGGCCCTGAATGACTACCGGCAATAACTGGAGCAGGCCGAGTGGGATATCCGGGAGCGGCTGCAGTTCGTCATACGGCATCGTCCCGTTTTTTGCAGCAATGCTGACCAGCCGGGGTTCGAACCGGTCTGCCTCGCTGCCGGTTGAAGCAGATTCCAGCGCACTGAACACGGGATAGGACGGGCGCAGCACTTGTGTCTGGTCGTACAGCGCACCGGCCACGATCAGGCTGCAGTTGGAAATATCTGGAAAAAGCGCTTTCAGGTCCGCTGCCACATGAGCCAGCAGTTGCTCCGAGTCGGACGCGCCCAACACTTCGGGGCGGGTTGCGTTTGCGCCGTAAAATCGGGTGGCATCTGTTTCTATCGCAACCAGAATTCGATAGAAGCGGGTGTCTACCGGCGGTTTCTCCATTAAAAAAGAGAGAAGGGAGACTTGCCGCCTCCACTTTTACCCCTGGTGCGGCGGCTTCGCATGCGGGCATGCAACTGCTTACGGCGCTCCTCGAGCCAGTCGGTGCGTTCAATATCCATCGCATCCTGGCCCAGCCGGCTGGATTCTGCTGCCCGGAACACGCAAAAATCACGGTATGCCTGAATTTCATGTTTGAGTTCACGGCTCACCATCTCGATCATGATCGCATCATCCAGGAAACCCAGCCCGGGAATATCGTCAGGTATCAGATCTTCGGGGTCCGAGAAATAAGCCAGGGCCTGCAACACCCGGCCGCGGTCCTCATTCTCCAGCCCCCAGCCAGTATCCAGCAGCATTCCGATAAGCGTTTCCATGCGGTTCATCCGCTCGCGAATGAAATCCGAAGTGTCTGACTGCCAAACCTCCGCCAGGAGTTTTCGCGCGTTCGCGATAACCTCGCTCTCGTCCAGCTTGTCGGTTTTATTCAGGACGTCCACCATCACTTTCATGAAATACTCGAGATCTTCGTCACTGAGTTCGAATGTAATTTCCATGGACATCATGCTCTCCCGGGGTGGTGCGGTGTCAGTGGATTAGCCTAAAGCGATGGAAGTCCATCGTCAATTCGGCCCTGTTCTCAGAAGTCCTCGTCCCGCCGCAGGCCCTTGGAGCGGGTAACCGCTGATCGAAAGTAACCTGGTTTCCCAGGTACCGGATAAAGGTGGCCCTTGTGTGAGAAAGCCAGGAATCCGTCCTCGACCGTTCGCACCCTGCCTTGGAGATCAAAGGGCAGGCTTTTAACCTCTTTGTTGCTGAGCGATTCAAGCAGTTCCCGGGTGAATTCGTCAGGCAGTTCCTCAACGCTGACTTCTTCTGCGGAATTGGCGCCAACCTGCAGATCGAACTCGCGGTTTTCACGGGTCAGTTCGACGTCGTTGACGGTGACGGTTATGTCGATCATCGAGATCGTCATCGGCACTCCGTTCTGGTTTCTGATATCGAATTCAGCTGACAGGCGTTCATCGATCAGGCTCATGCTGGAAATGCTGATGAAAGGCGGGCGGCCCTTGATGATATTGGGTCCGCACGAGATGGCCACGACCGACGAGATCGCCAGGAAAAAGAGCAGTACCCATGATCGATGGTTGGATTGGATCAATTGGCGGATTTCCATTGGTGACACCTTACCCTGTGCTCGCAGGTTTGCAATCCCTGTTCGCCAATGACAGCTGATTCTGTCGGCTCCTCGGTCGAACAAGGCTCATAAACGTCAGGACATCGCATATGAAACACGCAGCCGGCGGGTGGAGTCAAGGGTGAGGGCGGCTCACCCGTGAGCGCAACCGGCGCGGGGCGGCGAGGGTCCGGCACCGGAACAGCGCGCAGTAATGCCTGGGTATAAGGGTGAGCGGGCCTCGCAAACAGCTCTTTGCCGGGCGCAGATTCAACCAGTTGTCCCAGGTACATAACGCCAACCCGGTCCGCCAGTTTCCGAACAACGGTGAGGTCGTGCGATACAAACAGGAAAGCAATCCCCAGCCGGTCTCTCAGGTCCAGAATCAGATCGGTGATCCGGGATTGCACGCTGGCGTCGAGTGAAGATACCGGCTCATCTGCGATGATCAGGCTGGGTTCCGTAATCATGGCCCGGGCAAGCGCCACGCGTTGGCGCTGCCCACCGGATAGCGCTTGCGGGTAACGACCAGCAAGCGCCGGATCGAGGCCAACTGTTTCGAGACTGGCCATCACCTTATCCATCCGCGAGGAAGCATCGCCGATCCGGAAATGGTCCAGGGGCTCGAGCAGCGCCTGCCTGATGGTGCGGCGGGGGCTGAGTGAAGCCAGTGAATCCTGGAAGACCAGCTGGATTTCCTGGCGGGCCTTTCTGAGTGCTGAGCGGTTCAGGGTAAGCAGGTCAGTCCCCCTGAAGAAGACTTGTCCGCCTGCGGGTGAAACCAGTCTTATGACCGCATGCGCCAGCGAAGATTTACCCGATCCTGATTCACCCACCAGGCCGTAAATGCTGGCGGCTTCGATATCCAGACTGACTCCGCGCACCGCTGTCAGTGAACGCCCGGATCCGGACACCGGGGGAACTCCACCACCAGGTCTCTTATGCTCAGCAGGGATTCAGGTTTTTGCGGCATCAGTTTGCGTCCCCGGCTGCATGGGAAATCAGTGACCTGGTGACCGTGTGCTGGGGGTTGTCGAAAAGGTCGGGAACCGGAGCTTCCTCCACTATTTGTCCTTCGGACATCACCAGCGCCCTTCCTGCATACTGCGCCACGACGCCCAGGTCATGGGTGATCAGCAAAATCGCGGTGCCGTACTCCCGGCCCAGCTCCACCAATTGTGCAAGCACCTGGGCCTGGGTGGTGACGTCCAGTGCCGTTGTGGGCTCGTCGGCGATCAATACCGCAGGCCGGCAGGCCATCGCCATTGCGATCATCACCCTCTGACGCATGCCACCCGAGAGCTGGTGTGGGTAGCTGCTGAAGGCTCTTTCGGGATCCGCAAACCCCACCCGGCTAAACATCGCCAGCGAGGAGTCACGAGCTTTCCGCCTGCCCAATCCGCGATGGCGGCGAAATATGGTTCCCAACTGGTGCCCACAGGTGAACACCGGATCAAGCGCAGTCAGGGGCTCCTGGAACACCATTGAAATTTCACTTCCCCTCATGCGACTGGCCTCCCTGGCCGTCATCCGCGTCAGTTCGGTTTGCTCCAGCCGGATTTCATCCGCCGTGACTTGCCAGTGGTCCGGCGGCAGGAGCCCCATGATCGCTTCGGCCGTTTTTGTCTTGCCACAGCCTGACTCCCCGACCACCGCCAGCACCTCTCCTTTTTGCAGTTCGAAATTCAGCCGGTCCACGGCCGGGCGCTGGCCGGCCGGTAAGACGCTCTGCACGCTGAGATTTCTGACCGTCAGGACTGCAGCGTTCACAGTGCAGCCTCCCTGGGATCGAAAGCATCCTGCAAGGCATCCGCAAGCTGGTTGAAACCGAGCAGCAGCACGAACAGCATGACGGAAGCCGCGATGAAGTTGTTGAAATGCCCGGCCAACACTTCCTGGGTGCTTTCGGCGAGCATCAGCCCCCAGCTGACACCATCCTGCACACCCAGGCCAAGGAAGCTGAGAATGACCTCCGTCTTGATCGCCGCCACGAACACAATGCTGGCCTGGATCAACAGGATATGGGCCGTGTTTGGCAGTACATGCCTGGCCAGGATGACCCGGTCGGAAAGACCGATCGCCCTGGCCGACAGTACGAACTCACGGGATTTGATTTTCATCACCTCGGCCCTGACCAGTCTTCCCGTTCCTGTCCAGAACGTCGCGACCATCGCGATATGCATGGCCCAGGGCATCCCCTGCAATGCGAATGCAACCGCGGCGACGAAAAGATAAAACGGTATCGAGTCCAGCACGCCTGCAAGCCACAGGACGCTGCCGTCGACCCAGGTTTTTCCGTACCAGCCTGCAACAGCTCCCAGAATGGCTCCAAGCAGGGTGGAAAGTACAGACACCACCAGGCCGATTTCAAATGCAGTTCTGACGCTGTATATCGAACGCTGAAATATATCCTGTCCCAGCAGATTCGTTCCAAACCAGGCGTCTGCCCCGGGCGATGCCCAGCGATCGCCTCCGGCGCTGGACCAGTCCTGCCCCAGCAAACCGGCCCAGACCCCCACCGCCATGACGAAGTAAATCGCGACGATTACAAGGCCCGCCAGGCCGGAGTTGTTATCTCTCAGTTGCTGCCAGAAACGAAGGTCAGAACCCATCAGGCAATCCTCGGATCGACCAGCTTGTAAATCATGTCCGTCAGGATCTGGATCACTATGAACGCGACTGCCGTCAACCCGACCACGGCCTTCAGAACAGGCTGGTCTCCGTTGGTGATCGCATCGAATGTCACCTTGCCAATCCCGGGTATCCCGAAATAGCTCTCGATCAGCAGGCTTCCTGAAACCACGATCAGGGGGATGGAGAACATGAAACGGGTAATGATCGGCACCAGGCTGTTCTTGAGCACATGGCGCCAGAGCACGGTGGCTGGTGAGGCGCCAAAAGCCCTGGCAGTCCTGATATGGTCTTTGCCTGCTTCCTCGACGAATACCGCGCGGTAAAACCGCGTGTTGTAGCCAACCGTGATAAACACCAGGGACAGGGTCGGCACGGTGACATAGTGGAGATAGCCGGACAGGCTGGTGACCTGCCAGCCCCTGACCGGAAACAGGTTGAGCCCATAGGGCGTGCACAGGAATACCTGCAGGAAAATGATCACCACCAGGAAGCTGACACTCATGCTGGTCACGGAAAAGCCGGTAATCAGCCGGTCAACCCAGCGGTCTTTTCTGTACGTCGCAAGCAGGCCAAGGGCAATGCCGAGCAGGTTGCCGAGTATGAAGCCCGGGAGCATCAGTTGCAGTGTTACCGGGATGGTTTTCTTCAGTATGTTGCTGACAGCCTCGCCTGAAGAATTCGACGCCCCCAGATTAAGGGTGAACAAATCCGCCAGGTAACGGACATAGCGCCCGACAAAAGGCTGGTCATAGCCGAGCTGTTCCCGCGTTTCGGCAATTTGTTCGGCGGATGCGTTCTTGCCTACCAGAGAATAAGTCTGGTCGGGACCAAACCACACCATCAATGTAAAGCTGATGAGCGTCACTCCGAGAATCAACAAGCCGCCATGGGCCAGTTTACGCAGTGCGTAATTCACTGTTCCGCCGGGTCTCCCGCTTCGGCGCTCGCACTGCCAGCGTGAACAAACCGGAAAAAGAAGCCACCTACGAATGACCTGTCGGGCAGCATTTTCAATTCCCTGCTCCACAGCAAAAGCAGTTTGCGTGAGACACCGCTTATCGTCACACAGTCATCAATGACTATCCGGTTCAGGTTGTGGTACATGGCTGTCCGCATCGGCGATGCCTGCATACCCGAGCTTGAGCGGTAAAGCCGGTCAAATTCTTCGTTGGTGTAGTTGGCGTTGTTGGAGCCCGGTGAAACATTGGGCCCGAAAAACAGTTGCACGGTATTTTCGGCATCCGGGTAATCCATGGTCCAGCCGGTGGTGATCAGCATCACCTCGCGATTGAGATAGGCGCGGGCGTAGTCCCCGTAGGTAGCAAAAGTCAGCGGGCGAACTTTTTCTGGTGGATACCCAATTTCCCCGAGAAAACTTCTGAATTGCTCGAACATCTGGCGTTCTGTCACGCTGGAAGGAAAGCCGTATTCGAGAACCGGGAGATTTTCGGGGGTCCAGCCGTTCTGGTCCAGCAACGAACGTGCCCCTTCAAGATCGCGCTGCACCGATGACATGCTTTGAGCCGGATCGAACTCCGGTGCAGCGGGTGGAATGATGCCTGGAAAAACCTGCCCGATCCCGTAATAGAAAACCTCGTTTCGCTTCGGCCAGTCAAAAGCCTTGATGATGGCGCAGCGCAGAGCCCGGTTTCTCGCATTCTGGCCGGCATCGGGATGATATCCGATGCGGCGGTCACTCATGTTGAAGTCCGTGTGGACGAAACCGGACTCCAGGTTGGCCAGTAAGTGGTATTTGTCTTCGAAAACGGATGTGAGAGCCAGGGGCTCTCTGCGTTCCAGCACCTGGTCAAACTGGCTGACCGGAACCTTGATGAAGTCCAGTTCGCCGGCGAGGAAGGCGTTCCACCGGGAGGCATCCTCGGCGATGAATTCAACTTCGATCCGGTCGGTGAATGGGGGTGAAAGACCCTCAAGCAGTTCAAGGTCGAACAGGTTGTGAACCTGTGGGTCGAAGCCTTCTGCTTCGAGGCTGAATGGCTCCTGCCTGAAACGGGTGTTGCGGACCAGTACCGCCCTGGCGCTGTTGAACACCTGCAGCCTGTACGGTCCGGACCCAACCGGACTAATTGCGAATTCTCCGCCGTAATGTTCTACCGCTTCGCGGGGCACGATGGCGGAGTACCCCTGGGCCAGTGTGTGGGTCAATTGCGGGAAAGGAGATATCAGCTGGATTTGCAAGGTGCGTTCGTCCAGTGCTTTCAGTCCAGGCACCTCCTGGCCATAATCCGAACCGCTTTTTTTCCACTCGTCCAGGCCGACGATCCGTCCCTGCCACAGCCATGCACCCTGCGCCCGCGTTGCCGGATCGAATTGCCTCTTTATCGAATAAACGAAATCTTCGGCCCTTACTGCCCGGCCTTTTCCGTCCGGGAATGACGGGTCGTCGATAAAATGAACGCCGGGTTTAATCCGAATGGTATAAATCAGGCCGTCAGCAGAGACCTGGGGAAGCGTTTCTGCCAGATTGGGCTCGAGTTCGTAAGGCCGGGCCAGGTACTTGTACCGGTAAAGCGTATCGAAAAGATTTACGGCAAGAAAATTTGCATAAATATTGGAGGCCTGGGCAGGGTCCAGACTGCTTGGCGCGCCATCCATCGAGTGACGGTAAATACTGTAACTGTTGTCATCCGGTTCTGTGCCCGGCGCCGGTGAATCACAGGACGCAGTCATGGCCAATGTCATGATGACCAGTAAAGTGCGCAACGATTTGATGTCCAACAGCATCACGGGGTTCAGCTTACCCCAGCAGGTCAATACTCTTCCAATAATGCGTCGTAATCCGGTTGGGGCGGCTCACCGTCATGAATTCTGAACTCGCGGTTCTGTAACCAGACGTCCCTGACCAGCACGTAGGGGTCGTTGGCCGCGTCGAGCTCTGCCTGGAACGGCAGCAATTCCGCCCGCAATGAAATCAGGTCCACGACCAGGGGTATGTAGTTGTTGTATTCGCGTATGGCAAAGCTGATGGGATGGAAATAGCCATAGAAGCCGCGGCCAATGAAATCACGCGCCGTATAGGGCCCGAAAATCGGCATCACGAGGTATCTGCTGTCTTTCCAGCCCCAGACTGCCAGGGTCTGGCCGAAATCTTCCTCGTAGTAGGGCATTTCCAGCTTGGTTGCGACATCGAAAAATCCCAGCACGCCGACGGTTGAGTTCATCAGGAATCTGCCGGTTGCGGTCAGCGATTCCTCGAACTTGCCCTGCAGCACCAGGTTAATGGCGGTGACCGGGTAAGCCAGGTTCCGGAAGAAGTTCCTTACGCCACGTTGTGGCGGATCCGGCATGACAACGTCGTAACCTTTCGCCACCGGCCGGAAGATTGCGTTGTCGAAGGCCATGTTGAAGGAGTGGATTTTCCGGTTGTAGGCTTCCCATGGGTCACGCTCCGGATCTGTCATCGTTACCGGCTGGCTGGAGCAGCCGGCCACGATAAACAGTTGAAAAACGACGGCGGCTGCGTAGACCCATGATTTCCTCGCCATGTGACTAGGTCCTGCCACTTATGTTCAGTAAGCCGGTCGCCTCACTCAGGCTCGCAAGGCTCATGAGGCTCGACGGTGCATTGGTGAAGGTCAGCCCTGCAGATGAGTTCTTCCTCGAGGCCTGCCATTCGAGCAACAGTGCGAGGCCAGCGCTGTCCGCCACAGTGACTCCCGACAGGTCGATGGTCACGGTGTTTTCCGGTAACTCGTTCTGTGCATCCACATACAGCCCGGGCACGGACTCGAACGTCAATTCACCAGCCAGCCGGGCGCAGCCGTGTTCACCCGGTTGAATGGAACAGGCTTCAGTCATTGATCTTGAATGTTCCCGCGATGATCTCTTCGGTGACCTTGTCGATTCCATCCTGCGTGACGCGCGGTGAAATCTGGTTTCTGAAAGTGATGACATAGGAAATGCCTTCGACCGTTACGTCGAATGCTTTCCAGCCAAGCTCGGTTTTACGGAAGGCGTAGTCAACCGGAGCAAATCCACCATTCTCCAGCTTTATGCGGGTTCGCACCCGGGTCAGCTTTTCCGTGTTCCTGCCTTTCATCGGCAACACTTCGACCTGCCGGTCCGACCTGAACTCCAGCAAGCCGTCGGAATAACGGTTGACCAGCACATTACTCATGGCTTGGGCGAACGCATCGAGCTGCTCGTCGCTCACGCCGCGGCCCGCTTTGCCGAGGATCAGCCGGGCCGAATACTTCAGGTCCAGCAGGGTCAGCAAATCTTCGCGGACGACGGACCGGAGTTTTTCCGGATTCGCCTCGAATTCCGCCCGCCTCGCATCGAGCGTTTCCAGGATATGGGTCTGCGTTTGCTCGATGATGGTCAGCGGGTCACGATCATCGACCCTGTTGGCAAGCGCACCCGGCGCAACAGGCAGCATCAGGGCAAACAGTAAAACGTATTTCATCATTCTTTCTTATCCGATCCGGCGTTGAACAGATATTTACCGATAACCTGCTCGAGGACAAGCGCTGATTGTGTAATGAACAATTCATCACCATCTGCGAGCATGTCGGGAGCACCTCCCGGTTCCAGGCCGATATACCTGTCACCCAGCACCCCCGAGGTAAACACGGACGCACCCGTGTCGGAGGGAATCTCATCGAAGCGGGTGGAGACCCTCATTTTCACGACTGCTTCAAATGTGACAGGATCGAGCTCAATTGATTCAACCATACCAACCGTTACCCCGCCAATTTTCACCGGGGCGCGGTCCCTCAGGTCACCGACGTTCGCGAAGCGGGCGCTGATGAAGTAAGTTTCCTTGCCTATTTCCTGGCCATAGTCGGTTGCCCGGGTGGCAAGCCAGATCATTGCCACGATTCCTAAAAACAGAAAAATTCCGGATGCGAATTCAACCTTGTAGTTCGCACGCATAGCGTTACCTCATGTCAGGAAAGACGTCATGATGAAGTCAAAAATAAGTACCAGCACGGAGCTGAGTACTACCGTGTTGGTGGTGGCAGTTCCCACGCCGGCGCCTGTCGGGCGGGCCGAATAACCAAAATAAACAGCAATCAGGCTGACGGTGCCGCCAAAAACGAAACTCTTCCAGACCCCACCCATAAAATCTTTTTGGAAATAGATGCTGGTTTGCAGCTTGCTCCAGAAGATGCCGGCATCCAGGTCCATCACGCCAATGGAGAAAATCACGCTACCCAGAATTGCCATCGCGTTGAACATCGCGGTCAGCAGAGGCACCGAGATGACTCCCGCCGCAAAACGCGGCAGCGCGATCCGGTGAATCGGGTCGATCGCCATCAACTCCATGGCCTCGATCTGGTTGGTCGCTTTCATCAGGCCGATTTCAGCCGTGACGGACGTGCCGGCCCGGCCTGCAAACAGCAGGGCGGTCAGCACCGGGCCAAGTTCTCGAAACAGGGATTTGCCAACCAGTATGCTGACCTGGTCCGAGGCACCGAATTGCTCCAGTGCATTGATTGCCTGCAGCGACAACACCATGCCCACGAAAAATCCGCAGATCATGATGATGACCAGCGACCTTGCCCCGATCAGGTAGGTTTGCTGCATTACTGTCTGTATCTGGGTGAGACTGAAGCGCACGCCCCCGAGCATCCGAAACAGGAACAGGACGCATTGTCCGGCCTGGGATATGGGGCCGCTGATCATTCCATTCGTGATGTCCCGGTTCAACATCTCAGTCCAACAGCCCCCAGGGCGTACCTGGCTTTTGGTAGTGGAACGGGATGGGGCCATCCACCCGACCATTCATGAACTGGTTAACACCCGGGTTCGGGCTGCTCCCAAGATCTTCAGGTGGCCCCTCGCCGGCAATCTTGGCCGAAGCGATGATATAGCAATAATCGACCAGGTTGCGGATCTGGTTCACGTTGTGCGTCACGATCAGGCTGGTAAGGCCCAGTGCCGTATTGGTTTCACGCATCAGCCTGCGGATAGTGGAAACTGCAATGGGGTCCAGCCCGGTGAGCGGTTCGTCATACAACATAATATCGGGGTCGAGCACCACGGAACGCGCAAAAGCAACACGGCGCGCCATACCTCCCGACAGCTCATGCGGCATCCGGTTTTCAGTTCCGCCCAGCCCGACTGCGCTCAGCTTGCTCATGACCAGGCGCCGGATCAGCGGCTCGGGCAGGGATGTGTGTTCACGGACAGGGGTCGCGATGTTTTCAAAAACGGTCAGGTCGGTGAACAGGGCGCCGTCCTGCAGCAACACGCCGATGTCCCGTCGAAAGACTTTAAGCTCGTGATCAGACATCGCGGAAATCAGTTGGCCATTGATCTCGATTGACCCTTCGTCCGGCCGGAGTTGTCCTGAGATCAATCGCAGGATGGTTGTCTTACCGGCGCCGCTGGGCCCCATGAAAGCCACCATCGAGCCACGCCGGATATCCATGCTGATTCCGTCAAGGATGGTTTTACGGCCACGACGGAATACCAGGTCCCTGATACGGATGACCGGGGAATCATGTTCAGCAGAGATTGTATTTATTTCCGCCATCAGCTTCCTGGTAAGTCGGGGTGGATAATTGTAGAGGATTATGGAGATGTTTTGGGCATAAAAAAAGAGAGGAGGCCTAAGCCTCCTCTCCGTGTAGAAGTATCGGAACTCCGCTTTGGTGGACTGCAGATCCGCCTTGGCCTTTCCAACTCCGTCCGGTTCCTCGGTCCTCTGCCTCCGGGCTCCGGTCGCGGGCCTTCTACTCCCGCCTTATTTCTCGACGTCTTTCGGTCTTCCGATTCCACAGGGTTGCGCCCGTTTCCTCGTCGGTCTCCGGAACTTGCGCTCCTTCCACCTATCGGCTCTTCCGGCTCGCGCCTTCCGAACTCTGGACGTTCCGCTGCCGAAGCTGCTTCCTGTCCCTGATCGTCCGAAGCCTGAGCTTCCCCGATCTCTTCGACCTTCATCAGCGTTAACTGTTTCCAGTCTTTCGACCTGTTGAGGCTTGCGCCTCCTGGCGTCTATCTCAAGGGATCGCGTCTCCCTTTCGAGTCACCCTTTAATGGTACGACCGGCCTTTGCAGAGCCCGGTCTGGGCGACGTACTCAGTACCAAGTGAGTACTAATCCGTCTTCCGTTACCCTCCATATTGCCTTCCGGCGGGTCGGCCGTCCGGCCGGTGGGTTTCGTCTAACGGGGTATTAAAATTACTCCTCAAAAATCGGGCTGTCAATACAGTTTGATGACAGCTTAGAGGTGAAAACTCAAGACTTGCCTCATATCCGATTCCCAAGTTACTGAATTACTACAAGTCCCAAAATTTTGCCAATTTTTGCGTTTGCGACAAACCGAATTTTTCGGTTAAAAATTGATCAGATCCGAAATCGATGAGCAGATAACATGATCATCATGCTGAAAAAATCCTGCCTGATATCCTTGGTGCTGGCTCTCGCAGCTTGCGGAAACGCGGAATCTGAAACAGCGGATCCTGCGACTGACCCCGCGGGGGATACGCCCGCTGAGCAGGTTATTGATACCGAAGATAACCACGAAACCCTGGCTAGAGAGCAGGCTCCCAGGATGACGCTCGACCAGATCCAGGAAGAACTGGACATTCCAGTCCTGTCGCAACCCTGGACCGGCGATCTCGATGGCATGGTGGAGAGGAGACTGGTCAGGGTGCTGACCGTCTATGGCCTGGGCAGGTATTACGTGGACAACGGGCGCGAAAGGGGCATGACATTCGAGCTGATGAAAATGTTCGAGGAGGAGCTGAACAAGCGATTCGGCAAAAAGACCTTACGGATGCACGTGGTTTTTATACCCGTTGCACGGGATGAGCTGATCCGTGGCCTGGTAGAAGGGCGGGGAGACATCGCGGCGGCAGGACTGACCATCACATCGAAGCGCCAGGAACTGATCGGGTTTTCCGATCCGATGACCCGGGCTCTGTCGGAGATTCTTGTCACCGGTCCCTCCGCTCCCGAGATCAACCAGCTCGAAGACCTGGCCGGCAGGGAGGTCTATGTGCGTGCTTCCAGCAGCTACCGGTCCAGCCTCGATGCCGTCAACAAACGGTTCGGTGAACAGGGGCTGGAAGAGATCGTCATTCGGGATATGTCCGAGCACCTGGAAGACGAAGACTTGCTGGAAATGGTAAACGCCGGCTCGCTGGAATGGGCGGTGGTGGACGATTACAAGGCCAACGTCTGGGCAGGTGTCTTTGAGAACCTCGTGGTGCGCAAGGACATCGAGTTTCGCAGCGGCGGGCAGCTAGGCTTTGCCTTCCGCAAAGACAGCCCGCAGTTCCGCGATTTCGTCAATGGCTTCGTCAAGGGGCATCGCCAGGGCACACTCAAGGGCAACATCCTGATCAAGCGCTACGTGGACAACTTCGACTGGTCGAAGAATATCCTGGGTGCAGAAGACTACGAACGCTTTCTGGACGTCGTGGACATATTCGAGCAATACGGCAACCGTTACGGTATCGACTACCTGATTGTCACCGCCCAGGGTTACCAGGAGTCCCAGCTGAAGCAGTCCGCCAGGAGTAAGGCCGGGGCGGTCGGCATCATGCAGCTGTTACCCAGCACGGCGGCTGATCCGAATGTCGGCATCAGTGACATATCCACTGCCGAGGCGAATATTCATGCAGGCATCCGATACCTGGATTTTCTGCGTAACCGTTATTACAGCGATTTGTGGCAGGATGAATTCAACCGGACTCTTTTTGCCCTGGCGGCTTACAACGCGGGTCCGGCGCGTGTCGCAAAGCTCAGAAAAAAGGCGGCCGCCCAGGGTTACGATCCAGACAAGTGGTTCGACAACGTGGAAGTGATCGCGGCGAAGGAAATCGGACGGGAAACGGTCCAGTACGTCTCGAACATCCTGAAATACTATGTCGTCTATCGCCTGAGCATCGTGCGGACCCTGCAGAGGCAGGCCGAGCGGAGGCAGCAGGGGATCGACTGAAAACTTGACTCTTGAATGGCAGGGGTAAACAACATGTCTGAAATGGCTTTTGAAGTAACGATCGATGCACCCTATTCTGTTGCCGTCGATTTAGTGGTCGAGGCGCTCAAGCAGGAGGGATTTGGCGTACTGACCAGGATTGATGTGCATGACACCCTGAAGGAAAAACTGGATGTGGAGTTCCGTAACTACAGCATCCTGGGCGCCTGCAATCCGACGCTCGCGCACAAGGCACTGAGCCACCGGCCTGATGCCGGGCTAATGCTGCCATGCAACGTGATCGTTGAAGAGGTCAGCGCTGGAACCCTGGTCCGCATCGTCGATCCGGCGGCAATGATGCAGGCCGGCGGCCTGGAGGGTGATCCGACGATGGAAGAGGTTGGCGGTGAAGCCGGAACCCGGCTGAAGCGGGTGGCCGAGGCCCTGGCCCGCTGAAGTTACAACCTCGCTTGACGAAGCGGCGCCCAGCATCAAAGATATAAAGCAATCCCATCCAGGAAACTTTCCATGAACCGTCCCGCTAAAACCGGGCTTCTGCTGCGCGCCGTCGGGCTGAGCCTTTTTGTGCTGTTTCTGCCCGCGATAGCAATGGCGGCCACCGAGGGAGCCCTGGAGTTTGTTGACCTGACGGGTCATTGGGCGGGTATCCTGTCGCTGGTCATTTTCGTGGCCGCTTATTCGCTGGTGATCGGCGAAGAAGTGATCCACTTGAGAAAGTCCAAGCCGGTCATCGTTGCGGCAGGCCTGATCTGGGTGCTGGTTGCTATTGCTTTCCAGCAGGCCGGAGATGTTGACCGGGCGCACCTGGAAATCCGTGGCGATCTGCTGGAATTCGTTGAGCTGTTCCTGTTCCTGTTGGCCGCCATGACGTTTATCAATACGATGGAGGAGCGCGGCGTCTTCGATGTATTGCGGGTCTGGCTGGTTACCCGTGAATTCTCACTCAGGAAGATTTTCTGGATCACCGGTGCGCTGGCATTCGTGATGTCCCCCATTGCCGATAACCTGACAACGGCGCTATTGATGGCGGCGGTCGCGGTGGCCGTCGGCGGGAGCAACACGAAGTTTGTCGGCGTGGCCTGTATCAACATCGTCGTGGCCGCAAATGCCGGCGGCGCATTCAGTCCGTTCGGCGATATAACGACGCTGATGGTGTGGCAGAAAGGGGTGGTCCAGTTCCAGGAATTTTTCGTCTTATTCGTGCCATCTGTCGTGAACTGGGTGGTAACAGCTTCGATCCTCAGCTTCGCGGTAGGGAAGGAACAGCCGGAGCCGGTGACCGATAAAGCGCAATTGCAACATGGCGCCTGGGTGGTTGTTGGTCTGTTTATCGCGACGATCGCGATGGCAGTCTCGATGCACAATCTGCTGCACCTGCCGCCCGTGGTGGGAATGATGACCGGGCTGGGTATTCTGAAATTGTTTGGTTACTACCTGCGCAGGCGTGAGGTGGCAATCGCCAAGGGGAAGGTCCTGGAAGAAGTGAAGGCATCCCCTTTAGGGGTTGTGGCGGTGCATGAAGGCGAACCCGAAAGCAACGAGAAAATTTTCGACATCTTCAACAATCTGCAGCGTGCCGAATGGGATACGCTGATGTTTTTCTACGGCGTGATCATGTGCGTTGGCGGACTCGGCGCCTTCGGCTATCTCGCGGTTGGCTCCGAATGGATGTATGAAGGGCTCGGCGCAACGACAGCCAACGTCATCGTCGGATTTGCATCGGCCATCGTCGACAATATCCCGGTGATGTTCGCAGTACTGGAAATGAACCCCGACATGTCACATGGCCAGTGGCTGCTGGTGACGCTGACCGCGGGTGTGGGGGGATCGATGTTGTCGATCGGCTCCGCCGCGGGTGTAGCCGTCATGGGTACGGCCAGGGGCGTATACACGTTTTTTGGGCACCTCAAGTGGTCCTGGGCCATCATGTTGGGGTATTTCGCGAGCATCGTGGTTCACTTCTGGGTTAACGCGGCTTCGTTCACCTGATGCCAGCCAGGTTGTTCCTTTTCCTGTTGCTTGCACTTCCTGCCGGTACCTGGGCCTGCAGCACTCATGGCACAAACGCCGGAAATGAAATCACCATCGACTACATGGGCGATCCGGCGGGTGACGGCCTGCTGCAGTTTGTCGTGGGCATTGAAGATGAAATCGTCGAACCGACCGGGCCCACGACCTGCGTGACGGGAATCGGCCTGGGCAGCACCAGCCGGCCCTTGCCCAACGGCGTTGTGGCCGTGTCGGCCCGGGTTGACAGGGTAAATCGTGACAGCGGTGAGGAAACTCCGGTCGAATTTTTCCGCTTCGCAGCAGACCAGGACACAACCGATGGTTTAACCCGGGGCGGCGGACCCGGTGCCGATGATCCGCGCCCACTGATCGATGGCGCTACCTGGTTCGGTTTTTCTTCAGCGGTGAATCCATTCGTATTGGAGACCGGGCCGGACGAATACATCCGAATGACTTTTGAGGTGCGTGTTCCCGAGGCGCTGGCCCCCTTGTTAACGGATTTCCAGTTCGGTTCTGGCGAGGGCGAAACAGACGGCACCCCGACATTTACCGGAGAGCACCCGGTTCAGTATTACTCGGGAGACCCTCCGCAAGGTACGTTCCAAAAATTTAGCATCAATGCCGGCCTCAACGACGCCTGGTACCAGCCGGATACTGCGGGGCAGGGGTTTCTGATCTCGGTGTTTCCCGACGAGAGATTGCTGTTCCTGGCCTGGTTTACCTTTGATCTGGCGCGCCCCGGCGACGACGAGGAAGCCCAGCTGGGCGACCCGGGCCATCGATGGCTGACTGCTGCAGGTTCGTACAACGAGGACCGGGCCGTGCTGACTATCGATGTGGCGAGCGGTGGCGTGTTCGATTCACCTGTGCCGGTTGTTCAGCATGCACCGGATGGAGAGATGATCATAGAATTTACCAGCTGCAAGTCCGGAACGGTCACTTACGACATAACTTCCGTAGATCGCCACGGTGTAATACCGCTCGAACGAATTGCCCTGGATAACGTGCCGTTGTGCGAGGCTCTGGCGGAAAGGTAATGAATCCAGCCGAACAGAGTAAATCAGGCCTCAAGAAGGAAATTGGTCAACTAGGCTTCGGAGCCATTGCCCTGAACGGAACGATTGGCGCAGGGATTTTTGCGCTGCCGGCTATTGCACTCGAACGCGCGGGGCTGTTCAGTCCATGGATTTACGTCGCTTGCGGAGTCCTGATCATGGCGATCGTGTTCGTGTTTGCCCGCGTGGCCAGTTATTTCTCGGACACGGGTGGCCCGGTAACCTATGCTACACGGGCATTTGGCCCTTTCATTGGCTTCCAGGCCGGTTGGCTGCTGACACTATCCCGTGCTGCAGCTTTTGCAGCCAATGCACACCTCATGGTCACCTATGCGGGGTGGTTCTGGCCTGCGCTGGCCGACGGTACAGCACACCTTGTGGGTGTGGGCATTGTCTGCGTGCTGCTTACAGCCATCAACATCGTCGGTATCAAACAGGGCATGATGGCGATCTTTGCCCTCACTGTGCTCAAGCTGTTACCCCTGGTGCTGCTCGTATTCCTGGGGATCAGCCAGACCAACCCCGAAATTTTCGCTGCCGCGGACATTCCACCGCTGGATTCCCTGGGCGAAACGATGCTGATCGTTTTCTATGCCTTTGTCGGTTTCGAGAGCGCCGTGATTCCGGCCGGAGAGGCCCGTAACGCCAAGAGGGATATCCCGCTGGCCCTGGTACGCACCATCCTCGCGATTACGGTGTTTTATTTCCTGATCCAGATTGTCACGATATCAGTTGCCCCCGAATCAGCCGACAGCCGGACGCCGCTTGCTGATGTGGCCATGATCCTGATGGGGTCGATCGGCGCGGGGATCCTGACCATGGGCGCGGTGTTTTCCATTACCGGTAACCTCACCTCGAGCATGCTGTCAGCGCCCAGGATGCTATACGCAATGGGTCAGCTCGGCAGTCTTCCCGACTGGTTCGGCCGGGTTCATCCGCGTTTTCATACCCCCTCGAACGCCATTCTTTTCTACGCGGCTTTTTCGATCGTTCTCGCCTTGAGCGGGGGGTTCGTGTTCCTCGCGGTGATAAGCACCATCGTACGCCTGATGGTTTATGTCATGTGTATCGCGACTTTACCGGTATTGCACCGCAAACTGGGTGAATACGACGGGCAATTCAGGCTCTATGGCGGGATGACGGTGCCGGCGATCGCCCTGCTGATCAGCATCTGGCTGATGACGCATGCCAGCCAGCAGTCCTGGCTAACCACCGGCGGCTTCATGTTGCTGGGCGGCGTGCTGTACCTGGCGACGCGCCGCAGGGACTGAACACTCAATCGAGTTCAGCCAGCGGCCGGTAGGGAATGCGGTAAAATTTCGTGTAAAGCACAGGCACGATGATCAGCGTCAGCACCGTGGCGAAACCCAGCCCGAACATGATCGTGACCGCCATGCTTTCGAAGAAGGCGTCTCCCAGCAGGGGTAGCATTCCAAGAATCGTCGTAATGGCAGCCATCGATACCGGCCGTACACGGCTGACACCTGAATCGAACACCGCCTGGTAGGGATCCTTGCCCGATTGCAGTTCGGTGTTGATTTGGTCGAGCAGAACAATCCCGTTTTTCAGCAGCATGCCAGACAGGCTGAGCAGCCCAAGCAAGGCCATGAAGCCGAATGGTTTGTTCATCAGTAGCAGTCCGGTTGTCACACCGATGATGGCCAGTGGAACGGTGGCCCAGATCACCAGCGGCGCCCGCACGGCGTTGAACAGAAGCACCGTGATGACGAACATGGCCAGGTAGCCCATCGGCAGTGACATGAAAACAGCTTCCTGGGCGTCTCTCGACGTTTCGTATTCGCCGCCCCACTCAAGAACGTAACCGGCAGGTAGTTCGATGGCTTCGATTTTCGGTTTCACACGGGCGAACAGGTCGTTGGCTGTCTCGGTGCCGAAAGCGTCCGGATCGGCCAGAACGGAAAGGGTCCGTTTGCGGTCGCGCCGCTGGATCAGCGCGTCTTCCCATTCGGTGCGGAATTCATCGACTACTTCATCGATCTGAACGTATCGCTGAAATGAATTACTCCAGAGCTGCACATCATGGATGGAATCGATGTTCAGCCTTTCTACATCGGGCAGGCGGACCATGATCGGCATCAGGTTTGTGCCTTCGCGGTAAAGTCCTACCCGTAATCCTGAAAAACTCATTAACAGGGAATTGTCGAGATCCCGCTTGTTGATGCCCAGGCGCCTGGCGTTGACCTCGTTCAGTTGCGGACGCAACATCTTGCTGCGTTCACGCCAGTCATCGCGAACGCCCGTTGCCCCAGGGTCGTCATTCATGATGGTCTTGGCCTTTACGGCTAGTTGCCGCAGGATGGTGGGATCCGGGCCAATAAACCGCGCCTCGATCTTGGCGGCTGGCGAAGGTCCGATGTCCAGTCGCTTGAACTTGACGTCCGCTTCGGGGTAGTTCAGCTCAAGAAAATCGTCTACTTCCTCCATCAGCACAGCCAGCTCATCCGGGTCTTTCGCCCTGAACATCAACTGTGCGTAGCTGGAATAAGCTGCTTCGGGCGCATAAGTCAGCATGAACCGTGGCATGCCACCCCCGATCACGGCATGGGCAAAGGCGTAGCGTTCGTCATTTCCAATGGTTTCCTGGATCTCCACGACGTACTCGTCAGTTGCCCGTATGTCAGTGCCTTCAGGAAGCCAGAGGTCAACCAGGAAAATCGGTGTGGTCGAAGGCGGGAAAAAGGCCTGCTGTACCTGGCCGAACCCGGCCACGGCTGCGATCAGCATCAACACCATTGCGAGCATGGTGACGGCGCGGTGCCGCATGCAGAAATCGAGTAATACCCGGTAAATCGTGAACAGGATTCCCTGGTAGGGCTCGCCCGGCCTTTCACCGGATTCCGCCGCGTGACGGATTTCTTCCTTGAAAAACAGAGAGCAGAAAAACGGAGTCAGGGTGATCGCGGTGAACCAGCTCAGAAACAGGGAATACATCAGCACCCAGAACAGTGAACCGGCGAATTCACCTGTTGAGTCAGGAGAGAGGCCGATCGGTGCAAAGGCCAGAATGGCGATCACGGTAGCGCCGAGCAGCGGCCACATGGTCTGTTTGACAATGGCGTTGGCCGCTTCCAACCGTGTCAGGCCGCGCTTGAGACCAATCAGGATGCCTTCGGTGATAACAATGGCGTTATCCACCAGCATGCCCAGTGCAATGATCAGGGCTCCCAGCGAGATACGTTGCAACTCCAGCCCATGGTTTTGCATCATGATAAAGGTGCCGCTGCAAGTCAGGAACAGGATAAGCCCGATCAGAATTCCGCTGCGAAAACCCATGAAGAACAGCAACACGACAATCACGATCACGACCGCTGCGACCAGGTTGAACAGGAACGAGGCAACCGATTTTTCGACTTCCCGCGGCTGGTTGTAAATGCCATGCATTTCCATCCCGACAGGTGTGACACGCTGCAGGGACCGGAGCTTTGCTTCCACTGCCCTGCCGATATCGACGACGTTTACGCCGCTGGTAAAGGCCACCCCGACCACCAGTGCCTGCTGGCCGCCAAACCGCATGATCCGGTCCGGGACCTCGGCATAACCAGCGTAGACGTCAGCCACATCACCGAGATAGATCAATTGCTGCGAAGCGGGTTCGCTGATCAGCAATTGCTCCAGTTGTTTGACGTCGGTGAACTCCCCTGTCGGATTGATGCGGACGGACTCGGAGCCGGCGCGAATCTCCCCGGCATTGGAAACGACATTCTGGGTCTCGAGCAGGGAATAAATACGCTGAATCGATATACCAAGCGCTGCAAGCTTTGCCTGCGAAATTTCGACGAATACCTGCCTTTCCCGGTTGCCCGTTACGTCTACCCTGGCCACACCGTCCAACAGCACCAATTCCCGGCGGACATAATCGACATAATCTTCCAGTTCACCATAACTGTAGCCCGGTCCGGTCACTGCGAACATCAGCCCGAAAACATCACCGAAATCGTCCAGGATCAGGGGTTCGCTGGTTCCGGGCGGCAATTCACCGCGGGTCACCATGTCTCGTACGCGGCGACGCAGGTTATCCCACTCCTGCTCGAGTTCATCGCCGCCATAGGTTCTCTCGATCTGTGGCGTGATTTGCGAAAGACCTGCACTTGAGGTGGATCTGACCTTGTCCAGTGAGGACATCTGTTGCAATGCCTGCTCGACCGGGTAAGTGACTTCTTCTTCCACCTGCTGTGCCGAAGCACCGGGATAGCCGACGATGATTTTCGCTTCCTTGATCGTGAACGGAGGGTCTTCCAACTGGCCCAGCGAGAAGAAAGCCGTCATCCCGCCAACGCCCAGGATCAGCACCAGCATCCAGCTAATGACTTTCTTTTCAATGGCGAATTGTGACGGTAACATCAAAGGCCTTGTTCTCTTTCTATCGGACGCACCCACATCCCTTCCGTCACTGCATTAACGCCCGCGGTGATGATCATCTCGCCTTCTTCCAATCCGTCACGTATGACGATCTTGCTACCCGTCAGCTGTCCCACGACTACATCACGCCGTGACGCCCTCATGGATTCAGGATCGACTACCCACACCTGCTTGAATTCCGAATCCAGGGGCTCTTCCTCGGCGCTGAAAACCGCCTCGATCGGCACCAGGGTCATGTGCGCCGCCTCCTCCTTGAACAGCCGGGACAGGTCGGCAATCACCGTTGCGCTCATGCCCGGCAGCACATTCAGGTCGTCCGGTACGGGCAGGGAAAAAGTCACCTTGTAAGTCAGAGTGGCGACATCGGCTTCGGTTTCGTGTTCCTTGTAGTGCGCGGTGAAGGTCCGGTCGGTATCAGATCCGAACCGTACCTGGACGGGTTGGGGGTCGCGGTTAGACTGGGTCCGTTCAACACGCGCAATGATGGATTCGGGAACATCGACCAGCACATCGATCATTTTGATGGTCTGGATGATCAGCACCACTTGTCCCGGAGAGACCGATTCGTAATTTTCAGCGAGGCGTCGTGCGACCACCCCGTCGAAGGGTGCAAACAGCTGCGTGTAGTCCAGGTTGTTCTGTGCGCGCTCCAGGTTGGATTCAGCCACTTTCATTACCGCCAGTCTCTGGTCGTAGTCAGCCTGGGAAATCAGCTGACGGCCAACCAGTTCCGCGGAGCGCTTGAACTGGGCCACGGACAGGTCATACTCGGCGCGGGCCTGGTTCAGGGCAGCCCGGTAATCCGACGGATCGAGGCGTGCCAGCAGGTCGCCCTGCCTGACTTCGATACCCCTGCCGGCTGGAAATTCGATCAACTCGCCGCCCACCCGGAAGGCCAGATCAGCCACGTCAGAGGCGCGCACTTCACCGGGAAATGAACGGATCAGCAACGCATCCGGGCCCTCGACCGTAAAAATCTTGGCGGGTCTCGCAACTTCAGGTGGTGGAGGAGGTTCCGGCCGGGAACAGGCGGTGACCAGGATGAGTGAGGCTACAATCAGGAATGCAGAAATCTTGTTCACAAAACAGGTCCTCTTGCTTGAGGCCTATCTTACACGGGAGTTCTGACCCGGTTTACAGGCTCAGGACAATTTTCTGATAGAGCCCGCCGAAATAGAATTCGGAGTCGATCTGTCCCGGTTTGACGCTTGCAGGAAAAAATGCAGGCAGCTCTTCCCGCCACAAATCCATCGCGAACGGCTCGAGCCAGGTCAGGATGGGTTTCATCACGTAACGCATCGGATTACTGCGTTTCGGACCGTGGTAGTCGACGAAGATGACTTTGCCGCCGGGCCGGGTAACGCGGATGGCTTCCTCGACCGTCTTGCGGCGGGCGTCTTCAGGCTGTTCGTGCAGCAGGAAAAAGACCACGGTTTCATCGAAGCTGTCGTCCGGGAACGCCATGGCTGTGGAGTCCTGCAGATGTGCGGCAATATTCTGATGACGTTCCAGCTTTTTCTTGACGTTTTCTATCTGGATGGGCGCCACATCCAGCACATCCAGCTTCGAATCGGTCTTGGCAAGGTGGTCGGCAACGCGATTCGAAAAATCACCGTAGACGCAGGCAACCTGCAGGATGTGGCTGTTTGGCTCAACCGTCAATTCATCGAGCACGGCGGCGGTGAGGCGTTTCATATTGCCCCACTGGATCAGGTTGACGACCCATTCGCGCTCGAAAAAGTAAAATGATTTCGGGTGCAGGTAGGCCCACCAGTAGGTGTCCTGCAGGTATTCCGGAATTTCGGGTACAGGCGCAGGAGTGACTGCTGCGGGGCTGGTTTCCCGGGCAGAGTAACCTTCTACGCTGTACTCAAAATTTTCTGCTACTGCTCTCGAATCGTCGTTCATCGCTGCTCAAATTTTGTACAAATAAAATGCCGTCATCACGGTGCCGATAAAGGCGACCAGGTAGACGGCATTGGCAACCACCTTGTCTTTCCTCACCCCGAAATCGTGAAACACGACTCTCAGGCGATGAGCAGCATGCCATAAAGAGAGCGAAATTACGACGAACAGAATGAGTTTACCCAACCCGTTCGTCGCAAATT
>CAJIAU010000315.1_pt1 | contig 22278 bp, 21 predicted proteins | sample 9199171 | NCBI WGS metagenome assembly CAJIAU01 (sample SAMEA7708280, study PRJEB35096) | sediment metagenome | biome: marine neritic benthic zone biome [ENVO:01000025]; feature: sediment [ENVO:00002007]; material: shallow marine sediment [ENVO:03000034] sea grass bed [ENVO_01000059] ...
GACATCAGGTAATACACCGTGAACGTCGTCATGAAGGCGCCGATACCCAGGCCCAGCGCCAGCACCATCAGGGCTGACAGGACGGGCGTCCGGCGAATGCTGGTCAACGCCAGCCTGAGGTAGTAGCTAAACACGGGCCGCCTCCCTTTCAGGCATCGGTGTGACGTTGGGTGTTACCGCCGTCATCACGTCACTGGCCCTTCCGTCGAGGATGTGGATGTTGCGGTGTGCCCTGCGCGCAAGGTCCGGATCATGCGTCACCATGACGATGGTCGTGCCCTCGGCGTTGATGGATTCGAGCAGTTGCATGACTGCCCCCGCCATTTCCGAGTCAAGATTACCGGTGGGTTCATCCGCCAGCAGAAACCGCGGCTTGCCCGCCAGCGCCCTGGCAATCGCCACTCTCTGTTGCTGGCCACCCGAAAGCTGTGATGGCAGGTAGTTCTGACGCGAACCGAGTCCGACCAGGTCCAGCATGCCGCCGACGGCTTTGCGTCGTTCCGCACCTGACCAGCCACGGTAGCGCAGGGGAACGTCGACGTTGTCGGCCAGGTTAAGATCAGGAATCAGGTTGAAGCTCTGGAAAATGAAGCCGACTTTCTCGTTCCTGATGCGGGAGCGTTTATTGTCATTGAGCTGGCTGACGTCTTCGCCATCCAGTTCGTACAGCCCGCTGGTGGAGGATTCAAGCAATCCTGCAATATTGAGAAAGGTTGTCTTACCGGAACCAGAGGGACCCGTAACCGCGACAAATTCACCCTCTTCCACGTGCAGGTCGAGTTCCCGCAGTGCGTGTGTTTCCACCAGTTCCGTCCGGTAGACCTTGCTAATGTTGCTCATTTTCAGCATGTGATGATTCCTCCAGTATCAAATGTGTCGTATCAGTTCACGACCTGTATTGTTTCGAAATCTGTGAATTCGGCGATGCTCGAGATGATCACTTCATCGCCCTCGGCGAGGCCGGAAATGACCTCGACTTCAGCGGCGCTGCGCGCGCCAAGACGGATATTGCGACGTTCAGCCAACCCGTTTTCGGACAGCACGAAAGCGAGGCGCCCACCGCCGCCGTCGGCAAAGGCTCCGCGCTGCAATTTAAGAACGCCGATCAGTTCATCCATCATGACGCGAACCGTGACCCGCTGGTTCTGGCGCAACCCGGGTGGTGTTTCATCTGCAAAGCGGATCCGGCCAACGACTTCGTTATTGACCACTTCAGGTGAAAGAGAAACCAGTTCGCCACGGAAACCGGTGCCGTTGTACTGGACTTCTCCTGCAAGCCCCAGGCCCAGGTCGTCCGCGTAGGCTTCGGGTATCCGGATCTCGACTTCAAAGGCAGTCAGGTCCACCACGGTGACCAGTGGTGCGTTTTGCGTGACGACGGCTTTCTGGGTGACTTCCACGTTGCCGACGATGCCGTTTACCGGCGAACGGATAGCTAACCCGTCGACCCGGCGCTGCAGCTCATTGACAACCAGTTCCTGCCTGCCTACCGCGAGTTCACGGGTTTCCGTTTCAAACTCCAGGCTTTCGCCTTCCAGTTGGGAATCCTGCACCGCGTGGTTGTATTCGACTTTTGCTCTGGCCAGTTCGTCCCTGGCCCGTTCGTAGTCGATTTCCGAGATCGCATTCGTTTCAATCGACTTGTCGGCCCGGCGCATTTCCCGCTCCGCAGCGGTGAGTTTTACGCGCGCCAGGTCAATGGTTTGCTGGCTTGTTACCTGCGCCTTGCGTGCCTGGATTTTCTCCCGTTCCAGTTCAGCGCTGAGGCTGTCCAGCGTGGATTGTTCCTGCAAAAACTCCGACCGCACCTCGGGGCTGTCGATCGTTGCCAGCACTTGCCCGATACTGACCGAGTCACCCGGCAACACCTCGAGTGTGACCGTGCCGGTAGCCGGACTGTATAAAGTCGGGCTGACGGCTGCGACCACGCGCCCCTGCACGTTGAGATCGCGGACCAGGTCGCCCCGATTTACAATCGCTGTGCGAATTCGATCGGCCGAAACACTGGCTTCGGCGCTCATCCACGTCGATAACGTGGATCCGAGCACAAATATGACGCCCAGGCCGATGGCTGCCGTAACAGCCCATTTGAGCCAGCCCCTGCGACTGGATTTTTCGAGCAAAACGTCCTGGGCGGACGTATCGCGGATTCCCTCGTGCATTAAACTTCCCGGCTGCTGATGTATGTTTGACGACGCGAAACGCGAAATGGTTACGATTACCTGGCAATATTCCTCAGGACGGCCTCATGGTGTATCGTGCCCGGAATGAGTGATCACTCTCTGACAACGGATGTAACGGGTATGCAGGCCAGCGTGCTGGACCATGCCAGTGAATTCGTCGACCTGGTTCATGAACAGGCGCCCGGAGAGTATCGGCGCCTGCTCGATTCAGGCCGTTTCCAGGGGGAACTGGAACGGGAAAGCGTGTTCAATCACGGCAAGCTTTACGTCTATGCTGAGTTCGGCGTTTTTCGAAGAGAATTTCTCCGGCGCTTTCCCGATGCCAGCCCGGCCGGCTGTATCAACGCCTTCAGCAGCCTGCTCCTGAAAAATGACATTTCCATAACAAACCTGGTCGAGTTCGTGGAAGGTTCGGACGATCGCCGTCAACTGCTGTTGAACCAGCCGGACTGAAAATCCGCACTCGCTGCCTTTGGTTGGACTGAATGTGCCAGAATAATGACCCATTCTTCGAATTCAGGAGGCATCCAATGGCTTACGTAGACGGAATTGTTACCCCGGTAGCCAGTTCGAACCTGGAAACTTTTCGGGAATACTCATTGCTGTTTGCTTCGATCTTCAGGGAGGCCGGCGCACTGAGCGTCGTAGACTGCTGGGGCGATGAGGTACCGGAAGGTGAAGTGACGTCATTTCCTTTGGCGGTGAAGTGCGAGGAAGACGAAACCGTGGTTTTCTCCTGGGTAGTCTGGCCTTCGAAGGAAGTGCGCAATGCGGCCTGGGAGAGTTTCCACGAAGACGAACGTTTCCACCCGGACAATAATCCGATGCCATTCGATGGAAAACGAATGATCTACGGCGGCTTCAACGTCATCGTAGACGAATGAGACCGCGAGCCTCACACTACTTGTAGTCCGTCTAGTTCGAAGCCCTGGGATCGTTCCTGCCGTACTGGTCATGACTGGACACCCAGTCCAGCGAGGATATCGCGGCCGCGAGTGAAATTTCCCCGGCCAGCACCGTGCCGGCGACGATTTCCGCGAACTTGTGGACGTTGCCGACGCCATAGCATTCCATCGATTCCAGGGATTCCTTCTGTGTCGGCAATCCCGTACCGCCACCGCAGGTTGCGACAATCAGGGAAGGCAGCGTGACGGAAATGTACAGGTCGTTTTCCGGTGTCAGCTCTGAATACAGCAATCCCATGGAAGACTCGGAAACATTGGCGACGTCCTGCCCCGTGGCGAGGAACACCGCGGTGATTGCGTTGGCGGCGTGACAGCCGTTGTTGTTTGCGCCCGACATCATGGAACCGATGTTGGCGACTTTGCCGTGGTAGTAGATCGATTCGGTATCGGCATCCATGATTTCCAACAGGACGTCCCGTTTCACCACGGCCTCGGCCACCACGCGTTTGCCGCGTGAGCGCATCATGTTGATCATGGAGGCTTTCTTGTCCGTGGCAAAGTTCGACTCGAGGAAGAATCGCTGAATCTCGACCACGTCACAGTTTTGCAGGATCCAGTTACAGGCAGCGAAGGTGGCTTTACCCACCATGTTCATTCCCGCAGCATCCCCGGTCTGGTAATTGAACCGGAGGTAGGTGAACTTGCTCGCCAGGTAGTAATCGATGTATTTCAGGCTCACGAAAGGATCGGTTGCTTCGGCCACGGCTCTGATTTCTTCGGTGTTTGCCACGATCCAGTCGGCGAACCGCCGTGCAGAAACGGCGTCGTCGAAAATGAATACAGGCGCCCGTTGCATGTTGTCGCCGATCACCGCGCATTTGACACCACCGCTGCGGTGCAGGACTTTCATGCCCCGGTTATACGAAGCCACCAGGGTGCCCTCGGTACAGGCCAGTGGGACATAGAATTCTCCCTTGGCGTGTTCACCATGCACCAGCAGGGGTCCGGCAAAGCCCAGCGGAACCTGCGCCGCGCCGGTGAAATGCTCGATATTTCCGCGCGTGACCTGCGGATCGAAGGAATAGCTGGAAATATGCTTCAGTTCAGCGCCCGACTGCTCCTTGATGAAAGCCTGCCGTGCCTGGATGATTTCATCGCTGTAGTCATTTTCGGCATCCCTGGGAACTGCTCCGGGCTCCCGTGTGGCGGGTTTCAAAGTGTCCAGCACTTCAAGGTTGAGCTTGCCGAACGGCGCGGCGTCGAAGGCCATGCTGATGTCGTGACGACCTTCCGGCAGGGGATCGATGTCCAGGAAGAAATTGACCAGGGTGCCCAATGGGAAGTCTGTCGGTCCTGCCGAATTCAAATCAGCCAGTGGCAAGGATTTACCGGATTCAACCGAAACCGTAATTTTCTCGGCGGGTATGGCCTCACCGTTGATCGCGATTTGTGATATGCCGCCCAGCTTGGCAGGACTCAGACGGTTCTTGATGGAAAAACGGACTCTGCCGTCGTCATTTCTCAGGCTGGTGCGGTTGTAAAGTTTACTAAGGACGGACTTGGGGATGAACTGCATGGACCTCTTCTCGCATTACCGGCATAGAAGAAAATCATGCCATACGCACCGTATGGCCGTATTGACCTGACGCAAGCTTTGCCGGGGTGATTATCCCGAGGGCGCCATTTTCAGTATCCAGACAAAAACCCCGATGAATGAAAGGACCCCCAGGATCAGTGCCGCCATGAACGCGTTGTACGCGATCTTGAGCAAGGCGAATTTCTTTTTCAGCACTGCTCCGAGTCCGTACAGTTGGTGGATCATGGTTTCATAGATCACATCCCTTTCCACAAGCAGATCGAGCATCCCATCGGTGAAATCGTCCTTGCTCAGGTTGGCGAAATCTCCGAAAAACAGGATATTGCCCTGGCTGTTTTCCAGGTCTTCCAGCGTGATGGGCACGCTGCTGACGCGGGGCCGCGCCGCCATGATCGCGTACACGATGGATATCAGCGTACCGAGCAGGAATACAGTAGACGGAATCAGCAGCCACGGGTTGGCATCCAGCTTGGGCGCCACCGAGGCAATGATGATCGAAATGATGATGCCATTGATGCTGATCATCATGTTGGCCTTGTTGTCGGCCAGGCTGGTCAGCTCCATTTGTACCCGGTAAGCACTGCGAAATAACGTTTCCACGCCCCTGGCGCTGCCCAGCCCTTTTCCCTTTTTAATTGTTTCGGCAGCCAGCTTGAGTTCGGCTTCAGCCCCATGGAGTTGTTGTTTCATGCCTTCATTCTATAGCGTCACGGGAGATTTTTCCGGTGTGATGAATTATGTTGAATAGGAAACCCGAAGGAGAAAACCGTGGAATCTACCGTTCTGGTTATATTACTCGCCCTTGCACAATTTACTTACTTTTCCGTCCGTGTTGGTGCATCGAGGACAAAGTATGGGGTCAACGCACCCCGCACCAGTGGTGACGAAAACTGGGAGCGACTGTATCGAGTCCAGCAAAACACCATGGAGCAGTTGGTCATTTTCATTCCTTCGATGCTCGCATTCAGTTTTTTCGTTAGCGCACTCTGGGCACTGCTCCCGGGGGTATTGTTCCTGGTGGGGCGGCAGCTCTATTCGTATGAATACGTCATCAATCCCGCCAGCAGGGTTCCCGGCATGGCCACGACGCTGTTGGCCAACGCTATTTTATTGCTGGGCGGCCTGATCGGTGTCGTTGTTAAAATTTTCTGACCCGGATAACGGAGGTCATCATGCTTTCTGCTCTTTCTTTATGGTTGCCGATATTGCTTTCAGCTGTGGCAGTTTTCCTGGCGAGTTCTGTCATTCACATGGTCCTGACCTATCATCGAAGTGATTTCAAGGGGCTTGCATCCCAGGACGAGGTAATGGATGCCTTGCGTTCGTTCAATATTCCACCGGGCGAGTACGTGATGCCTCACTGCGAGAGCCCGAAGGCCATGGAAGAACCGGAGTTCAAGGAACGGCTGGAAAAAGGGCCGGTGGCGTTTCTGACCGTGTTGAAAGGCAACGACTTCGGAATGGGAAAAAGCCTGGCATTGTGGTTTCTCTATTGCCTGTTGATCGGTTTTTTCGCGGCTTACCTGGCGGGGCGGGCGCTGGGGCCGGGTGCGCAATACCTGTCTGTTTTCCGGTTTGTCGGTGCGGCCGCGTTCGGTGGGTACGCGCTGGCATTGTTGCAGAATTCGATCTGGTACAAACGGACTTGGGCAAACACCCTGAAATCCATCATGGACGGGTTCATATACGCCTCGTTGACAGCTGGCATCTTCGGCTGGCTGTGGCCGGCTTAAAGATAGGGTGTAAATAAAGCAGAGGTGCTGTCCCTGAGGCGGGCGATGGTTTTTCGTTGCTTCAGCTCTGTTGAGGTGAACGGGCTGCAGCTGTCCAGGTTTTGCAGGAAATGCGCTGCCAATTCTCCATTCAGTCCGGGTTCGAACACTTCAACGCCAAGTTCGAAATTGAGACGCAGGCTGCGGGGATCGAGGTTGCTGGACCCTACCAGTGAGTAGTCATCATCGATGACGATGCATTTGCTGTGAGCAAAAGGGGGCGGCCGCCGGAGAATATGAACCCCGGCATCGAGTAACTCGTTCATGTTGTGCTGAAGCGCCCATTGCACCAGCGGCCAGTTGTTTTTCTCCGGGATCATGACTTTCACGTCTACTCCCGAAAGGGCCGCCGCCTGCAGACAGCCCAGCATCTGCCGCTCGGGCAGGAAATAGGGCGTCATGATCCAGACCCGGCTGCGGGCGCTGGCGATGGCGCCCATGATAACCAGCATCATCGAATCGAGCGTGTCGTCCGGCCCGTCGGTAATCAACCGGCAGCTTGCCGGTCCATTTTCAGGGATTTCTGCCTGCCATTGCTCCAGGGGCTCCCCCTTCGCAAATTTCCAGTCGTCGGCAAACAGGCCGACGAGTTCACGGATGACCGGCCCTTCGAAGCGGAAATGCAGGTCGCTGGCCCGGTGCGACGAGTCGCCATGAACCAACTGCCTGTCGCCGATATTCATGCCTCCTGCAAAGGCCAGGCTACGGTCCGTGACCAGCACCTTGCGGTGGGTTCTGAGGTTGATGCTGAAGCTGGGTGGGAAAAGTTTCAGCGGCATGAAACGCTTGTGGGGAATATCATGCCGCCGGAGTTCCCGGATGATGGTGGGAAGGCTGTAGCGTATTCCAACGTCGTCAACCAGCACGAAAACGGCACAGCCCCGGTCGCGCGCAGCTACCAGCTTCTCCACGAACAGCTTTCCGGTGTCATCGTTGTCGAAAATATAGCTGCTCAGCAGAACTTCCTGTTGGGCATTATCGATGGCCTCGAGCATTTCAGGAAAGGCCTGTTCTCCGTTGTACAAAGTGGTCGCATTGTTTCCCGGGACCACTCTCAGTCCGGTGATGTTGTACCCTGGCCGGTTGCGTAACACGCCGTCGGTGGCCTGGTGGGTGACGGGGTCCGTCAGGGGCTCAGAATCATCATCCTGGCTTATTCGTTGCGCTTTCCTGCGCACGCGGTTGATTCCAAACAGTGCGTACAGCAGGGCTCCGGCAATCGGAAACACGACGATCAGGCCAAGCCAGCCGAAAGCAGCCCTGGAATCACGCACATAAAGCAATGCATGGGCCGCCGCTACGAACGCGACAACCAGGTAAATAGAGAAAAACGACAAGAGGTACTCGAACCACATGGCACCTAGCTTATATCATTGACCGATGAAAAAGTGCGCATTCCTGACGCTCGACGAACGAGGCGATTACGTCATCGACGACGAGCATGCGATCGCTCCTCTGGAACAACTGGGTTGGCAGGTCTCAACCCTGTCCTGGCGGCAGAAGGAAGTGCCGTGGAGCGAGTTCGACGTCGTGGTTGTCCGTTCCACCTGGGACTACTGGGACGACATACCTGCGTTCCTCGATACACTGAAGCAGATTGACAGCGTGACCCGGCTGGCGAATCCGCTGGATATCATTCACTGGAATCTCGAAAAAACCTACATGCTGGACCTGGAAGGCAAGGGCATAGGCATTGTTCCCACGACATGGCCTGCTTCCGTGCCCCCAGAATCGTTCCCCGGTTTTTTTGCCGGGTTGGGCACCGACGAGCTGGTGATCAAACCTGTGGTTGGCGCCAATGGTCAGGATGCGTATCGAGTTTCGGCAGTCGATGACCTGCAGCGGCTGGAACGGATCTGTGACCGGTTCCGGAAACAGCGGGGCATGGTGCAGACTTTCATGCCGGCAATTCTTACGGAAGGGGAATATTCCCTGTTCTACTTCAACGGAACATTCAGCCACGCGATTCTGAAAATTCCCAGGGGGTCAGAATTCAGGTCCCAGGAGGAGCATGGCTCGGAGATCCGTTCCGTCGCTCCGGAGAACAAGCTGTTGCTAAGGGGGGAACAGGTGCTCCAGACACTGTCGGCAGTGCCTTTGTATGCGCGGGTCGACTTCGTGCGTAATGACAGCCAGGACTTCGTCGTCATGGAACTCGAACTGATCGAGCCCTCCATGTACCTGCGCACCGATCCCGGCGCACCCGGGCGTTTTGCCGAGGCTATCGATAACCGGTTTTCTGTCAGTTCCCGCTGACGTGAGGAACGCTGTTGCTACGCGCCCACTCGTTGATCGAATCGATGTAATCGCGCCGAATGGAATCCAGCTGGGAATCCAGGCCAGCCCACTCCGATTTCAGGTCTGCCAGCCGCGCCAGGACGCCCTCGGTTACCGGCGCGCCGGTGGAATCGATCACGTCCAGCACAAATCGGATCTGGCCGGCCAACCTGGTCTCCCAGGCGTCTTCGTCTTCCAGGGTCTCATGCAGCGGTTGAATGATCTGGTGATCCCACTGGTCGATAGCTTCCAGCGCCGATGTTCCGGAATTCTGCAGCGAGGCATCGTCCGGGTAGCTCACCATCAGGCCGGCGATCTGGCGCCGTGACTTGCGCAGTTCACCGAGGCGGGTCAATACCTCATCGAGCAACTGCGCGGTCTCGTCAAGCCTGGCCGTCCATTCCTGTATTTGCGCCGGGCTCGCGGTAATCCTTGGATCCATTGCAAGTGTGAAACCAGCTTCACGGATTTCATTCCCCCCGATAATTCGAGCCGTATAGTTTCCGGGTGCCGCTCCCGGCCCGTCGAGGCCTGCGAACAGCGTCATGTCCTTCACGCAGTTGAAACCCTCCCTGCGGGTGTCCCAGTTCCACTTGTTCAGGCCGGGCGTGGCGGACGGATATTCCGGCTTATAGGGCGACCTCGGGTCCTCGTTATGTTTAAGGCAGCGTTCGAAATCGCTCTCTTCGCTCGAATACTTCCTGATGACATCACCATCCTGGTTGAGGATTTCGATTCTGACCGGGCCTTCGTATTTTTCAGGGAGGTAATAGTAAAGAGGAACGCCGGGCTCGGGGTTTGCTGCTTCAAACTCGCCGGTTGACCAGCCCCTCCCGCGCATGTTCACCGTGGTTTCCGGTGCAAAAACATGCACGTTTCCGTCATTGAGGTCAGTGGCTGCCGTCTGCACCATGAACAGGTCATCCAGCACCCAGAATCCGCGCCCCTGGGTGGCGGCTACCAGCGTGTCCTGTCGGATGGACAGGTCGGTGATGGGGACCGGCGGAAGGTTGAGCTTCAGTGACTGCCAGTGTTCGCCATAATTGAAGGAAACGAACATTCCGGCTTCGGTGCCGGCATAGAGGTGTCCGCTGCGTTTGGGATCTTCGCGGACCACCCGAACAAAAGTATCCCCGGGCAGCCCTTCGTCAATCCGCTGCCAGCGCTGGCCGTAATCCGTAGTCTTGTAGATGTAGGGCTTGAAATCGTTGAGCTTGTATCCGGTCACCGCCAGGAACGCCGTGGCCGGGTAATGTGGGCTTATCTCGATCGCGTTGATCATTGCCTCGCCCCTGTGCGGCGGCGAAACACTGTCCCATGTCGCACCGTTGTCGCGGCTGAGGTGTACCAGCCCATCGTCGCTGCCAGCCCAGATAAAGCCGGCTTCATGTGGCGACTCCACCAAGTAAAACAGCGTGTTGTAGAATTCGGCACCGACGTTTTCAGGGGTCAGGGGCCCACCGTTTCTGCCCTGTTTTTCAGGGTCATTCCGGGTCAGGTCCGGGCTGATCTCGGTCCACGTTGCGCCCCTGTCGGTGCTTCGGAGCACCACCTGGGTTCCGTAGTATATGATGGACGGATCATGCGGTGAGACTGCCACCGGTGCGTTCCAGTTGGCCCGGTATTTCAGATCCTTCGAATCCATGCCGTAAACCAATTCAGGATAGGGAATGATGTAGCGTTCCAACCCTGTCTGGTGGTCGTACTCGGTCAGCGTGCCATTGATCGTGGTGGCGTAAATCAGCCTCGGGTCATCCGGGTTGAAAGCGATATGAGCACTTTCCCCGCCACCCGCGTCGAAATAATCCGCCACACCTATCCCGCGGTACAGGCTGCGGCTGGAAATAGCGACAGTAGTGTTGTCCTGCTGACCGCCGTAAATTTTGAATGGCACCTGGTTGTCGGTGGTCACGCGATAAAACTGTGCAGTCGGCTGGTTCATGATGGATGACCAGGTTTCACCGCCGTCAAACGTGATCGTGGCGCCGCCGTCGTTGCCGCTGATCATATTCAGATTGTTCGCCGGGTTGATCCAGTGATCGTGATGATCGCCGTGTGGCGTAGTCATTTTCTCCCAGGTCTTGCCGCCGTCGATGGATTTCATCAGCGGAACATTCATCACGTAGACGGTGTCCTCGTCAACCGGATCCGCTTTGATGTGGATGTAGTACCAGGCCCTGGAATGCAGCACGCGGTGGCCATTGATGAGTTTCCAGCTTTTGCCGGCATCGTCGCTGCGCCACAGGCCGCCTTTTTCCGGCTCAGCCTCGATAATGGCGTACACCCGTTCCGGGTTGCTGGCGGACACATCGACACCGACTTTGCCGACCAGGCCCGGTAGTCCGCCCTTGAGTTTCTGCCAGGTGTCGCCGCCGTCAGTTGTCTTGTAGATACCGCCGCCTTCACCGCCAGACTTGATGAACCAGGGTTTGCGTCCGTGGTGCCACATGCCGGCGTAAAGCACGCGGGGATTGATCGGGTCCATCACCAGGTCCGAGGCGCCCGTGTCCGGATTGACTTTCAGTACGTGCTCCCAGGTTTTACCTCCGTCCGTGGTGCGGAAGATGCCGCGCTCGGGATTCGGGCCCCAGATCTGTCCCTGGACCGCAACGAAAGCAACATCGGGGTTTTCAGGATGAATCCTGATTTTTGAAATCTGGCCGCTTTCTTTAAGCCCGATGTGTTTCCAGGATTTTCCTCCGTCCGTCGACTTCCAGACGCCGTCGCCATGGCTGGTTGTCACCCCGCGGATGGGTGATTCGCCGGTTCCGACATAGAGCACGTTGTGGTCGGATTCCGCCACCGCCACGGCTCCGATCGTGCCTACTTCAAAATCTCCGTCAGACAGGTTTTCCCAGGTGGTGCCCGCATTCTCGGTTTTCCAGACGCCACCGCCCGTGGCGCCCATGTAGTAAAGGTTCGGTTTGCCCGGCACACCGGCAACGGTGGTGACGCGACCGCCGCGATAGGGTCCGATCATGCGCCATTTCAGGCCACTGAGCTGGCTGTTATCCGGTTCGGGTTCGGCATGGACAGTAGCCACCAGGAGAGCGAAGAAAAGTAACGGCAGGCTGAAGGAAAGAATCGTGCGGGATGAACGGCGCATCTGGAAAACCTCGTAGCGTAAACAGACCCGGTCAGGTGACTGCAGCAGAATACTGGAATTGACTGCTCAATAACAGGCGCTGAAACCATCTGGGCGATGGATCATGGGCGTATACTTGGGTGATGGACTCGGAACAAAGGATGAAAACCGCAACCAGCGAAAACCTTAAGGTGACGGGCAACTCATCAATACGCCAGCAGATTCATCGTAACGCCGTCGCGCTGATCAGCCTGCTGCTTCTGTACCCAGCAGCCGCTGCTGCCAGCCAGGACGTTCAGTCCCAGATCAGCGAATGCGAGGCGTGCCACGGCCCTGGCGGCGCATCGGTGGAAGACGATGTTCCCAGCCTGGCTGGCATGGATGCCGACACCCTGCTCAAAGCCATGGAAGAGTTTTACTACTACGAGCGCCATTGCACCACCACGACATACCGTTCCGGTGATCGGCCGAAAACACCCCTCAACATGTGTAACGTGGCCAACGCGCTCGATGAACAGGAGCGACAGCAACTGGCGGAATACTTTGAAGCCCGGTGACCCTGGAAATCACCCGTGTGCCTGATCCTGTTCGCCTGGCAAGCCCATCCCGGATACCCGCTGGTGCTGGCCGCCAATCGCGATGAGTTTCATAAGCGCCCCACAGCAGAGGCGGATTTCTGGGATGACGCGCCCGATATCCTGGCCGGGCGTGATCTGCAGGCCGGTGGCACCTGGCTTGGTGTGAACCGCGGCGGGCGCTTTGCGGCGATTACCAATTACCGTGAGCCTGCCGGGCCGGGTGCCGGCAATGTGCAGTCCCGGGGGCACCTGGTCAGGGATTTCCTCGCCGGCAGAATGTCACCCATGGATCATGCGACACGCCTGCGGGACCAGGCAGCCGGCTACCAGGGCTTTAACCTGCTGATGGGCGACCGGAACTCGCTGGCCTATGTTTCAAACCGTGATCACGGCGTGATTGCCGTGGAACCGGGCGTGCACGGCCTGAGCAACCATCTGCTGAATACCAACTGGCCCAAGGTGGAAGCGGGTCGGGGCCACCTGGAACAGTTGCTTCAGAGCGAGGAGGTCGAGCCCGAGTCATTATTCGACCTGTTGTCAGACCGTTCCCTGACGCCGGGTGAAATGCCAGCAGAGATTGAGCAGCACCTGGCACCCGAACGAATGATGAAACACTACTTCATCGTATCAGACGTTTATGGAACGCGATCTTCGTCGGTTCTGCTTCTCCGTAGCGACGGCGGAATCTATTTCAGTGAGCGCCAGTACAACGCACAAGGGCAGGCCACGGGTACCCGAAGGTTTCTGCTCTAAAGCGCCTCGTAGGTCATCGAGAACGTATCACCGTCTTCGATCCTGCCGCTTTTCAGGCCCTTGTTGAACCAGCGCATTCTCTGTTCGGATGTGCCGTGGGTGAACGTGTGGGGCACTACCTTGCCACGGGTGCGGCCCTGGATCGCGTCATCACCGATCGCGTTGGCAGCGCGCATGGCTTCCTCGATATCACCTTTGTCCAGGTATCGCTGGTTGTTACGCGCCCAGACACCGGCGTAGTAATCGGCTTGTAGTTCCAGCCTGACCGACCACTCGTTGTATTCCGGTTGGCCCCTCCTGGCGTGGACTTTCTGCGAGGTGCCCAGCAGGGTCTGAATGTGGTGCCCTACTTCATGTGCAATCACATAAGCCTGGGCGAAATCGCCCGGCGCCTGGAACGTTCTTTCCAGTTCGTCGTAAAACCCCAGGTCGATGTATACCTTGCGGTCGCCGGGACAGTAAAAAGGACCCATTTGCGCCGAGCCCATGCCACAGGCGGTGTTGATTCGCCCGCGGTAGATTTCCAGCTGTGGCTCAGGATAGGTTTCTCCGTGCCGGGCGAACTCCGCAGTCCACACGTCTTCCGTGTCAGCCAGTACAACCGTGACGAAATCGAAGCGCTCCTGTTCGGCGGGAGAGGGCTGGTAGGGGGCCGTCTGGCTACTGGTTCCGCCCAGGAAAGCGGATGGATCAACCAGGCCCGTCATCCATAAGACACCGACTACGACGGCTATTACCAGGATGCCTTTCATCCCGAAACGTCGGCCGACGAAATTCAGCAGCACGGCGGCCCCGGCGGTATTGGCTACCTTCTTGCCGCGGCTGTCGACCACGTTGGTGCTCTTCCTTCTGCCTTTCCATCTCATGATCAGCCTCCTGAAAGTGCTGCTTGGACGATTTCCCGGGCCTCCCCCTGGATTTGGTGCAAATGCTCCACGCTCTTGAAGCTTTCGGCATAAATCTTGTAAATATTTTCTGTGCCAGAAGGACGGGCTGCAAACCAGCCGTTTTCAGTGACGACTTTCAGGCCACCAATCGCAGCATGATTTCCCGGAGCCCGGGTTAACCGGTCGGCAATGGGTTCGCCGGCCAGCTCGGTGGCAGTCACCTGTTCGGGTGACAGCGCCTTGAGAATGGCCTTTTCTTCCGGACTGGCCGGTGCATCGATGCGCTCGTAAACCGGGGTTCCGAACCTCGCGGTCAGATCCTGGTAATGCGTGGCCGGATCCCGGCCGGTGCGCGCAGTGATCTCCGCCGCCAGCAGGTCCATGATGATGCCGTCCTTGTCCGTGGTCCACACGGTTCCGTCCTTTCGCAGGAAAGAAGCGCCGGCGCTTTCTTCGCCTCCGAAACCACAGGAACCGTCCAGCAGGCCCTCGACAAACCATTTGAAGCCCACCGGCACCTCGCTCAAGGCCCTGCCACCGGCCCTGGCCAGGCGGTCGATCATGCTGCTGCTCACCAGGGTTTTACCAATGGCGGCATTGGCGGGCCAGCCTGGCCGGTTTGCAAACAGGTATTCGATAGCGACTGCCAGGTAGTGGTTCGGGTTCATCAGCCCAGCGCCTGGCGTGACGATGCCGTGCCGGTCGAAATCGGTGTCATTGCCAAAAGCGATATCGTACTGGTCCTTGAGACCAATCAGGCTGGCCATTGCGGGCGGCGATGAACAATCCATGCGGATTTTTCCGTCTTTGTCCACGCACATGAAGCGGAATGTCGGATCCACGCTCTCGCTGACCCGCTCCAGGTTCAGGCCGTATTTCTCAGCAATGGGCTCCCAGTAGGCGATGCCTGAACCGCCCATCGGGTCAGCGCCGATGTGGATGCCTGATGCGGCGATGACATCCATGTCGATGACACTGCCAAGGTCAGCCACGTAGGGCGTGATGTAATCGCGGCGGTGCACGTTGTCGCGGGCGGTGGCCCGGGACCAGGGCGTCCGCCTGATTGCCGATGGATCTTTCATCAAATCGTTCGCGCGCTGTTCGATGACCGAAGTGATCGCAGTGTCCGCCGGCCCGCCACTGGGCGGGTTGTATTTGAACCCCCCGTCCGAAGGTGGATTATGGGAAGGCGTGATGACAACGCCATCCGCTTGCCCAGGGTGGCTCCGGTTATGGCAGAGAATCGCATGGGAAATGACCGGAGTCGGGGTGTAGCCCGAATCGGCATCGATCATCACCTCGACACCATTGGCGGCAAAGACTTCCACCGCGCTGATCAGGGCGGGTTCCGACAGTGCATGGGTATCGATACCCAGGAACAGCGGGCCGGAAATGCCCTGTGAACCCCGGTATTCACAAACTGCCTGGCTGATTGCCAGGATATGCGGTTCGTTGAACGTCAGAGCTGTGGAGCTGCCCCGGTGGCCGGACGTACCGAATGCGACGGCGTCAGCCGGATTGGAAGGATCGGGTTCCAGGCTGTAGTAGTTACTGATCAGCCTCGGGATATTCTCCAATATCGATTCGGGAGCCGGCTTACCAGCCAGTGGATGCATTGCCATGGGATTTTCCTCTGTGAGATTGAAGATTATCTTGGAGTGCTATTGTTTTATCAATCTTCCCCGGTCTTTGACGCGGCAGCACGAAGCCGGTAACGTCCGCTTCCATGGAAATCATCCGCACAGACTGTCTGGTCATTGGCGCAGGTTTGGCCGGCGCGGCCTATGCGTTGCACGCTGAGAAGTCGGGGCTGGATGTCCAGCTCCTTTCACTGGGCGGCCCGACAGATGCGAACAGCGACTGGGCCCAGGGCGGAATCATTTACGATACGGATCCCGATTCCGGGCTGCTGGCAAAAGACATCCTCGAAGCCAGTGACCACACCGCCAACCCCGCAGCTGTCCGGCAACTGGTGGAGGAAGGCCCGAAAGCGGTCCGCGAACTGCTGGTCGACGACCTGGGTGTCGGCTTTGACCGCCTCCCGGACGGTGAGCTGGAGTTCACGCGCGAAGGCGGGCACAGCGCCCGGCGGATTATCCATTCCAGGGACCTCACCGGGCATGCAATCCTGTCAGCGGTTGCCCGCCGGGTTCAGGAGACGCCCCGGATAAGCCGGCAGGAAGGCGCCGTGGCAATTGACTTGCTGACCCTGTCGCACAATACGGACAGCGCAATCGACCGCTATGCGCCATTGACCTGTTTCGGCGCATTCGTGCTGCCGGCAGATTCAACCGAACCGGTTGCCATTGTCGCGCGCAAGACCGTGCTGGCAACAGGCGGCCTGGGGCACATTTTTCAGCACAGCACAAACTTTCCCGGCACGGTCGGGCACGGTGTGGCGATGGCCTATCGCGTCGGGGCACGGCTGATAGACCTTGAATACGTACAGTTTCATCCGACGGTTTTCTATGGCAAGAACGCGCCGCGATTCCTGATTACCGAGGCGATCCGTGGTGAAGGAGCCGTGCTGGTCAATGTTGACGGCAAGCCGTTCATGGATTCGGTGCACCCAAGGGCTTCACTGGCGCCCAGGGACATCGTTTCGCGCGCCATCCACAAGGAGATGGCCACCAGCGGAGAGCCCTGTGTCTACCTGGACCTTGGCGGGCTGGACAGGAAAAACCTGAAAGGCCGGTTTCCTACGGTATACCAGCGTTGCCTGGAACACGGTGTCGACATCCGCCATGACCCGATTCCCGTCGTGCCAGCGGCCCACTATTCCTGTGGCGGCGTCCACACTGACCTCGAAGGCCGGACCAGCGTGCTCCACCTCAACGCCATCGGGGAGACCGCCTGCACCGGACTGCACGGCGCCAACCGGCTGGCCAGCACCTCGCTGCTGGAATGCCTGACCAGCGCCAAATTCACCGCGCAGGCGGACGCCCGGGATATCGCCTCGACAGATTTCAAACTGCCCGAACCCAGGGCATGGGAGAGCCCCCCCTCGGAAGCGGATCCGACCCTGGTAGGCCAGGACCTGAACCTGGTACAGCAGACCATGTGGAACTACGCGGGCATCGTGCGTTCCCCCCGGCGCCTGACCCGGGCACGGCGCATCCTGATGGAAGCGCGGGAGGAGATTCAGTCATTTTACCGGGACTGCCGGGTGACTCCCGAACTGGTTGAGTTGCGCAACGCGGTGCAGGCCGCGCTGCTGGTGGTGCACGCGGCCTCACTCAACCCCCGCAGCAAAGGCGCTCATTACGTCGTTGAAGAAGAACACCAAAATCAATCCTGATTTGCCCTGCTGGGCCGAGTACCAGGACGTTCTGCAAGCCCTGAACAGCTCCACTATTCCACCTGCCGGCGTGCTGACCCGGTTGTTGCCACCGGATACCGTCAATCAGCGCGGATTACCCATCCGGTTCGTTTCCGCCAGCGACCTGGGTGTCAGGGATTATGAAAAACACATTTACGAGACCGGTGAAGTAAGCACCCGCGAGGAGAATTGGCATGACCTGTTCAACGCACTCGCCTGGTGCCGTTTTCCGAAACTCAAGGCGGCAATGAATGCCCGGCATTATGGTGAACTTGGAACTCAGTCATCGGACCGGCGCGGAAAGGTTCGCGATGCGCTGACGTTGCTCGATGAAAGCGGTGTGATCGTCAGCGGGACAGAACCGGATGTGCTGCGTGCACTGGCGGAAAAGGACTGGCGCTCCGCATTTGTCACCCATCGCGGCCAATGGAAATCAGGTATTCGGATAACAGTTTGCGGTCACGCGATCCTCGAGAAATTTCTCGATCCTTACAAGTCGGTCACGGCTCACGCACTGCTACTGCACACCCAGGTCATGGTGCCGGTGGAAGAATTGGACTGCTGGCTGGCCAGCGCGCTCATTCAACGCGAAATCCTGGAATCGCCGGCTGTGCTGTCACCGCTGCCCCTGATGGGAATCCCCGGGTGGTGGCAGGAAGGACAACAGGATGAAGCGTTTTACGGCGACCGTGACGTCTTTCGCCCCGATTCCGGCCGGCGTGCCCCCGCACCGGTGCTTGAATTGACCATTGATTGAATTTCGCGTGACTCAGGACATATCCAAGGGTACGGCAGGCGGTCAAAATAAAAGAGTCTCTTCTGCCTGGGAGGGTTTGTCATGTCTGTCGAGAAAGGATTGAAACTTCTCCGCTTCGCCACTCTCGTTGCGATTATCCTCATGGCTTTGCCGGCCTGCACCGAAAACGGCAAACCGGTGAAAGGCTTTGTGCTTCCCAAAGGTGACATACCCCAGGGCGAACAGGTCTTCGTGGACTTCAATTGCCACTCGTGCCACACAATTCCTGGCCTGGACTTTCCGGAAGTGGAGTTCACCGCCCCCTTCATCCTCGAAATTGGCGGTGAAGTGTACCGGGTGAAGAACTATGGTGAACTGCTCACCGCCGTGGTGAATCCAGACCACATCATCTCACCCAAGTACGTCAACATGCTGAAGAAGGCGGAGCGTGATGCAATCATTTCACCCATGCCATATTACGGTGAAGAAATGACGGTGGCCGAGTTGATCGACTTGATCGAGTTTCTCCACGCCCAGTACACGCGGCTGCAACCGCAGTACTACCGGGGGTATTACCTGACCAAGTAAAACTGATTATTTCGAAGCAGAAAGCAGTTCTTCTTTAAGGGTTTTGCCTGCGACCCGAACAATCAGCGTGATAACGCTTACCACCACGGCCAGGGCAATGGCGCCGATGATCAGTTCCTGTCCCTCAAGCTTGACGTCACCGGCCATGATGGCCGCGATATTGCTGACCGTCGTTCCCAGGTAAACAAACAGGAATATCGGCGGTATTGAACCCAGCGCAGTGCCCAGCACAGCGTTCCGGTAACTGACCTGTGTAAGACCCAGAGAATAATTGAGCAACTGGTAAGGAATGACCATGACCAGCCTGGTCAGCAGGACGATCAGGAATCCTTTACGTTGCACGGCCCGGTCGATGGACGTAAACAGGGCATTACGCTGAATTTTTCTCTCCACCCAGGGGCGGGCGAATGTCTGTCCGAACCAGAAGGCTGCCGAAGCGGCCAGCTGGAGCGCCACCCATGCCACGAAAAATCCCTTGAGCAAACCAAACAAAAGACCCGACAGCATAAACATCAGCGACAGTGGAAGCAGCAACAGGATTCCCAGCACAATGCTGGCGGTAACGACGAAAACGGCTGAGGAGGGATGGGAGATTACCCAGGACTGGATCGCGGCCATCAATTGCTCAACCGGCAGGAAAATTGCCCCCAGCGCCAGTGCAGCAAGCAGAATGACGAACAGCAAAGCGCGCGGAATTTTCACGAATTTTCCATTACCACCGGGCAAATTATTTATATACTCTACCCCAGTTATTTTTCAGTCTGGTGAGGAAATTGCGTGAAGCAGCAAATCTGCAATAAAAAAAGCGTGTTTGGGAGCATCTCGAGCAGCATGGTTTTACTGGCTGGCCTGGCGCTCGCCGGTAACGCTCTGGCGAACAACGCGATGAATTCTCACGGCTACGGGACCAAGAACAAGGCCATGGGTGGTGCTGGTATTGCTTTTCCGCGTGATGCTGCGGCGGTGATCAATAATCCGGCCACGGCCATGGCAGTCGCCGGCAAAATGCAGGCTGGGCTGTCGGTCTATCATCCCCGTCAGAATTATTTCTCCACCGAGAGTGAAAATAACGGTCAGAACGGCACATTCACCATCGGTCCCAATGATATAACGGGCGAAAGGAAGTACCTCCTCCAGCCTTACTTCGCACAGAGTGTGCCCATCAACGATATCTCTGCAGTTGCGGTGTCCCTCTACACGCGAGCAGGGATGAACACACTGTACAAGGGTGGTACGGCTACGTTCGACCCCGATCTCGATGGGCCGGAACCGGTCGGGACCTTTCCCGGCACCTTCGGTGATGGCAATGCCAGCTACAAGATGTACCAGACTCTACTCGACATGACTTACGCCCGGCAGGTCAGCGATAAGATCTCGCTCGGTGTAACGGCAGTGCTGGCGGCACAGAAATTCCGCGCTGACGGTATACAATCGCTGGCGCCGCTGACCCGGACCTGGGCGCTGCACGATGGAAAAGTCGAGGTAGATGAGCTCTCGGGAAATAAAAATGACTGGTCCTTCGGCGCCGGCGTAAAGGTTGGTTTTCACGCCCAGTTCACCAAAACAATGAGTTTTGGCCTGATGTACCAGTCGAAGATTTTCATGGGAAAACACGATGATTATGCCGACCTGCTCCCGAAATATGGCAGTTTCGATATTCCCGCGAACCTGAAGGTCGGGTTCACCTGGCAACCGCTGGACGTGCTGGCATTCAGCCTGGACATGGAGCGGATTTTCAACAGCGGTGTCGATGCGCTGGACAATTCGCTGGACGACCTGCTCGAGTGTCCCACCGCGGGTTACGGGGGCACGGACCTGTCGAAATGCCTGGGTGGGCAGAACGGCGGTGGCCTGGGCTGGGACAGCACCAACGTCTACAAGATCGGCGGCAGCTGGAGTGTAACCCCGAAGTGGATGTTATTGGCCGGGTTCAGCATCACGGACCAACCCATCTCAGTGGACCAGAGCCTCAACAACATGCTGACGCCTTTCCTGGCAGAGGCGCATTACACGCTGGGGCTGACTTACACCCTCGATTCCGGCGCGGACATAAACTTTTCGGCGGCCTATTCCGAGGAAGAGTCCCAGGGCTACCCGAACGCATTCGACCCCAGCCAGATTGTTAAAATCGAGTCAGACCAGTTTGATTTTGAAATAAGTTACAGTTACCGGTTCAAATGACTCAAAGCAACACCGCCATTCCCGAACACCTGGCTCCCCAAAAGGGCGAACTCATCATGTTCGAGAACAATGCCCTGCTCGAGCGCCTGAGTCGCATGCGTTACACGACGGTGTTGATCGTCTATTTGCCGGTGATCGCCGCAGCTCTTTATCTTTGCCTGGCAAAAGGGGGGGGTGTGGCTGCCACCGCGGGTTTGTTCCTTGGCGGCATCGTTTTCTGGACTTTTTTCGAGTATTTCTTTCACCGCTTCGTGTTCCATTTCAATGCGACGACACCGTTCCAGCACAAGATTCTGTTTACCATTCACGGCGTGCATCACCAGTACCCGAACGACAAGGATCGCCTGGTGATGCCGATCACGGTAAGCATCCCGCTGGCCGCGTTGTTCGGCCTGCTGTTCGTGTCGCTGATGGGGGATGAGGGCTGGGGTTTCTTTGCCGGCTTCGCGGCCGGTTATGTTGGCTACGACATGATGCACTACGCGGTTCACCACGTGCAGAATTCAAAGTCAGCGCTGTTTCGTAAAATCCGCCGTCACCACATGGCCCATCATTTTCGCGATACGCGCCAGGGTTTCGGTGTGTCATCCTATTTCTGGGACCGCGTATTCAAAACCTGAGCAAGACTTAAAGATGAATCCTAACAGCCGCCCCCTGGACGGAATCCGGGTTCTCGAAGTTGGCCAGTTGCTGGCCGGACCGTTCGCCGGCAGCATCCTGGGTTATTACGGCGCCGAGGTGATCAAGGTCGAACCGCCGGGTGATGGCGATCCGCTGCGCAAATGGCGTGAGCTGGATGAAGACGGCACCTCGTACTGGTGGCGCAGCCTGGGCCGCAACAAGAAATGCATTACCGCCGATTTGCGCAGCGAAGAGGGCCGCGAGCTGGTTCGCAAGCTGGCCGCCAAGTGCAATGTGCTGATCGAGAACTTTCGCCCCGGCGTGATGGAAAAATGGGGTCTGGGGCCTGCCGATCTGTGGGTTGAGAACCCGTCGCTGATTTACGCCCGGATTTCCGGTTACGGACAGGATGGTCCCTGGGCTGCGAAACCTGGATTTGCCTCCGTCTGCGAGGGTGTCGGTGGTATACGCTATGTCAATGGTCTGCCGGGTGAAGCACCCATGCGGCCCAATCTGAGCCTGGGCGATTCTTTTGCCGGTTTGCACACGGCGCTGGGCATCGTAATGGCCTGCCTGCACCAGGCCAACCACCCGGGCAGCAAAGGGCAGGTAATCGATACTGCCCTGTATGAAGCCACCTTCAACCTGCTGGAAGGCGTCATTCCCGAATACGATGGCGCCGGCGTGGTTCGCGAACCCTCCGGTTCGACCATCACCGGAATCGTACCCACCAACACCTACAAATGTTCCGACAGCAAGTTCATTGTCATAGGCGCAAATGGCGATTCCATCTTCA
>CAJIAU010000096.1_pt1 | contig 22247 bp, 17 predicted proteins | sample 9199171 | NCBI WGS metagenome assembly CAJIAU01 (sample SAMEA7708280, study PRJEB35096) | sediment metagenome | biome: marine neritic benthic zone biome [ENVO:01000025]; feature: sediment [ENVO:00002007]; material: shallow marine sediment [ENVO:03000034] sea grass bed [ENVO_01000059] ...
CTCGCGCGCGGCCCAGTTGATTCCCGCCATCGGGCTGAATTCGTTGAAATCCCGGCTGCCGTTGCCGCCGCTCCCGGTGCGATCGGTTACCTCGTAGTCAACGTTGTCCCAGCGTCCGCCCAGCGTTAGCGATGCTGCATCGGCGAAGTCCTGTACATCCTGGATATACAGGCCCGTCGTGGTGACGTCCTCATCCTGGTTGGTGGTCAGTTCCCCGAGTGTGCCCTGGTTGTTGGCGTAACGCTCGCGGTGGTCCCGCTGGGCATCATAATCCAGGCCGAGGATCAGTTGGTTCCCGCGTCCGGCCACGGTTCCCGTCCAGCCGTAATTTCCCCCGATCCCGGCAAACCTCCGGCCAAGGTCCACGCTGCCGCCCTGCCCGTTGCTGTTGACATCGAAGGGGAGCCGGTTACTGAAATCGCGATGAACGTAGTAATTGCGAATCATCAGTTCATGGCCGTCGCGGACCTGCGTGCGAAAGGCCAGCCCCAGGGACTGCTGATCGAGAGACTCCCCGGCGTTGTACAGAAGGTTCCGGGGCGCCGCCTGGCGGCGGTCGTCGGCCACTTCGCGCGCATTCAATCCGCCGGGGTCGTTTGCCCGGGGAGAATCCACGGCATTGAACACTACGGTGAGGCGGGTTTGTTCACTGAAATCGTAGCGGAATTTGCTGTTGAACAGCCGGCTTTTGTACTCGGCATGATCGCGGTAACCATCCAGTTTCGTCGCCGACGCGTTGGCCAGCCAGTTGAGTTTTCCGGTCTGCCCACCCGCCTTGACCTGGCCCTGGCTGTAATCGTAGGAACCGAAATTCAGCCTGGCGGACAGGAAAGGAGTCTCGGGCCCATCCTCTGTCCGTATGTTGATGACGCCACCGGAAGCCGAGCCGTATACCGCTGAGAAAGGCCCCCGAATCACGTCGATTTGCTGCACGGAACCCAGGTCTATGGCGTCCACGCTGCCCTGCCCGTCCGGCAGGGTCAGTGGAATATCATCGGCGAAGATCCTGATGCCGCGAATTCCGAAATTCGCGCGCGCACCAAATCCTCGGATGGCGATCCGCAGATCCTGTGCAAAGTTGTAACGGTTCTGGAAAAAAAGGCCGGGAATGGCAACCAGTGACTCATCCAGCCCCAGCTGTTGCCGCGCACGCTGAACCTGCTCCCTGCCCACGCTGCCCACGGCAAATGGCAGATTCGACAACTCAGTGGGGATACGGGTAGCGGTTACGACCACTTCTTCCAGCACGTTCGCAGCGCCCACCTGCGCGGTACAGACACAACAAGCCACCAGGACAGACGCCCTGCTGAATCTGGAATTCATGCCACTCGGCTACTCCATGTCGATCGGCTACTCATAGAACTCCACGTTGGTATTGGCGCCGGATTCGATATCAGTCACCACGTAGACGACCGTCGAGCCCTGGTAGGTTGGCTGGTACCAAATGCCGCCGCAGTAGTAATAGGTGACCCCTGCCCTCACACGCGTGGTCGCACAGCCATAAGGCAGCGAATAGAGGGTCATGTGCCGATACACTCTCCTGCGCGTGCGGCGGCGTGTTCTGCGGCGCACACCGGCGACGCTGCCGGGTGTAGCCGGGCGGCCGACACGGGCCTCGACCAGGTTGCTCAGAGGGATGGCGGCTGCGCCTACAGCCACAGTGGCCAGGGAACGGAGTAAGTCTCTGCGTTTCATATTACTCTCCCTGTCCTTTCGAGTGATGGAAGCCGATATTGCTGGCGCCTTCCGGCGCCTTGAATTTGAAAATCCCATCCTTGAATTGAGGGTCCGTATCCCACTGCAGATTGGCCACGAAACGGGGCGAACCGCCCTCCCACTTCGAGGTGATGATGATTTTTCGAAGCAACGGCCGGTCACCTTCCTGCACCCACAGCTGAACGTCGGATTCGGGACCGCGAATGACCAGGTGGTGACAATCCACACCGCCGACGCGAGCCTTGCCGGTCAGATACATGATCGTCTCCTGCGAGGTAACCAGATACTCGGCCGCATCGCGATACATCAGGTCCAGCAATGGAGCATCGACTTCCAGATCCTCCACCGTGAATTTCATCGCCGCATCAAGGTCTTTCGGTATCTCGGCTTGCGCGTAGTAACTGTTTTCAGAATTGTAAACCGTGAACCTGCCTTCATAAAAAAACAGCTGCCTGGTGTTTACCCCGTCAAAAACGCTGATGTGCGCAGCTCCGGGGCGATCTATGTTCATCTCCACCTCGGCAACGTTGGTCACGATCAATCCGGCGCCCAGCCGGGCATCGGTCATGCTGACACTGTTTATGGTGAAACGGTCCAGTGATCCATTGAAGGCGCTCATGCTCTTGAGCACCTCGATGGCCAGGGCGTCCTGGCGGACTCCGTTGTCTTGCGCGATCGCGACACCCGTCCAGCACAATCCGGCCAGTAACAAGAGCGAGATTCCAAGTCTGAACTTCATTCATTATCTCCTTTCAGGCGTGACGCCAAGTGGGCTTTTCATGGTAGCAAACAAAGGTGACCTTACGAAGTTTGATTCGATTCCTGGTGCACATGTGTGGCCGGGACCGGCCGGGATTGATACAGTGGCATCCCATTAAAATCCCGAGCCGAAAACGAGTCAACCCGTCGTGATTGTTTACCAGCCAGATCAATTCATCTCCGCACTTGCCGAGGCTTCCATTCCGGCCGATTCCCCGTGCACACCAAAGAGCGTCATGATGATCGAGCCGGAAAGTTTTTACGTGGGCGAGGAAACCGCTCTGGACAACCACTACATGGATCTGTCCAGGCCGGCGGATCCCGATCGTGCACGGCAGCAGTTTCATGGCCTGGTCCGGCTGATCCGTAAATGCGGCACCGAAGTGATGTTGTTTCCGGGCAATGTCCAGACCCCTGACGATGTTTTCCCAAACAACGTGTTTGGCACCGTGCCGGGGCGGCTGGTGATCGGTCATATGCGCTACCCCATCCGCCAGTTGGAAGCGGAACGCACGGACATACCCGAATACTTCCTGCAGCGCGGCTACGAAATCGTTGACCTTCGAACCAAGGATTGCGTGGCCGAGCTGACCGGCGTATTGATCATGGACCGGGCCAGGCGGATCGGGTTTTGCGGATTGAGCGAACGGGTCGACCGGGCCGGCGCCGAGGCGATGCACGAAGTGTTCAAGCTGCGCCTGACCTATTGTTTTGACCTCACGGCCCAGGAATACCACACCAACGTGGTGTTCTCGGTGCTGGGCGCCAGGGCTTGCGTGCTGTACCCGGGTGCCTGCGCAAATCCGGATTCCGTATCCGCCGTGGAGGCGGCTTTCCCGGGGCGGACCCTGTTACTCGACAAGGAAGAGAAGGATCACTTTGTCGGCAACTGCATTTCCCTGAACGACACGGATATCTTCATGAGCCAGGCCGCGGCAGATCACCTGCGGTCGTCCAGCCGGGAGAAGCTGGAGTCGTGGGGGTTCAAAATCCACTCAACGCCACTGGACGAGCTGGAAAAAGCCGGTGGCAGCCTGCGCTGCATGGTGGCCAAGATATTCTGAAGCCGCCGGCCTTACTTCAGCTGGGATTTGAAGTAGTTGAAAGAGTGCACGAAAGCCTTGTGAACTTTCTCACCCTCTGTCAACAGTGATTCCCAGGTGTCTTCGCTGGCGGTCTTGATTTCGTTAATCTTGCTTAAAGCAGCATTGTAGTGGCCGCGAACCTGGGCGATCTGCTCCTTGTGCTTTTCCGTGAACTCGGCCTGCGCGGCCTCACCCTTTTTTTCCAGTTCCGTCAGTTGTGTATTCAGCTCATCGAGCTGATTTTTCATGGCTTCGATGTATTCGTCTCTTTTCGACATAGTCTCTCTCCATTTATGCCCGGGGTGATACCTAGAGTTTAGACCACTTTTGAACGGACGAGTGCCTGTTCCAGGTCGGTTTTTAAATCTTCCAGGGATTCGACGCCCACGCTGAGCCTGATCAGCGAGTCAGGCAGGTGCCCCTGGCCGGGTACGGCGCCGCGCCGTTCCATCGTGGATTCAACCGATCCAAGGCTGGTCGCATGGCTTATGAGCCTCACATTTCCACACATGGCATCGGCCACCCGGGCGCCGCCAACGACATCAAACGAAATCATGCTGCCATATCCACCCAGTTGCGCGGCGGCTATTGCGTGGGTCGGGTGGGATTCGAGACCCGGGTATCTCACGCGCTCGACCCAGTCCCGTGATTCCAGCCAGTGGGCCAGTTCACCGGCCGATTCCTGGGCCTTCGCCAGGCGTATGGCCAGAGTTCTCAAACCCCGTACAGCCAGGAATGCCTCCAGTGCCCCGGGTGTGGCGCCGTTTACCTCGCGGGATTTCTTCAGGCCTGCAAACAGGTCCGGCTGGTTCGTCACCAATACGCCGGCCAGCAGGTCCGAATGCCCGCCGATGAACTTGGTGGCGGAGTGCAAGGCGATATCTGCGCCCAGTTCCAGCGGCCGCTGATTGAGCGGCGTCGCGAAAGTGTTGTCCACCACCATAATCGAGCCCGGCTTGCGTGGCGCGGCACAGATGGCCTCCAGGTCGGCTACCGAAAGCAGCGGGTTGGAGGGTGACTCCAGCCACAACAGGTCGCTGTCGGAGCAGGCCGTGACCCAGCCGTCTGTATCGTCCACACCTAGCCGGTTTAGCTGCCAAAATCCCTTGCTCGCCCCGGTTCTGGCCAGCTCTGAAACTCCGTGATAACAGTCGTCGGGTATAACGATTCGCGCCCCGGGCGACAACTGGTCGAAAACCGCTGATGCAGCCGCCATGCCGGATGAATACGCGATTGCATCGCCACCTTCCAGGCCGCCGATGATGGTTTCCAGCGACTCCCAGCCGGGCGCTCCGGAATCCCGTGTATACACCCTGTCGCCGCCCAGCGTGAAATTGGATGCCGGAACCAGCGGTTCATTCAGCGGATCGCCCGGCTGTTCCGGCCGGCCGGCAGACACCAGCCAGGATTCAGGGCTGAGTTTACTCATGGACAAGCCCCCCTTGCTGATTCATCCAGGGTGGATTGAGCTGCACAATCTGCGCGTACACCGGGCAGTCTTCGCGGTGCGGGCAAGGCAGATAGCCAATCGACATCAGGAACTCCCCGGTGATTTCACCGCCAGTGAATTTGAAGGTTTTTTTGAACAACTTCACCCACTCTTCTTTTTCCAGGGGGTGATGGGTTTCGAGCCAGTTGGCAAATCCCCCATGGCTCTCGCGCATCCCGCGGATCACCTGGGCGTTGACGATGACGGCGTTCACTTTCAACTTGTTGCGGATGATCCCGGGGTCGGCCAGCAGGCGCTCGCGGTCCTGTTCGCTGTAGCCGGCGACACGGTCCACATCGAAACCATCATAGGCCTCGCGGAACCCCTCCCTTTTCTTCAGGATCAGTTCCCAGTTCAGGCCGGCCTGGTTGATCTCCAGCAGCAACCGTTCGAACAGCTGGCTTTCATCCTCGATGGGGAAGCCATATTCCCTGTCGTGGTAGGGGCCATGAAGGTCATGTCCATCGGCATATTCGCAGTAACTGCTCATGGATGATCTTCCTGGCTGGCTGCGACTGCCGCCGCCATCTCCGCCATCGAATGAAACACGTAATCGGTTTGCGGGATTTCATCGAGACTGGCAGTGGCGCCCCAGTTGCCCGATTCCGACAGGCGCTGGCGGTCGATCCAGGCGGTGGCAAGGCCGAAGGATTTCGCTGGCACGTGGTCATGAAACAGGCTCTGCGCGGTATGCAGGATGTCCTGTTTTTCCAGCCCCAAATCGGACTTGAGTTGCGCCAGCAGGTAGTCGAAATTGGCGTGGTCCGGCTTGTAGGTACCGATGTCCTGCGCCGTGTAGATCGCGTCGAATTCGACGCCCAGCTTGCGGTTGGAGGCTGCAAACCCTTCCCGGTGTACGTTGGACAGGATCACCAGCCTGTAATAGTGCTTCAGATAGCGAAGCGCATCGGCCGTATCGGGGAACGCGGGCCAGTGCGGCACCGAGTGGCCGAAGGCCTGATCCCACTCATCCAGGGTGGCCAGCTCGAAATGCACGGCGATTCCATGGTGCACCCGCGCCAGTATTTCCGGATAGGGCATGCCGGGGGATTCGGCCTCCAGTGCGCTTTCCAGGGAAGCGAACACTTCCAGCGCACCTTCGCGTTGTATGTCGAACCGGCCGTTGGCCGAAATCACCGGCTGCAGGGCGTCCCAGATCCCGGTTTCCCAGTCGATCAGCGTGCCGTAGCAGTCGAATGTCAGAACTTTGTAATCACTGATGTCGCGCAAGGGGTGCTCCTTCGGATGACCATTTCCAGAATTATCTTACAGAAGGGTGGGCTGTGTACCCACTGTTTGCCACTGCTTCCTTACTTAATCTGATTCCTGCTTCATATCATCCAACAGGGGAACCCGATGACTACACACCGTGGATTGCGACACCAGATTATTCGACTATTGCTGAGCCTGGCGATTCTTTTCGTCAGTTTCTCTGTCAGTGCCCAGTTCCAATGGGAATTCGCGGGAAATTCCTATCCAACAAGGTCTGAAGCGGAGGCCGCACTCCGGTCCCACCCTTCACCCCAATACCTCCAATTTGTGGAGCCCTGGTATGAAGAAATCCTGTGGCGCGACCCGACAACAACACTTTACTGGTACACAATGTTTGATTTCCAGGCCGCAAGCGATATCCAGTTTGCCGGGTATACGGTAAACAAAAGATGTGGATTCTTTGACGGGACTGATTGTAACGCGACCATCCAGGAAGCCGTTGACTCAAGCCATCCCAACCCTACAGCCGTATTGTGTGACGTGGAATTCGAAGTTCTCGGTGAGTTCGAATTCAGGCAACAGCAGTGGGAAGAAGTACTGGAACACGGCATACGGTTCTGGGCGCGTGAAAGTGCGCCCATTCGGGTGGATTATCACTACATCAATCTGCACACCGGAAATTGCGAATATGGTTCTTCCGTAAACCAGACAGTGCACAAGGTCTCACTGGCTACCTGTAGCTACGACCTGTCACCGATTGCCGGGTCCTATACACACTGGACCAGTTCACCGGAATTGCCGAATGTTTGCAGCCCCAGCGGTCGTGAACCGCCCATTTCCAATGTTGCGGCGATCTCGAAGAGGCTGACTAGTGTGTGCACGGCAACCGAGGGCAATCCCTGCAGCCCGATGACAGGAATCAAGTCCCTCACCGAAACCGATTTCAGGGCCGGCGCTATCGAAATCACCCGGCATTACAACTCAAGCCTGGAACTGGGCTCGAATACGATTGGCGCAGGATGGAGTCATAATTACGACACACGGTTGATCTCGAGCGGTGGTTACACGCTGGTCAAGCCAGATGGCAATGTCGAGGAATTCAGCAGCACATCCGCCGATGGCTACCGTTCGGTCACGACTCCCGGAAAAATCCTGGTGATTACCGGTGATCTCGCTCAGCTCACCTATCCCGGCGGTCGCAAGGAAATCTTTCAACTCATTCCATCCAGCGAATACGGGCCGGAGCAATTCCGGCTAATCGAGATCTACACCCCCGACCTGCCGAACCGCGCGATCACTTTGAGCTATACAGAACCTGCCGGATTGCTGGAATCGATTACCGGCCCCCATGGACGGCAATTCCTTTTTGAATATAACCCGGCTGGTTACGTCAGTGCCCTGCTGCTGCCGGACGGCAATCGAATCCGGTATCTGCATGACGCAGGAAACAATCTCTCGGAAGTTACTTTTCAGGATCACAGCAAAAAGATTTACCTGTATGAAGACTCTCGTTTACCCCATCACCTGACCGGAATCATCGATGAAAACGGGGGACGTTTTGCCACCTACCAATACGACGTGTTCGGGCGTGTCACGCTGAGTGAACATTCCGGAGGCGCCAACCGGGTTACTTTGAACTACATCGACGCGGACACGACCGAGGTGACGGGGCCGCTGGGAAATATCCGCACATATAATTTTGATCCTTACAAACCTTCTTTCGACGTCAGCGATATCAGTGATGATAACGGCAGCAGCGTTTACTCGCGTAACCCGGATGGCTGGCCAACCGAAAAGAGTGATGCTGCCGGCCATGTCATGCAATCCACCTATGATGAATTTCACGAAATAAGCCGGGTTGAGGGGCATGGAACACCCGAGCAGCGCACCATCAACTACACCTGGAACAATGAACTGAACCGTAAAATCCGTATCGAGGAACCGGGAAAAACAACGAATTTTGGCTACGACGCCCTTGGACGGCTTGATAACAAATCCATTGAAGACCCATCCAGTGGTTCCATCCGGACATGGAACCATCACTACTTTCCGGATACCGATTTGCCATCAAGAGCAGGAAGGTTGCAATCGATTGATGGACCGAGAACTGACGTGGAGGACATCACAACGTATTCATACTACCTGTCTGATGATGTCGCAGGTCGGTACCGGGCTGGCGATCTTCAGTCGATCCGGAACGCCGCCGGGCACATCACCGAATTCCTGGAATACGACAGTAATGGAAGGCTCACGAAAATCCGGGATGCAAATAATGTAATTAGCTCGCTAAGCCATCATCCCAGGGGTTGGCTGGCTTCTCTCTCGGTCGATGGGATCACAACCGTTTTCAATTATGACGAGGCCGGAAATCTTGTTCAAACGGCCTACCACGACGGGAGTCATGTTGATTTTCGTTATGACACTGCACACCGCCTGGCAGGAGTCACTGACAGCCAGGGCAACCGAATTGAATACACGCTCGATCCTGATGGAAATCGCATTGAAGAAAATACCTTCGATGACAGCAATATCCTGCGCCGTCACTTGTCCCGTACATTTAATTCTGTCAGCCAGCTGCAAAAGCGCACTGACAGCAGCGGACACTCCACCAGCTATTTTTATGATGGAAACGGCTCGCTGAGCAGTACCCAGGATGAAAACTTCCTTGCCACTCACTTTGAGTACGACGCACTTGACCGGCTGGCCAGGTCTGTCGATCCCCTCCTGGGTGAGACACTTGTGGCTTATGATGGCAGGGACAATCTCATTCGCTTGATTGATCCAGAGGGTAACGTAACCGACTACCAATACGACGGACTGGATAACCCCGTATCGATGTCGAGCCCGGATACGGGTATCACCCACCATGAATTTGACAACGCGGGCAATCGGGTCGCCAGCACCGATGCCCGCGGAGTACGGACAGAATATCGTTATGACGAGCTGAACCGGCTGACGAATATCATTTATCCGGACAGCTCAAAAGACGTTTCCTACAGCTATGACAGCGGACTAAACGGCAAAGGCCGCTTGACCGGAATGAGCGACGAGGCGGGTTCGGTGAGCTTCACATACGATTCCCGGGGCAACTTGCTGAGTGAAAGCCGCTGGATCAATGGCCGTCAGTACCAAACGCAATATTTCTATGATGCAATTAACCGCCTGGTCGAGCTTGAATATCCCAGCGGAAAAACGATCTCATACGGCCTGGATGACACGGGGCGCATCTCCAGTGTCCACTCAGGGCCCGAGCCCCTGGTAAGCAACGCACTATACGAACCGTTCGGCCCGGTGAAGCTATTTACCTACGGAAATGGGCTGCAGTACTCAGCCGTGTTCAACCTGGACCAGGAAATGACACGCCTCGTGTCCGGCTCCGGTATAAACATGGACCTGGAATACGGTCCGGCAGGATCGATTCTGAGTATCAATGACCAGGATTTCACTTACGACTCTCTTTATCGCCTGGTCGCTTCTTCCGGAAACCAGGGGGTTCTTGGGGTCGAGTTCGATGCCAACGACAACCGGGTGCAATACCAGGACATGCTGACAAATAGTTCTTATACGTATGAAACCAGCTCGAATCGTCTGGAAACTGCAAATGGTTGGAATTATGCCCGTGACGAAGCGGGAAACCGCACAGCCAGGCTAGACCATGCAGGTAACGGCCAGTTGTACCGATTTGGAGATCAAAACCGGATGACCGAAACCATCAACCGATATGCAGGCAATGACATCCTGGCTGGACAGTATCAATATGACGGCAAGGGCCGTCGCATTGTAAAAACCGTTTCGGGGAGTGAAATCCACTTCATCTATAACCAATCAGGACAATTGATTGGGGAATACCTCACCGGCGGCGACTTGGAATATCGTGAGTATGTTTACCTGGAAGGCCTGCCAGTCGCCGTGCTTGCAAGATCCACCGTGACGGTTACGCCTCCTGGAGCGGAGTTGATCCTGGACAATGGCGACCAGGGCACTTCGGCAACCGGAAACTGGCGCAGCAAGACCAGCAAAGAAGATTATGGCTCTGGCTATCTGTATGCCGCAAGGTCCGAAAACACGTCCTATCGCTGGACTGCAACACCTCCCGGCGATCAATACCGTGTATATGCCTGGTGGGTGGACAAGAAAAATCAGTCTCAGAATGTCAGCTACACCATTCGCCATGGATCCGGTCAGTTGGATACGGTCACCAGTAGCCAAAAATCCGGAGGTGGCCAGTGGCAACTGTTGGGATCTTACTCCAGTGAGGACGGACAGGATTATGTTGAAATCAGCTCGGACAATGACAGGTTCACGGCCGATGCCATTCGGTGGGTTGCCGTAAACGAACCTGTTGTGACATCGACTGACACTACTCACTTCATCCACTTCGATCATCTGGGCACGCCAAGCCGGGTGACTGACGAAAACCAGTCGGTCGTCTGGGCTTGGGACAGCTCGCCGTTTGGCGATTCCCTGCCCGACGAAAACCCGGACAGCGATTCGAACAGATTTGTGCTTAACCTCAGATTTCCTGGCCAGTACTACGACTCGGAGTCCGGCCTGCACTACAACTTTTTCAGAACATATGATCCAGAAATCGGACGATACCTGGAGAGTGATCCTATTGGGCAGCAGGGTGGAATAAATACATATGGGTACGCGGGTCAGAATCCGTTGAGCTTCTACGATCCATTCGGACTTGCAGTGACGGGTGAGTGGATTAAGGAACCAAGGCTTAACATCAGTGATTACCGATTGACTGGGGTCGAAATGATTTCACCCTACCTGGATGCATGGGGGTTCATGAAGGTACTCAGAATTCATGGCTACGCATCGGGCTACATAAACCTGGACGTAAAGTGTTCGGACTCAGATAGTTGCTCGGACACGGAATGGGAAGTCCACGAACAAGTCGATGTATCCTATCGTGGCCACAAAGACTTCGGACCTAACATGATTGCTTCCGGTGCAGGTACGGCCGCTGGCCCACTGGCCGGGGTCGCAACTGGCATCGTTACAATCGGAGGCTCAGCCTTGACTTCATTGCTCGGCTTACTTGAGGATGTACAGGCTCACGGTGGTGAAAAAATACAATGGCTACATGAAATCGGACCCACGGCCATATGTCATGGAATCAGACAATGAACTTCCAAACCGATACCTGCGTAGTAATTTTTCTCGCTCTCTTGGTTGCGTCCGTGTCATTGCAATGGGTAAGAGCAAGGCATCGAAAAAAGCTTGTGCAATCTTCCAACATTGGTGTGCTTGATCCCGGAGACCAGCAGAAATGGCTGTCCATTCAAAACAGCCTGGATCCGATATTCAAGGATTTTCGGTTTCTCCAGATTTTTAAAAGAAATCTCTCCAAATACTCAAGCGAATCGATTACAAGTTACAGACGTTATCGTTCCATCAGCAGACTGGAAATGACTGTTACTGCGACCATGCTCATCTTCGGCGCGACTGCTTATCTGTACTGTGGACGTTAATCGGTAGTTAACTTCGTGCTTCGCACATCGTTTTGTATCTTGCACAGATGAAAACAAAAAGAATCTGCCCGAATTGCCAAATGTACAGATTTCCCCTATGGATCAAGGTTTTTGCAATGTGGCCATTTACAGCCCGATGCAGAAATTGCAATTCAAAAGTGAGCTTGAAAATTTCACGTTGGCAGAATGTTCTCTTTCAAATCCTGGGGCAAATAGCTTTCTGGAGCATATTGCTATCGGGGCTGACTGCGGGCGAAGGTAACATGATCGCTGCCGCATTGGCGGGGGCAACTGTCGCCATAATGATTGCGATCATTCCCGGTATATTTGCAGAACTCTTTGTGAGCCAGTAACAGAGAGAGGTCAAAGTCATTCACGGTCGTAACCCCTGAAGCACCTGGCGTTGTATCATGCACAGGCGCACTGATACAAAAATACAGGGGATTCGCTCGTGAGCTTTTCAAAGGCAAAACTGGACGAGATCATTGCGTCGATCAGCTCCGTGCTGATGGGCAAGGAACCGGAGGTCAGGATTGCCCTGGCGTGCCTGCTGGCCAAGGGCCACTTATTGATCGAGGATTTGCCCGGCCTGGGCAAAACGACGTTGGCCAATGCCATTGCAAGGGTCCTGGGCCTGGAATTCAATCGCGTGCAATTCACCAGCGACCTGCTGCCTGCCGACATCGTTGGCGTTTCGGTCTATGAAAAGAATGAGGGTGCATTCCGCTTTCTGCGGGGACCTGTATTCTGTCAACTGCTGTTGGCTGACGAAATCAATCGCACCACGCCCAAAACCCAGAGCGCGCTGCTGGAAGCAATGGCGGAAGGGCAGGTCACGGTCGAGGGGCAGACGCGAAGCCTGCCAGAGCCTTTTTTCGTGATCGCAACGCAGAATCCGATCCAGCATTCCGGTACCTTTCCCCTGCCGGAATCGCAACTCGACCGTTTCCTGATGCGGTTGTCCCTGGGTTACCCGGACCTTGCTTCGGAGAAAGACATCCTGACCGGCGGCGACCCACGAGTGCGCCTGGGCGAATTGAGCCCCCTGCTTTCCATCGAAGAGTTGCTGGACCTGCAGGCTGAGGTCGACAACGTCAACGTGGCTGAACCCTTAGTGGACTACCTTCAGCGCCTGATCCAGTTCACCCGTACCAGCGAGGTATTTGAATACGGCCTGTCGCCACGCGCGGGCCTGGCAATCCTGCAGTCGGCCAAGGCCATCAGCCTGCTGGACGGCCGGGCATTCGTAATCCCTGAAGACATCCAAGCCGTCTTCCCGGCCGTGGCCAATCACAGGTTGCAAGGCGCGGGACGTGGGCACGACAGCGGCAGCCGGGTACTCATCGACAAGGTGCTCGACTCCGTCGACGTCATCTGAGCGGTTCGCAGGTCCGATTGTGAACCCGCTAAAAGGCATCAGGCAGTCAGTACGCAGACGCTTTCAGCAGTGGATTGACCGGCGTACACGGCCGGAAAGCGAATGCCACCTCAGCCATAAACGCCTGTACATCCTACCGTCGAAAGCAGGCTACGGTTTCCTGGCACTGGTGGCTGCGATGTGGCTGCTGGCGACCAACTTCGAAAACAACCTGGTTTTCATGCTCTGTTTCCTGCTGCTGGCCCTGTGGGTGATCAGCATTCACTTCACCCATGGCACGCTTTCCGGCTTACGGGTCAAGCCGGTGCGCGCCGAATCCGTGTTCAAGGGTGACGCTGCCGCCGTAGAACTCAGTTTCAGCCAGGCCAGGCCGCGGAACCGTGAACAGATCCTGCTGCGATACGCTGGCGGCGAGCCGCTGATGATCACCCTGGATAAGGCCGGCGATACCTTCGTGACCGTGCTGGCGCCGACAACCAGGCGGGGTTTTCTCGACCCCGGGCTGTTGACCGTTGAAAGCGTTTACCCGGTAGGCCTGATGCGCGTGTGGGCTTATGTTCATTTCCGCTTTGACGCGGCCGTCTTTCCGGCCCCCGTTCCGGACCAGGTGCGCGCCTCGGGCCGTCGTGGTTCCGGTGAGGGTCACTACTCCGGCACGTCCGGCTCCGAGGAATACGTCGGTTTGAAAACATTCGAGGTTGGCGATTCACTGCGGCATGTCGCGTGGAAGCAATATGCGCGCGAACAGGGGCTCTGGTCCAAGCAGTACGGCGACTCTGTCGACAGCAGGGTATGGATAGACTGGGAGGATTACGCCGGCATGGATACCGAGCAGCGCCTGTCGCGGATGACCTGGCAGGTTTGTGAATGCGAGGCGCAGGGTAAAGTGTACGGCTTGCGGCTGCCCGGTGAGGAACTGTCACCAAACCAGGGTTCGGCCCACCGGCAGTCAGCGCTCCGGCGCCTGGCGCTGCACGGCCTGGACCATTCGGCAGGGGCTGTCGATGCAACGTCCTGACTGGCAACTGTCGCGTAACGGCCTGTTTTGGGTCCTGTTCGCCTTTACTGCGGTGGTATTGCTGCACGTGGACCATTTGCCGCCATGGGTCACAGCCATCTCGGGAATCTGTATCCTGTGGCGCGTGCTTGAGTATCGCGGGGTAGTTTCGTTCCCGCCCTGGCCGCTCAAGGCTGTACTGGTGGCGGGTTGCGTGGCCGGCCTGGTTGCGGAATATCCCTCGCTGCTGGGCCTGGAGCCGATGCTCTCGATGCTGATCGCGGGATTCGGGCTGAAGCTGCTTGAGATGCACCATAAACGGGACGCAGTCATCCTGGTCTACCTTGCTTTCTTCGCGGCAGCCGTGGACTGCATCTTCACCCAGGAAATCCCGGATTTCGGCCTGGTGCTGCTGACCTTCGTGATCGCCAGTTCTGCCCTGGTCAGCATCAACCAGGCAAAGAGCCGTGGCTTCTCCATGAGCTCTTCAAACATCGCTTTCAAAATGCTCGCGACTGCCCTGCCACTGATGCTGGTGCTGTTCCTGGTTGTCCCCCGGCTGGGCGCGTTATGGTCTATTCCCGTGCCTAAAAAGCAGGCCCGTACCGGTATTGGAGACACCATGTCGCCGGGCGAGTTTTCAAGCCTTGTGGCGTCCGACAAGCTGGCATTTCGTGTTCGCTTTGATGGCGAGATACCTCCCCGCGAGCGTTTGTACTGGCGCGGGCTCGTGTTCTCCGAGTTCGATGGCAGGGAATGGAGCCAGGCAGAGTTTTTTGGCCCCGACCAGCCGATACTGGGTCGCCGTGACGATGGCGGCATTGTTCGGCTCGGTGAGCCGGTCCGCTACACGCTGACCATGGAACCCACCAACAGAAGATGGCTGTTCGCGCTCTCGACACCGGCGACCGCGGAACCCGGCATACGCCGGGTAAGAGACTCACGGCTGGTCAGTGTCAGCAGGATCAGCCACCGGCGGAATTACGATTTCATGTCCTGGCTCGATTACCGTCTGGAGCCGGAAGAACTGCACCCTCACCGGGCTGAAATGGAACGATTCCTGCCGCCCGGCTCCAATCCGGAGACCGTGCGGGTGGCCAGGGAATGGGCAGCGGAAACCCCGGGGGTCGAAGCCCTGGTACAACGGGTACTGCAGCTGTTTAACCGATCCTTTGTCTATACCCTGGAACCCCCACCACTTGGAACCCATTCGGTTGACGAGTTCCTGTGGGAAACCCGGCGCGGCTTCTGCGAGCATTTTGCGGGAAGTTTTACTTTTTTCATGCGAGCGGCCGGCTATCCGGCCCGCGTGGTAACCGGCTATCTGGGCGGCGAAGTCCATCCCACCGAAAACTTCGTCACGGTCCGGCAATATGACGCACATGCCTGGGCCGAGGTCTGGATTGAGGGAACCGGCTGGCAGCGCATCGACCCGACGGCCGCGGTTGCCCCGGAGCGGATTGAAATGAGCCTGGCAGACCTGTTCGGCAACGAAGACAGTTTCCTGGCGGAAAGCCCGCTAAGCCTTATCCGTTTCCGTGATTTCAGGCTTGTAAACTGGCTGGTGCTGCAACGGGACTACCTCGACTACGCCTGGGCCACCTGGGTGCTGGGTTATGACCAACGGCAAGTTGAAACCCTGCAGCGCCTGCTCGGGAAAGTATCCGTGTTTCGTTTGAGCCTGCTGTTCCTGGCGGCCGCCGTCATCTCGTTGCTGCCGTACCTGGTCAAGCGGCTCATCATCCGCCAACGGGTCAAGCCGGATCCGCGGGATGCCCAGATCCACCTTTTCTGCACGAAGATGGCCCGGGCCGGTATGCCGCGAAGGACCGGCGAAGGCATTCTGAATTTTGCCCGCCGCATCGCAACTGACCGGCCGGAGTGCGAAGCGGAAGCGATGACGATAGCCAACACCTACGTAAACCAGCGCTATGGCAACCGGTATTCTCAGCAAGGCGGCGAATTGCGCGCTATGATTCGGCGTTTCAACCCGCCCAAAAAGGCCCACAATCGCCCGGGTTAAGCGACACTGCCCTGCTTATTCAGCAGTCGGCAGTTCCGAAGCAATCCGAATAGCGATCACCGTGTTGTCAAAACCGGTTGGGATCAACACCAGTCCCAGCCGTAGCGCGTAACCGTGATTAGCGCTGCTGACCCCTTCGCCTGCCAGGACCTGGATTTCTTGACCCTGCGGAAACCGGATCAGCGGACCAGCTACCGGAGTCACCTGCAGCGTTCCGTCGGCCTCGAATTCAATACCGTCAATATCCGAAACCCATTCCGGCGCCGCCAGTTCCACGACCAGGCTTTGCAGATCAATCCGCCACAACCGTTCACCACCGACGTACAGAAAACCGCTATTGATTTCCATCCCGTTGGCGCCCGGAAATACTTTCTCCCCGAGAAAAACTGACTGGGAACGGTCACTCGACAATCTGATTACCTGGCCCGCGGCCGTATCGCTGATGTAAACCTCGCCCTCATCGGTCACCGCCACGTCGTTGGCCACCTTTGTTTCCAGCTTGATGGATTCCTGCAACCGGTATCCCGGCCATGCCAGTATTTTCAGGTGATTGTTGTCGATGACATACAGGTGGTTTCCCTGCAACGCCATGCCCAGCGGGGAATTCAGCCCCTCAACAATCCGCCAGTCGATGACCTGGCCATCGGCGCCCAGCAGGGTCAGGAAGCCGCTGCCCGGCTCACTGAATCCGCAGACATTGGAAATCAGCAGGGTGTCGTCCGGCAGGGACAGGACGGTCTCAGGTTCGCAGTATTCGCCGCGGGAAACCCAGGCTATGTCGGCCTCGATCGGCACAGCAGAGCCAACAAGAGCGGCTACAGACGCAAGAACTGCTAAAAGTGTTGTCACCAAAGGGCACCACGGCGGTTACCGGGTAATGATCATATATCAAACGAAAGGCGGGGTCCGAAATGCCGGATATCCGGCTCTTCGAACCCCGCCGATTCAGGGATCAGTTCAACCTGTGGTTCAGATCAGGCGAACTGGTTCATCGTGTTGTCTTCACCGGCAGCTTTCAGCGCAGCCTCTCCGGCAAAGTATTCCTTGTGGTCATCACCGATGTCGGAACCGGACATGTTCTGGTGCTTGACGCAGGCGATGCCCTGGCGGATTTCCCTGCGCTGCACATGTGCCACGTAACCCAGCATGCCCTGGTCGCCGAAGTATTCCTTCGACAGGTTGTCGGTGGACAGGGCGGCCGTGTGGTAGGTCGGCAGCGTGATCAGGTGGTGGAAAATACCGGCGTCACGGGCTGCATCGGACTGGAAGGTGCGAATCTTCTCATCCGCCTCGGCTGCCAGTTCGGTGTCGTCGTATTCAACACTCATCAGCTGCGTGCGATCGTAGGCTGAGAGGTCTTTGCCTTCTCCCTGCCAGGCGTCGAACACCTGCTGACGGAAATTCAGCGTCCAGTTGAACGACGGGCTGTTGTTGTAAACCAGCTTGGCGTTGGGAATCACTTCGCGAACACGATTCACCATGCCGCCGATCTGTCCGATGTGCGGTTTTTCGGTTTCGATCCAGATCAGGTCGGCGCCGTTCTGCAGGGAAGTGATGCTATCGAGCACGCAGCGATCTTCACCGGTTCCTTCCCGGAACTGGTACAGGTTGGAAGGCAACCGCTTGGGACGCAGCAGGTGGCCGTCACGGTTCAGCACCACGTCACCGTTGTTCATGTCTTCCGGCGACACTTCTTCACAATCAAGGAAGGAGTTGTACTGGTCGCCCAGGTCGCCCGGTTCCCGGGTGACTGCAATCTGCTTGGTCAGGCCGGCGCCCAGTGAATCGGTTCGGGCGACGATCACTCCATTGTCGATGCCCAGCTCCAGGAAGGCGTAACGGCAGGCGTGGATCTTGGCCAGGAAATCTTCGTGCGGGACGGTGACCTTGCCGTCCTGGTGACCGCACTGCTTTTCGTCGGAGACCTGGTTTTCGATCTGCAGGCAGCAGGCACCGGCTTCGATCATCTTCTTGGCCAGCAGGTAAGTCGCCTCGGCGTTACCGAAACCGGCGTCGATGTCGGCGATGATGGGCACAACGTGTGTTTCGAAGTTATCGATCTGGTTCTTGATCGACTGCTCCCTGACGGCATCGCCTGCTGCGCGCGCTGCGTCAAGCTGGCGGAACAGCCCGCCGAGTTCACGCGCATCCGCCTGGCGCAAGAATGTGTACAACTCTTCGATCAGCGCGGGCACGGCGTCTTTTTCGTGCATCGATTGATCGGGCAGGGGACCGAATTCGGAGCGTAACGCCGCGATCATCCAGCCGGACAGGTACAGGTAGCGGCCCTTGGTGCTGCCAAAGTGCTTCTTTATCGAAATCATCTTTTGCTGGCCGATAAAGCCGTGCCAGCAGCCAAGAGACTGCGTGTACTGCGAGGGATCGGCTTCGTAGCGTGCAATATCCTCACGCATGATGCCGGCCGTGTACCTGGCAATATCGAGGCCCGTCCTGAAGCGATTCTGGGCTTTCATGCGGGCGACATACTCGGGACTGATGGCATCCCAGGGGCTTCCATTGCTGCCGATCAGGCGGGCGGCGCTGTCAATATCCTGCAGGTAGTTCGACATGGTGTCTCCAGAGCTAATGCGTGGCGCACGGGCTGCGTGCACGTTGACCGTTAAGGAGATTCTACGTAAGAAGATTGCGAAATTTCACAGAAAAAACTTCACAATGTGAATTTCACAATTGTCGTGTTGGCCGGTAACCGCGCCGCCCAGAGGTATTGAACATCTGGTTGATTTTTCTCCGATAACTGCAGGAACCCGGCCGGGTACGAGTGCTAGACTCGCACATGAGAATAATAATGAATTAGGAGAGTCCCATGTCAGTTAGCCTCCTTCAACTTTGGGCGCCCATCCTTCTCGGGACCTTTCTCGCCTGGATCGCGAGTGCGCTGATCCACGTAGCGATCAAGTTTCACAACGCCGACTATCAGCGGCTTGAGAATGAAGACGAAGTCATGGACGCCATACGTAATGGTTCGCCAGGCCTCGGCCTGCACGCGATGCCGTTCTGCGTCGACATGAACGAAATGAAGAATGAAGCGATGCAGCAGAAGTTTGCAAAAGGGCCCGTAGCGATGCTGGCCGTGTTTCCGAGCGGCATGCCGCCAATGGGCAAACTGATGCTCCAGCAGATCGCCTACTTCCTGCTCGGCGCCGTGCTCATCGGCTATTGCGCAACGCTCGCGCTGGCGCCCGGAGCCGATTACATGACGGTATTCCGCTTCGCGATGGCCGTCGGTTTCCTGGGATTCGGCTGGGCCGTTATCCCGTTCAGTATCTGGTACGGCCATCTTTGGTCAACGACGGCGAGATACCTGGTGGATGCCCTCGTCTACGGCGCCGTCGTAGCCGGTTGCTTCGCCTGGCTCTGGCCGTAGGACGGACCCGGGCTTGCGGCGACTGAAAGGTTTCCGGGGTGTCGCAGCGCTGAGCCTGGCGTTGTGCCTGGCCGGGCCCGCGAATGGCGAAGTTCCTGACCCGGATCCAGCGAGATTCACCGAGCAAATTAACCGTTTCGTCGAATGGGACAGCAAGAACGCTGTACCTGAGAATGGGATCCTGTTTGTCGGCAGTTCCAGTATCCGCGACTGGACAACAGCGGTCGCCTTTCCGAACGAGCCGATCATCAACCGCGGATTTGGTGGCTCGGAGCTCTCGGACGTCATCCATTATTACGATGCGATCATCAAGCCGTATTCGCCGGCGCAGATCTTCGTGTATGCAGGGGATAACGACATCGACGGCGGCAAATCGGCGCAGCAGGTTTTTGCCGACTACGGGGAACTAGTGGCGCTAATCTCGGCAGACTTTCCGGATGTCGAGATCGTGTTTATCTCCATCAAGCCGAGCAAAGCGCGCTGGTCGAAGTGGCCGGTCATGGTTGAGGCCAACGACCTGGTGCGTGCATACACCGGCGATCACGCCAATCTCGCCTACCTCGATCTTGCGACACCGCTACTGGATGCAAACGGTGAGCCTGCCGACGTTTTCGTCGCTGACGGCCTGCACCTCAATGAGCGCGGTTACGCGCTGTGGCAACAAGCGCTGGCGACTTATCTTGATGGCGATGCGTTCGAGTTTGTCGGGACGCTGTCGATCGTGATGTCGGCAGCCGGTACCGGCAAGCTGCTGCTGACCGTTGGCAGTGCCGAGTATGAACTTGCCCTTCACTGGGACACCGAGTACATCGATATCCAGTTGATGAATACCGGTGCACCCTGGGTCGATGGTGGCAGGTATGGTGTCAATGGCAGGTTCGACGGATCACGGTTAGTTGCGGATCAGGTTCGATACCTGGGCGACGAACAATCGCAGTCGGGCACCCTCGTGCCATTCGGCGGCCCGATGCCGATGCTAACGAAAGAGGAGTACGCGGCGCATACCGGGGTACAAGAGCCGAGCAAGCCGCCGGAGCAGGACGATGAGGCCAATGCGGAGAAGCCGTTTTTTACCGTCGACAAGTCCGCGACGGGTCCGCTGACGCTTGCGGAGCTGCAAATCAATTTTCCTGACGATATGGTTCGCCGGATGTCCGACCAGGAGCGCGCCTGTTTCCTGGGGGAGGCCGAGAAACTTGCGCTGCTTGCGGGAGACCCGGCGACCCTGGATCCAGCGGAGTTTCCGTTTCTCGGTAACGAGGATCCGGAACGGTGGGCGAGAATCAGCCCCTACATGAAGCGCGTCCTGGTGGCGCAGGCCATTGTCAGCTGGGCGTTCATGCCATGCTGACTAACGCAATTCGGTGCGGCAATGGCGAAACCGGCTGATAAGCAGTTATTGCGCGCAGTACTGGAGCCCAGGCAGCCGGGCGCCATGCAAAAGATTGCCGGCGCTTGTAGCGCCGGCGCCGACCCGAATGCAATTTGCCCGGAATGCAGCACTGCCGCGGGACCTGTACGCGCGGGCAGCACACTCTTGACGCATTCCATTCACGAGGAGGCATCGAAAGCGGTTGCCAAACTGCTTGAATGTGGCGCTGATCCCAATCTCGTCGATCAGAACGGCTGGTCGCCATGGATGGCAAGCACGCTTGTTGACGAGTCGAAGCGGCGCAAGATCCAGGGCGCGCTGACGGAATATGGTGCGGACCAAACAGGTGCACATATCGGCGAGCTGGCGCGAGCCATCGCGGCTGGCGACACCGAACATGCCAGGTCGCTCATCGAGTCAGACGAGGACATGCAGGTGCTGTCGACGTTTCGTGTCGACCTGGTCGGGCACCAGGTGCGCAGCGCCAATACGCCGATGCTGGAGTTGCTGCTTGAACGCGGCATGACGCCGACGAGCACGCATCTGATCAACGCGATTCGTAGCAGGAGCATCGGCGCTGTGGATGCACTGTTGCGGCACGGCATGGCACCGGAACGGGCAGATGAGAGCGAGACCCCGCTGATGACAGCAGCAGCGATGGGCCTGATGGCAATTGTCGAGCGACTCGTCGAATCGGGTGCTGATGTTAACCGGAGCTCGGACGACGATGGTGAGTGGACGCCGTCCTTCTATGCGCGGCAGGCTGGCAAAGCGGATGTTGCGGAGTGGCTTGATGCACGCATGGGCGAGGCAACCCTGGCCAGCCGCGATCAACGCCAGGCTGCGCGAGACCCAAAATACCAATTAGTCTATGACCGGGCGACGTCTGGCGAAGGCATATCCACTGACGACATTGTAGCCGCGCTCACCCGATGGGATGAGAGCTGCGGTGTCGCGATCTCCGACGCGAATGCAAACAGCATCGCAATCGTCTTTTCGTCGGCGCCCGAAGATCCGGAAGCCTTCTTCGAGGAGGTTGTTAGCCTTTGCCCGGACGTGTCAGAGGACCAGCAGGCACTGCTTGATACATTGACCAGTAACCGGAAGCTGTTCCTCTGGTGGGATTAGAGCGGATGGTCTGGCACAGCGAGTATCAGTCAAACCGGTCCAGCGGGTAGTGCGCCAGCGTCAGGCGATACTTGCGCAGTTCTGGTTTTTCTTCGTCAGTCTCGGGATCTTCAAGACCCTGCAGGTATTCGAGTACGTCTTTGAGTTTTTGCTGTACGTCGTTGACCTGTTCCTGCGTCAGGTGCATCTCGATATAACTTAGTAGTCCTTCGTCTTCCATCAG
>CAJIAU010000163.1_pt1 | contig 22223 bp, 18 predicted proteins | sample 9199171 | NCBI WGS metagenome assembly CAJIAU01 (sample SAMEA7708280, study PRJEB35096) | sediment metagenome | biome: marine neritic benthic zone biome [ENVO:01000025]; feature: sediment [ENVO:00002007]; material: shallow marine sediment [ENVO:03000034] sea grass bed [ENVO_01000059] ...
CGGGCCTGAGCGAACTGCAGTCATTTCTTAGCCATGCCGCGCTGGAAGCAGGGGAAACCCAGGGTGAAAGCTGGGACGACTGCGTCCAGTTGATGACGCTCCATTCTGCCAAGGGCCTGGAGTTCCCGCTGGTTTTTATCGCGGGTATGGAGGATGGGTTGTTTCCGCATCAACGATCGGTGGAGGATGCGGCCGGCCGGCTCGAAGAGGAACGGCGGTTGTGCTACGTGGGCATGACCCGCGCCAGGGAAAAACTGTTTCTGACTTATGCCGAAATCAGGCGCATGCACGGTTCGGAAAATTTCTGCCGTCCTTCGAGGTTCATTGACGAAATCCCCGCGGAGTACCTCGAGGAGATCCGGCCGCGGACATCCAGCCGCCAGCCGTGGGTGTCAGCACGCCCTGCCGCGGCAATGAGCCAGGACAGCAGCAACTGGCCATTCAAGCTGGGGCAGGCCGTGATCCACCCCAAGTTCGGGGAAGGAACGGTGATGTCATTCGAAGGCTCCGGAGAACACACGCGGGTCCACGTCAATTTCCTTGATGTGGGCGCAAAGTGGCTGGTACTTGCCTATGCCAACCTCCAGGCCCGTTAAGGAAGTACGGATCGATACCCGCCAGGGCCGCCTGGCCGCCCTGCACTGGCCGTGCGCCAACGGCCCCCGCGTGCTTTGCCTCCACGGCTGGCTGGATAATGCGGCTTCGTTCATTCCGCTGGCTCCCTTGCTACGACCCCTTGACCTGTTGGCCATCGACCTGCCCGGCCACGGACATTCCGAACACCGGCATGAGACCAGCCGGTATCACTTTATCGATTACCTGTTCAACGTGGATGCCGCCCTGGACGAGCTGGGGTGGTCCAGCTGTCACCTGCTGGGTCATTCACTGGGCGCCGCCATTGCCTCCGCTTACGCCGCCGGCGCCCCCGAACGAGTGCGGAGCATCGTGTTGCTGGATACCATGGGGCCGGTATCGGTCAGCGCCGACAGCACAACGGAAAGGCTCAGGCGCTCGCTGGTCAAGAATCGGCGGGGCACCGGCCCGATCCGGCTGTTCGATTCAATCGAGCACATGGTCAAGGCCCGTTGCCTGTATTCCGGCATGCACGAGGATGCCGCACGCCTGATTTGTGAGCGGGCCGTGAAGAAAACGGATTCTCAATACCAGTGGCGCAGCGACCCTTCCCTCAACTGGGTGTCATCGCTGGTCATGACCGATGAGCAGGCACTGGACCTGGTCAGCCACATCACTGCGCCGACGCTTACCTTTACCGCCACGGAGGACTCACCCTGGGCCTCGCGTGAAAAACTGGAAAAACGTCGCCGGGCGATGGATCATGGTGTTCACGAAACGCTGGAAGGCCATCATCATTTCCACATGGACAAACCCGCTGAAATAGCGGGCGCCATCTGCGATTTCATCATCGAAAACGACAACCCCCCAGACGAGGGAAACTCATGAACCAGCATTCAGATTCACCAATCAAACTCAGCATCCCAACCCGCGAACGCCTCATCTTCGCGCTCGACGTACCAGACCTGGATCGTGCCATGGCACTGGTCGACACCCTGGGCGATTCGGTGGAGTTTTACAAGCTGGGGCTGGAGTTCTTCCTTTCCGGGCACTATTTCGAACTGGCCGCCGAACTGCGGGACCAGGGCAAGAAGATCTTTGCCGATCTCAAGCTGTTCGATATCCCGGCCACAGTGGCTTCAGCCGTCCGCCAACTGGCCCGGCACGAGGTGGATTTCTGTACGGTCCACGGTAATGACAGCATGCTCAGAGCCGCTGCCGAAGCCAAGGGTGACATGCAGGTCCTCGCGGTAACTGCACTGACCAGCCTGGACCAAGGCGACCTGGACGACCTGGGGTTCCAATGCGATGCCAGGACCCTGGTCCTGTCGCGAGCCAAGCGCGCGCTGGAAGCCGGGTGTGACGGCGTGGTCTCATCCGGGCTGGAGGTTCCGGCCTTGCGCGAGTCCGTGGACCATGCACTGATCACCGTGTGCCCTGGAATCCGCCCGATCTTCAACGATGAGGATCCCGCCGAAGACGACCAGCAGCGTGTCGCCACACCGGGGCGAGCCATTTCGACGGGAGCAGACTACCTGGTGGTGGGCCGGCCGATCCGTGACGCCGCCGATCCCCGTGCTGCAGCCGAGGCCATACAGCAGCAGATAGCCGCCGTTTTGCCTGAGTAAAATATCGCTTGCAAAAGCTAATCTTGTGCTTTACGATACGCTCGTAACTTCATAATAATGAATGAAAACAGCTTGGGGAACGGCAAGAAAACGATTCACTAACAGGTTTTTACGATCCTCTCCGGCTCTGCCGGATTTCCGGGCGGGTGCACTACCAGCCCGGATTTTTTTTGCGCGGATGCTTTAGAATGGATAGCCTGAAAAACTTCTGGAGGTCGACGGATCTTCCCGGATGAACACCAAGTCCCCACACATCGGTTTTTTTGCCCGGCTGAGATTGCGTTGGTTCCTTTTTCTCAGGGCAGTAATCCACCTTTGGGTCAGGGCCAATACCCTGCCCCAGCCGTTCGAAGACCTGGAACTGGACCGGGAAAAACCGATCTGCTACATCATCGATTCTTATGCTTTGTCGTCGCTGTTGATCCTGGACCGCGCCTGCGAGGAACAGGATCTTCCCAGGCCCTTGTTGCCGATGAAAGCCGGAGACCGAACTGAACCCCGCTCCTATCTCGCCCTGCGACGGAAGAAGGGCCTGATCATTCGGCGCACCGAGGTGCGCAGACATTCCGAGACCCTGATGGGCCTGGTCGAAAGCGTATGCGATGACCAGGTTGATGACATACAACTGGTACCCGTTACCGTGCTCATAGGCCGGGCTCCGGACAAGGAAACAGGTCTCGCCAAGATTTTCTTCACCGAGTCCTGGGAGATCGGCGGTCGCATCTGGAGGTTCATCAATTCTCTGGTGAACGGACGGCATACGCTGGTCCAGTTCAGCAACCGCGTTTCGCTCAGGGAACTCGCCGACGAAGGGCTGGGCGCGCCGCGCAGCCTGCGCAAAATTTCCCGGGTCCTGAGAGTTCACTTTCAGCGGGTGCGCAGTGCGGCCATCGGACCCGACCTGTCACACCGCAGAACCGTCATTGACTCGGTCCTGCGCAGCCCGCCTGTCAGGGAGGCGATCGAAGAGCAGGCCCGCAAGGAGAACATCAGCGAGTACAAGGCATGGAAGCAGGGGCGGAAGTACGCGTTTGAAATTGCCGCCAACTATTCCTATGCATTTGTGCGCGTGGCTTCGTTTGCACTCACGTGGTTCTGGAACAGGATCTATGACGGGGTCGAGTTACAGCATTTCCGGAAATTCCAGGAACAGGCACCCAATTACGAGATCATCTACGTACCCTGCCATCGCAGTCATATCGATTACCTGCTGGTTTCCTATTTCGTCTACCACAACGGCCTGGTTCCGCCGCACGTCGCGGCGGGCGTGAACCTCAATCTGCCCATCCTGGGGCGGTTCCTGCGCAAAGGGGGCGCGTTTTTCCTGCGCCGCAGTTTCAGGTCGCAGAAGCTGTACTCTGCGGTTTTCCACGAGTACCTGGCACGGATTCTGTCCAACGGCACCGCCATCGAATACTTCATCGAAGGAACGCGAAGTCGTACGGGCCGGTTACTGCAACCCAAGGGCGGTATGCTTTCGATGACCATTCGTGGCTACTTGAGAACGCCCGTAAGACCCGTCATGTTCCAGCCCATCTATGTGGGATACGAGCGCCTGGTGGAGGGTTCCAGTTATACCGCGGAACTGGCGGGAAAGAAAAAGAAATCGGAGTCCCTGGGCGACCTGTTCAAGGTTTTCGGCATTCTGAAACAGAAATACGGCAAGGTACATGTCAGTTTTGCCGAGCCAGTTTTTCTCGACGACCTTTTGAACAGGCACGATCCCGACTGGCGCAAAAACATTGCTGATTCAGAACAAAAACCGCCATGGCTGAATTCGCTGGTTGATGAACTCGGACAGCAGATCATGACCGGTATGAATGAAGCCACCCACGTCAACGCCATCAACCTGCTTGCCATTGTCCTGTTGACGACACGAAAGCTGGCCATGGGCAAGGATGAATTGCTCGATCAACTGGAACTTTACCTGCACCTGCTGGGGCACTGCCGCTATTCTGAACGGATCACGTTCACCGAGAAATCTGCCAGCGAGATCATTGATTACGGGGTTGAATTGGGTGCTGTGGAAGTCAGGGAACACCCACTGGGAGATATCATTGCAATCGCCCCGGAAAGTTCAGTCCTGCTGACCTACTTCCGCAACAACGTTGCGCACCTGGTGGCCATCCCATCGCTCGTGGCCAGTTGCTTCCTGAACCAATCCACCATCAGCAGGAAACGTCTGGGCAACATCGCCCTGGCAGTTTTTCCGTTCTTGAAATCCGAGCTTTTCCTGCCCTGGGATAAAGAAGGATTCCTGGAAGCCGTCGATGACCACATTGCCTGGATGCTGAACGAAGATCTGCTTTCAGAAGCTGACGATGGAGATCACCTGGTCAGGCCGGAAGGCGGCAGCACCGAGGATCTGCAGTTGCGGGTCATGGGTCACGTGTTGTTGCAGACGTTCGAGCGGTATTACATCACGCTGGCTATCCTGGCCAAGAATGGCTCAGGCACCTTGACCCGCAGCGAACTTGAGCGCTTGTGTTACCTCACCGCCCAGCGCATCTCGCAGTTGAACGAATTCGCAGCCCCTGAATTCTCCGATCGGAACATGTTCAAGCAGTTCATATCATTGCTGCGGGAACACGGTATTCTCACCACCAATTCCGATGAGAAGCTTGAATTCAATGAGATGATCCAGCAGATCAGCGACGACGCCCGATTTATTCTGAGCGAGGAAATCCGCCACGGGATTTTCCGGGTCGCTCCGCAGGTCCTTACGCGTCAAGATCCGGAATGAGCCTCGATTCCAGGTAAGCAATCCAGTCTTTCAGCTTCAGCTTGCGCTTCTTCATTCTTCGAAGCCGTAACTGGTCCACGCTCGGGTCGACGGACAGACGCATGATCGCCTCGTCCAGATCGCGGTGTTCTTCCCTGAGCTCAGCAATGAGGTGGGCAATCTCCCCCGGGTCATTGGTATTCATGTTCACGTTACAAGGATAGTACAGAATTGACGTAAAATGCTTGGATGAATAAAGCAAAAGAACGATATTCGTTCAACAAGCTGCAAAAACGGCTGCAGCGAAATACCGGGCAGGCCATCGCTGATTTCAACATGATCGGCGAAGGGGACAGGGTCATGGTTTGCCTGTCCGGAGGAAAAGATTCTTACACACTGCTGGACATCCTGGTCGCTCTGCAAAAACGCGCGCCGGTCTCTTTCGAGCTGATCGCGGTTAACCTGGACCAGAAGCAACCGGGGTTCCCCGAGGAAGTGCTGCCAGAATATACCAGGCAGGCAGGTATTCCATTCCACGTCATCGAACAGGACACCTACAGCGTCGTCAAGCGCGTCATTCCAGAGGGCAAGACGACCTGCGGCCTGTGTTCACGCCTGCGCAGGGGGGCGCTGTACCGGTTCGCCCGTGAAAACGGCATGAGCAGGATCGCGCTGGGACACCATCGCGACGATATCATCGAAACCCTGTTCCTGAACCTGTTCAATGGCGGGCGCCTGAAAGCCATGCCACCCAAGCTGCTTTCAGATGACGGGCAGCACGTCGTCATCAGACCGCTGGCCTATTGTCGTGAAGAGGATATTTCCCGCTATGCGGAAAGCCAGGAATTTCCCATCATCCCCTGCAACCTTTGTGGCGCGCAGCCCAACCTGCAAAGACAGGCCATCAAGCAAATGCTGACCGGCTGGAAAGAGAAGCATCCCGGCCGGATCGAGAATATATTTCGTGCCATCGCGCACGTTTCACCTTCACAACTCGCGGATCGCGAACTATTCGATTTCATAAATCTCGGAGCGGAAGAAAAATGGACAGAAGAAAATTCGTCAAAACTGCAGGTATTGCAGGGCTAGCCGGAACGGCAGGCCTGTTAACCGCATGCGGTAACCAGAGCGGCACCGCTGATTGTAGTGATGGAAGCACGGCGACGCCGGAAGAGACTTTTGAATGGAAAATGGTCACGACCTGGCCGCGTGATTTTCCCGGCCTGGGCACGGGCGCCAATTACCTGGCGCAGATCATCGGCGAAATGAGCGGTGGCCGGTTGAAGGTGAAAGTCTACGGAGGCGGGGAACTGGTGCCTCCGTTTGAAGTATTCGATGCGGTCCAGCGGGGGACCGCCGAAATGGGGCATGGCGGAGCTTACTACTGGAAAGGGAAAATACCTGCTGCCGCTTTCTTTTCGGGCGTTCCATTCGCCATGACCGCCAGTGAGCTGAACGGCTGGTATTACTATGGCGGAGGAATGGAGCTGTACCACGAGATGTATGAGCCGTTCGGCATGCTCGCTTTCCCGATCGGTAATTCGGGGACGCAAATGGGTGGCTGGTTCAACAAGGAAATCAACAGCGTCGATGACCTCAAGGGCCTGAAGATGAGGATCCCGGGATTCGGCGGAGAAGTTCTGAAGCGAATCGGCGGCACCCCTGTCAATATCCCGGGGGCTGAGTTGTTCACTGCTCTCCAAAGCGGAACGATCGACGCCACCGAATGGGTCGGGCCGATGAACGACCTGGCCTTCGGCCTGTTTCGCGCCGCTAAATACTATTACTACCCCGGCTGGCACGAACCCGGCACCGCCCTTGAAGCCACCATCAATGCCGAGGCCTTCAACGCCCTCCCGGCCGATCTGCAATCCATAGTGGTCGTAGCCTGCAAGGCTGCCAATATGGACATGTTCGCCAATTTCGAAGCCCGTAACGGCGAATCCCTGAAAAAGCTGCTCGACGAGCATGCTGTCGAGTTACGGCCTTTCCCGGACGATGTGCTGAACGAACTCAAGGGCGCATCGCTCGAAGTCCTGGAGGAACAGGCCGCAGCCGATGAAATGTCCGGCAAAGTCTGGGCTTCAATGAAAGCCTACATGGAACAAGTCCGGCCATGGACGCAAATTGGCTCCCAGTACTTTGTAAACCGTCGCTAATCCTGATGGGAAGCCAGTGAATTCAAAATGGGGCTGGCTCCTTGGCTGGCTATGCTGGTGTAATGTCGCCGCTGCAGAGCAGCAGGCACTGCCTTCGGTCAACATGGGAGGTCTCCTGTTCGGGGATCTCTATACAGTACCCAGCCACCATTCCGAGGAAGGAGACGGTGCGACGGGAGCGGTAATCCGCCGGGGATATCTCACATTCGACAGCCAGTTCACTGAAAACTGGTTTGGCCGGATGCGGTTCGAACTCAACCAGTCGGGACAATTTGAAACCTATGATTTTACGGCTAACATCAAGGACCTCCACCTGGGTTGGAACATCGGTCGCCAAAAATTACTCCTTGGGCTATCTCCAACACCTACCTTCGACCTGATCGAATCCATCTGGGGCTTTCGCTACCTGGCCCGTACGCCGATGGATTTGCAAGGTGTGGCCAGCAGGGACACTGGAGTCTACCTGAAGGGTCCAATCAACGACTCCGGCACGCTGACATACCGGGTCATGTTGGCTTCGAAAATCAACATAGGCAACGAATCAGACGACAAGCCAAAATGGATGGGGGCGATCAGTTGGAAACCGGCGCCAAACTGGATCCTGGATTTTTACGTCGATTACGAAGGGCGTAACGGGCCGGTTGACCGGACGACAATACAGGGTTTCGCCAGCTACGATACCCCGGAGCTTGCCTGGGGCATTCAATATTCCAACCAGGACCGCGAAGATGACGCGCCTCTGGACCTTGCTTCGACGTTCTTCAGGAGCCGGCTGGTCGAGAAAGTGACACTGGTTGGCCGCATTGACCGCCTCTTCGAGCCCAGCCCCAGGGGAAACGATATCGCTTACCTGCCATTTGACCCCAGTGCCAAAGCGACCACGTTGTTCGCCGGCGTCGAATACCGCGCCACCCCTCATTTTTACATTACACCCAACATCGTCTATACCCGTTACGACAAAAACGACGAAGGAAATCGCCCGAAAAGCGATCTGCATTTACGCGTGACGCTGTTCATCGACTTCGAGTGAATAAGGAGTTTCGTTTCCCTGCTCCGGCAACTCCGTTGCCGAAGGCGGCTGCACGCACGACGGCCTCAGTGCGGCGCTTCTTTGCCTGCGGCAAAACCGCACCACCCTTCGTAGCCTGTGCTCAAATTCACTTTTGGGTGAACCTCTGGCTAAAGCCAACCGGTTCACACTTTAGAGGGATCGGGAATCCATTTCAGCCTGGATAGACTACATCCGGGAGCCAGGTGACCAGTTGGGGCCAGATGGCCAGCAGGCTGAGGACCAGGATCTGGATGGCAATGAAGGGGATGACGCCACGGTAGATGGCGGAGGTCGGGACCGAGTCTGGGCAGACGCCGCGCAGGTAGAACAGGGAAAAGCCGAACGGCGGCGTGAGAAAAGAAGTCTGCAGGTTGAGCGCGATCATTACGCCCAGCCAGATCGGGTCCAGGCCCATCGCCATCAGGACAGGGCCGATGATGGGAACAACCACGAAAGTGATTTCGATGAAGTCGAGTACGAACCCAAGCAGAAACATGACGAGCATCACCAGCACCATGGCCGTAACCACTCCGCCCGGCAATTCAGTCAGAAAATCCGCGATCAATTCGTCGCCTCCAAAACCGCGGAACACCAGACTGAAAAGAGAAGCACCGACAAGAATCATGAAGACCATGGCCGTGATTTTTGTGGTGCGGTACACCACCTCTTTGAGAGTGGTCAGCGTAAGATGTCCGCTGAACAGCGCCAGCATCATTGCGCCCACCGCCCCCACGGCTGCAGCCTCGGTGGGTGTGGCGATACCTTTGAGAATGGAGCCCAGCACAGCAACGATCAGGGCCAGAGGCCCAGATGCCAGAAAGACCAGTCGCCTGATACTTACTTTTTCATCGCCGTCCATCCTGTCGGGTGGCATCAGGCCGGGGCGCGCCCTGGCCAGGACCACTATGTAGAGCAGGTACGCAACGACCAGGATCAAACCGGGAACAAGGGCGCCGGCGAAAAGCTCACCCACGGATACCGTTTCGGGGCTGTAGTTGCCCATGCGCAGCTGGGCTTGCTGATAGGCATTGGATAAAACGTCTGCAAGCATCACCAGCACGATCGAGGGAGGAATGATCTGGCCGAGTGTACCCGCTGCGCAGATGGTGCCGGTGGAAATCGCTGGGCTATAACCTTTGTGCAACATGGTGGGCAATGAAATCAGCCCCATCGTCACCACGGTAGCACCCACGATGCCCGTACTGGCTGCCATCATGGCGCCCACAATGACCACGGCAATTCCCAGTCCGCCCGGTGTTCCGCGCATAAGCTGGGCGAGCGATTGCAGCAACTGGTCCGCCAGCTTTGACCGCTCCAGCATGACACCCATGAAAACGAACACGGGAACCGCGATCAGCGTCTCGTTGGTCATGATGCCGTAAATGCGGTTCGGGAAGGCTTCCAGGAACACCGGATCGAAGGTGCCCGTCATGACACCGATACCGGCAAAAAGCAATGCCACCCCCGCCAGCGTGAATGCCACAGGGAAGCCCGCCATCAGCGCCAGGCCGATGGCGCCAAACAGGCCGAAGGCCATGAGGCCTGCCACCTAGCGGGCTCCTTTCAGGTAAAGGTCTTTCAGGCGCATGTAATGCCGTGCATTGTAAGCCTGGTTGCTGATCTCCTCTTCGCTGAGATCACGAGCGTAGCGGGCAGGATTACCCCTCCAAAGGGTTCCTGAAGAAACGGTTTTGCCGGGTGGCACAACCGCCCCTCCCGCCACCATGGCGTCGGATTCGAGCACCGCGCCGTCCATGATGATTGCACCCATGCCAATCAGGCATCGATCACCGACGGTACAGGCATGGAGAATTGCGCCATGCGCCACGCTCACATCTTCACCTATGAGAAGAGGAAGACCGTCGGGCTGCCAGGGCCCCTCGTGGGTTACATGCAGAATGCTGCCGTCCTGGATGTTGCTGCGGGCGCCGATGGAGATGTAGTTGACATCGCCCCTGGCCACCGTCATCGGCCAGATGGACACATCGTCACCGAGTGTTACCGAACCGCTTACCCAAGCCGTTGGGGCGATGTAAACGCGCTCGCCCAACTGCGGGTCCTGCTCCATGAACCGATAGATATTCTTGATTTCCGGAGTATTCATAACGCAGGGATGGTACCACCCCGGAGAATTTTTATGCACAGAAAGGACGCAAGGGTAAATATCAGAAGCTTAAGACACATCCGTCAATTACATTCCCATTAATTAGCTGTAATTCTATGATTTACATTGAAAAAACTGACTACTCAAAAAACAAACCCAAATCTGACGGATTGATGCCGGTCCAGGCCTGGCAGTGTTGGGTTGTGTTTACCCACATAGTTATCCACAGGGATATCAATACTTCTGCTCCTACCCTCAAGGGTTTACAATAAGCTCACTCCAAAGGCCGGCCCAGGCCCCGACAGGGAAGAGAACTACTCCGTGAAAGAACATTTAGAAGAGTTGCTGGCCCAGTCATTGTTGCATTTGCAACGTGAAGGCGTTCTGCCGGCCGATACCGAACTAGAAATACAGCTGGAACGCACACGTTCGCCCGAGCACGGCGAATTTGCGTCCAACCTTGCCATGGTCCTGGCAAAGCCGGCCGGAATGGCTCCGCGTGAACTGGCGCAATTGATCATTGACCGGATACCCAGGTCGCGCCAGGTTGACCACATGGAAATTGCCGGCCCCGGATTCATCAATTTTTTTCTGCAAAGATGCGCCCTCACCGGTGTCATCAAGGACGTGCTGCGCCACCGAGAGAAGTACGGCGAGATTTTCAGGCCCGGGCGCAACCGGGTAACACTTGAATACGTCTCAGCCAACCCGACTGGCCCGCTTCACGTGGGACACGGAAGGGGTGCGGCCTATGGCGCCAGCCTGGCCAGCATACTGGCCGCCGCCGGTTACGAAGTCCAGCGCGAATACTATGTAAACGACAACGGAAGGCAGATGGACATCCTGGCCGTTTGCGTCTGGCTGAGGTACCTGGAACTGTGTGGCGAGAGTGTCGGGTTTCCGGACAACGGATACCGTGGTGAGTATATTTACGACATCGCCCGTATCGTCCGCGTGGACCACGGCGACAAATGGCGGTTTACACCGCTGGAAGTCGAGGACGGCCTGCCTCCCGCCATCGAACAGGGCGGCGATGGGGAAGCCTACCTTGACGGCCTGATCAGAAAAGCGCGAGCCCTGCTGGGTGAGGAGGGTTACGAGGTATTTTTCAACTCTGCGCTGGATAACATTCTCGAGGACATCAAGGACGACCTGGCGGAATTTGGCGTGCTGTTCGACAAATGGTTCTCCGAACGCGAACTGGAAGAAAGTGGTGCTGTCCAGCATGCTATCGACAGGCTGGCTGAGAATGGCTACCTGTATGAAAAGGAAGGCGCCACCTGGTTCAGGGCATCTGCGCTGGGCGACGAGAAGGACCGCGTTGTCATCCGGGAAAATGGCAGAACGACCTACTTCGCATCCGACATCGCATATTTTCTGAACAAGCTCGAACGGGATTTCGATCGCGCCATTTACGTGTTCGGCGCCGATCATCATGGTTACATCGCCAGGTTACGCGCTGCAGCAACAGGGCTCGGCGAAGACCCGGACCGGCTGGAAATCCTCCTTGTGCAGTTTGCGGTGCTGTTCCGCTTTGGCGAAAAGGTCCAGATGTCCACCCGTTCAGGACAATTCATTACCCTGCGGGAACTCAGGGAGGAGGTCAGTACGGATGCCGCCAGGTTTTTCTACGTGATGCGCTCACACGAACAACACCTGGATTTCGACCTGGACCTGGCAAAGTCCCGTACCAATGAAAACCCCGTGTTTTATATCCAATACGCCCATGCCCGGATCTGCAGCGTATTCCGCAACCTGGTGCAGATGGATGAACGTCACAACGAAGCGATCGGGGAAGTTGCTCTCGACCTGCTGACCGAAGACCACGAAGTGCAGTTGATGCGTAACATCAGCCGGTTTCCGGAAATTATCGACTCGGCAGCGCGTCTGCGAGCGCCTCATCAGCTGGCCCATTACCTGCACGCGCTTGCAACCGACCTGCACTCCTACTACAACGCCCACCAATTCCTGGTGGACGATGAGAATATCCGTAACGCCCGGCTCAACCTTGTGCTGGCCACCAAGCTGGTCCTGAGCAAGGGGCTGGGATTGCTGGGCGTGTCTGCGCCGGAGGAGATGTAAGTGGCGCCGGCAAGACGGAAAAAAGCCACCAGGAAGAGCCAGGGCACGCCGGCCTGGATGTGGTTGTTCACCGGCCTGCTGATTGGCCTGGGGCTGGCCTACTATTTGTGGTCGAAAGGATATATCCCGCAACCGGGCGTCGACACTTCGGCTACGAGTGAATCCGCTGTCCAAAGCAGTACGGTCGACGACGAAGAAGTCGCGCCGGCAAGCAGCGAACCACCGAAATCACGCTATGACTTTTTTACCGTCCTGCCGGAAATGGAAGTTGTGGTTCCGGAGCAGGAACTCGCCAAGAAAAGCCAGCCAGCTGAAACCACGGCGGTCGCGGCCGACACAAGCAGCTACATTCTGCAGGTGGGCTCATTCCGGGAAAACTCCGACGCCGAGCAGATGAAAGCCAGGCTTGCCCTGCTGGGAATCTCAGCACGGGTTCAGTCGGTCACCGTAAACGGCGCAACATGGCATCGCGTGCGCGTCGGGCCGGTAAACGGGGCCCGGCAGGCCGACACCATGCGCAATCAACTGGCGAACAACGGCATCGAAAGCCTGGTAATGAAAAACCAGTAAGCGCTCAGCCCTGGCGTCTGTTTTCCCTGGCGTACAAGTCCGTTACTGAAGCACGCCTGCTGTTTTCGCCAGCCTTCCACCCTTTGCGCCAGGCATCGAACAGCTTCCAGAATGCAGGCCCGCTCCAGGCTTTCTCCGCCACGGAATCCGACAAGGGGCGGAATCCCTCTGAATCCAGCGCCAACAAGCTTTCCCTGATATCAGGGTCATCCATTCCGGCTGCGAATTCCAGCAGGCTGGCACGGCCCTCGTCAGGTCCGAAACCATGTATCCAGCGGAGCAAAGCCCTGCGGGCGCCGCGCCGGTCACCCGCTTTGCAGGTGCTTTCTATCGCGGCCAACAGGCTGGATTCGTCACCAGACTCAAGCCGTGAGGATGTTCCCCGGCCTTCGGGATTTGGATTTCTGCTCCTCAGCATCAGCGCCCCCGCCAGGGTCAGTAACCAGAGCGTGGCGAACAGCAGGGTAAGCCAGCGCCAGTATTTTGCTTCACCGGTTTCCGCGGAGATCGATACATTGGCCGACGGACCTGCGCCCGGGGCGGTAACGGGCATGGATGGATCCGGAACCGGCACCAGCGCCGAAGGTTGCACACTGATCCTCTGTGCGGCGAGTACGGCTTCCCTGGCCTGGTTGGTCCTGGTGTCCCACCACTTTGCCTTGAGCTCGGGTAGCACCAGTTGACCTTCTTTTTCCGGCACCACGGCGTAGCGGAATTCCTTGTGACCGAGCACCCACTGCCCGTCATCGCGTGTAATGCCCTGCGGTTGGTCAGGATAGATACGTGCGTCGGCGACCTCTGGCCACTCGGGCTCGACGATCATGTTTTCTTCCAGGCCGACCGCATCGATGATGACGGTTCGGGTAACCGGCTCGCCCACTCGCAACGCATCTCCCGATGAGATCTGCTGCGTCAGCCGGTATTCCCTGGCGGGTTGCCACTCGCTACCTGCAAACGCGTCGGGTTTGGGTTCGATATTCAACAACAGTTGTTCACTTTCAACCTGGACCCGGCGCCCCCTGGCAGCAGGTTGCCAGATGCTGCTGGTCCGCCGCTCCACCAGCCGGCCGGTCAGCTGCATCGGCGGGATGACCAACTCTCCGGAACGTTCCGGGAATACTGCGTAATTTCGCTCGAGCACCCGGTAGCGTTCTCCCCCACGCTCGGCCTGGTAGGGCGTTTCCTGCATCAGGCGGACCACGGCCGGTGATGGTTCCGGCTGGCTGATTGCCGCCTCCGTCAGGTTCTGCTGGTAGAAAACCCTGACCACCAGCCCTAACTGCGCATGCACGAAAAAGGGGCCTTCTGCGGGCAGAATCTCCACCTCGATAAACACCGGGGGCTGGCTGCCCGGCTCGAGCTCAGGCGCAGGATCCACATTGACAGCCAATGCTGCGGTTTTTTCCTTACCGAAGCTCAAGGGCGGAATAAGCGCTTCGCCTGCGGTTTTGGGCTCCAGTGTCAGCAACAGGCGGACAACGGCCGTCTGTTTTCCGTTCACAATGGATAATTGCGTTTCGGACCGGCGGTCAAGAATCCGGAAATCCTTCTCCAATGCACTGAAGTCCGCATCCAGATTTTGCCTCGGATCGTCGGTAAGAATCGTCAGCATGACGGTTTCACCCTCGGTGATCCGGTTGCGATCGAGTTCGGCCCGCACGGCGGCGTCCAACGGCAGGCAAAGTGCCAGCGCAAGAACGGCGAGTGCTGCCCGAGTGATCCTTTTGAAGTGATTTACCATGTCCTCACCACGATTCTGTCTCGTCTTCCGGCGCTCCGCGGCGCTGGTGCTGGTTACGGAATTTGCGTCTGAGCAAGCCCCCCGGATCATCCGGTATCCGGCGTAGCCACTGCTCCATGGCCTGCGCGTCTTCTTCTGACCATGCTTCGGATAACTCCATCTGCTGGTCACCTTCTGTCTCGCCGGGCTCGCCGTCCTCTGGCTGCCCTTCCTGCTCGCCCTGCTGTGCGTCTCCTTCCTGCTCGCCTTGCTGCTGATCACCTTCCTGGCCTTCTTCGCCTTCCTGTTGTTCTGAAGAAGATTCGCCGTCCTGCGAGTCGCCCTGATCGCCTTCCTGCTGTTGCTGCTGTTGCTGCTGCTGTTCCTTCATCTTCTCGACCAACTCACGGTTGATCACGGCATCCTGCATCGCGGGATCGATCGACAGGGCCTGGTCATAGGCTGCGATGGCCGCGTCATACTCACCCAGGTGCGCCAGGGCGTTACCGCGGTTGTAATGAGCATCGGCAGATTCCGCCCGGCTCCAGGCCTCGCTGGCATTGGAGTATTCTTCACTTCTGAACCAGGCCTCGCCGGACAGGGATGGATCACGGGCCAGCGCAGCCGCTTTTTCAGCGTCCTGCCCCGTCAGTGCGCGGTATGCCTGCTGATCTTTTCTTTGCCACAGGTCTTCCCACCAACCGGCCACGGCTTCGTCCGGAGCGACCAGCCCGCCCACCAGGAACAATGGCAAGAAGAAAAACAGACCTTTTCGAAAACCCGAAAGGGCCAGCGGCAGCAACAACAGAACCAGCCATGGGCCCATGTCCTTCCAGCGCTCACCCAGTGCATCGTCACGACGCGCAAACTCGCTTCCCTCATGGTCCAGCCACAACCCTTCAACCGAATCTGAAGCGGCCAGTTCAGTGTATCTGCCTCCGCCGGCTTCCGCTAATGACCGCAAGGCCGGCCGGTCCAGCCGGGCGATGACGACATTTCCGGAACGGTCGCTGACGAATCCGCCACCGCTGGGTATTGGCGCACCTTTTGCCGTACCCGCGGCAAGCACCGAGGTCAGGATGCCCCGGTCGCTTAGTTGTCGCGCCTTCGCGGCATCCCTTGAAGTGGCTGAATCCGTTACCAGCAGAATCTCGCCCCGGCTCAGGCCGGAACGCTCCAGCAGAGATGCCGCCATATCCAGGGCGAGGTCCGCCCGGCTGCCCGCCACGGGAATGATATCGGGGCGCAGTGCAGGCAGCAGGTTGGCGATCGTATTCATATCGCTGGTCAGGGGAGAAACGATGTACGCATCACCGGCATAGGAAACGAGGCCGACCTGCCCTTCCTCGGTAGATGCCAACAGGTCCGCCAGGCGGAACCTGGCGCGGGTCAGCCGGTTGGGCCGCAGGTCTTCAGCCAGCATAGAGCGTGAAAGGTCAATGACGATAACCCGCGCATCACGGGCGGAGAACGATGCGTCCGGTAACTTCTGCCAACTGGGCCCCGCCAGGGCGAGGATAACGATAAACAGTCCCGTGGCAGCTATCCACACACCACTCCCGCGCTTTTTGTCGGCCACCTGCTTGACGCTCAGCCAGCGCAGCAAATGCGGGTCGCAGACCCTTGACCAGTCTCCCGCTGGCCTGCGCGTACGCTTCCAGGCCCAGGGCAGGATCAATACCAGGGGCAGCAGAAACAACCACAACGGGCGGATGAAGTGCAGTGCTTCGAATTCGTTCATACCGGCACCATCGCTCGCCTAATACCTGGCAGCATTGCAAACATGCTTGCTGCCAGCACCAGCAGAAAGGAGACGGACAAGGGCCAGAAAAAGAGTTCGTCAACCGGCCTGATGGCCTCCTGATCACTCTCAACCGGTTCCAGTTCATCCAGTTGTTCATAGATCTTTGCCAGCGCCTCGGCATCACGCGCACGAAAATAGGCGCCGCCGGTGCGCTCGGCGATTGCCCTGAGCGTGTCCTCGTCCAGGTCCGCCGACGGATTGACCAGCCTTGAACCAAAAAAGTCCTGCACCATCATTTCATCCGCACCCACCCCGACGGTGTAGATGGTCATTCCTTCGCGGGCGGCAAATTCGGTGGCCTGCATCGGCTGAACTTCACCGGAGGTGTTTGCGCCATCGGTCAGCAGGACCAGCACCCGATCGCTGGCAGCGTCATCGCGCAGCCGTTTGACCGCCAGGCCAATCGCGTCGCCAATTGCAGTTTCCCGGCCGGCCAACCCAATTTCAGACTCGTCCAGCAGGATCGCTGTTGTCTCGGTGTCAAAGGTCAGGGGTGTCTGGAGATAGGCACGGCTGCCAAATAACACGAGACCAACCCGGTCACCCCTGCGGCGCTGGATGAATTCGCCCGCTACTTTCTTGACCACGGCCAGGCGATTCACGGATTTTTTGTCCAGGACCATGTCCTGTGTGTCCATGCTTCCGGAAATGTCCACCGCCAGCAGCAGGTCCCGGCCCGTCACCGGCAGGGTTTCAATCTCTCCCACCCATTGGGGCCGGGCGGCTGCCAACAGTAACAAAGCCCATGCCAGCCCTGCCAAAACAGCCAGCACAGGTTTTTTCATCCAGGCCGAACCGGAAGACGTCATCAGCGAGAACCACGGCACTTTAAGCGCCTGCATGCCGGCGCGAGATGCGGCCGAAAGCCAGGCACGCGCCAGCCAGGGCAAAGGCAGCAACAGCAGCAGCCACGGCCAGGCCAGGGTCAGGCCTTCAGCTGGAACAGTCTCAGCCATATAAAGTCACCCAGGTCCTGGCACTTTGGTTCAACAATGCCGCATCGAAACGGGGCAATGGCTCATAAGGGCCGCTGGCCAGCGCCAACAGACATTCTTCGTTCTGGTCCGGCATCTGCCTGACGATGAAAGACACCCAGTCTTCTCCCTGCAGACGGGCACAGACCTTATTGGGAAAAGCTTTCACGGCGACCGCCCGGAACAGGCGGTTGAGCCCTGCCAGGAATTCATGAGGTTGTGCCGAGGGATCATACTCTTGATTGATATTGTCCAGGGCCTCCAGCCAGGCGGCACGCCGCTTCCTGGCTGACCTCCAGCCATGCCACTTTCTCAGCAGGAACGCGACCAGCAGCAGAACCAGCAAGGCCAGGACCCACCAGCCCGGTGCGGGTGGCCACCATGCAGGTTCACCGGCACTGTGAATATCCTGCAACTGGGCGAGTAAGGGTGATCCTTCCGGGTTCATGGCATCACTTCACACCGGCCGGCCGACCAGCACCCGCAGCTCACGGCCAAGAACGTCTACAGGATCATCATCGGTATGCAGCACCAGCCACCCACACTGGTGTTTCTGAAACATCCGGCGCGGCATGTCCAGGTGCCGGGAGCTCATCTGGTCGTAGCGGCTGCGCGACTCCTTCTGACCCATGTCCAGCACGGCTGCGTTCTCGCCATCACTGATCGGGTAACGACCCTGTGGCAGGCGATATTCCGCCGCATCGACAATCTGGCAGCCGATTACATCGTTGTGCTGGCGCAACCGGGACAGGTGCCGGTTACAGTCTTCGTCCATACCGAAGAAATCGCTGATGACCACGACCAGGCTGCCGGGACGAACGGCATGTCGGACACGCTCGAGCGCCGCTGAAAGTGGTTCACTCTGACCCGATTCAGGGTGTTCAGGCACCAGCCAGTCGACCAGGCCCTGGATCATTCTCATGGCGCCCCTGCGCCCGCCGGCTGGCCGCAGCTCCCGGTGCCTGCCGGGCGCAAACAGAAAGCCCCCGATGCGGTCGCCCCGCTTGATGGCCGCCCAGGCGATCGAAGCCGCCATCCGGCCTGCTGCAACAGACTTCAAACACCTCCGGGTTCCAAAATAGAGGCTCGGGCTGGCGTCTAGCACAACAAGCACCGGACGTTCGCGTTCCTCCTGGAAAATCTTGGTATGCGCCCTGCCGGTCCGTGCCGTAACCCGCCAGTCCATGTTCCGGATATCATCCCCCGGCTGATAATTTCTCGACTCCAGGAAATCCACGCCACGCCCGCGAAAACGGGAACGGTACGCACCGGCCAGCGCTGAAGCAGCGGCCTGGCGCATCGGTAATCGCAGTGCATGGCAGCGCGGCCTCAAGGCAATCAGTTCGGAAGCCGTCAGGTGAATGCCATCCCCTTCGGCCGGTCGGTTTCGAATGGAAATCATGGAGTAGTGTTCAAGGCACCGGGACCAGGTCCAGTAATCGGTCCACCAGTTGATCAACGGTTACGCCGTCGGCCTCGGCTTCATAGGATAGAAGCACGCGGTGACGCATGATGTCATGAACCACGGCGTGGATGTCATCGGGTGAAACATAATCCCTCTGGTCCAGCCATGCCCGGGCGCGCGCGCAGCGGTCCAGGGCAATGGTCGCCCTCGGGCTGGCACCATAGCTGACCAGCCGCGACAGGTCTTCGTCCCAACTACCGGGCTCACGTGAAGCCAGCACCAGCTGAACGATATATTCCTCGAGCGCCGGGGCCATGAAAAGGCCCAGAACCTCCTCCTGGGCCAGGAAAACCTGTTCCTGTGTAACGAGGACCGGAGCGGTTGAAGCCTCTCCAAGTTCATCCCTGGCCTGCTGGCGGGCCAGGTTAAGGATTTCCTGTTCTGCCGCGGCATCCGGGTAACTGATCGAAACATGCATCAGGAAACGGTCCAGCTGCGCCTCGGGCAGCGGATAGGTGCCTTCCTGCTCAATCGGGTTCTGCGTCGCCATCACCAGGAACAACTTTGGAAGCCGGTAAGTGACCCTGCCCACGGTGACCTGGTGTTCGCCCATGGCTTCAAGCAAGGCCGACTGGACTTTGGCCGGCGCGCGGTTGACCTCGTCAGCCAGGATCAGGTTGTGGAAAATGGGACCCTGTTGAAACTCGAACGAACCCTGCTGCGGCCGGTAAATTTCGGTGCCGGTCAGGTCCGCAGGAAGCAGGTCAGGGGTGAACTGGATCCGGTGAAAATCTCCCTCGATGCGGTCGGCTATCACCTTGATAGCGGTTGTCTTGGCCAGGCCTGGCGCCCCTTCCACCAGCAAGTGTCCATTACTGAGCAGCGCGATCAGCAGTCGTTCCATCAGGCGGTGCTGGCCAATAATCAGCTCATTGGCCGCCTTGCTGAGGGACTGGAACGCCTCGTGCGCGCCTTGTGCCAGTTGTTCTTGCTGTTCCATAAAAACGAATCCTTTTTATAAGCCCTGTACTGTGTAACAGGTGGTGCCATTAACGGCAGTGTCAATAGTCACATCAACTGGATGATCTATAGATTCTGTGGGTCAATATCAACCGCCCAGCGGACTTTTCGGGCCGATGCCAGTTTACGCAAAACCGGCAACCACTGGTCGACCTGGCTATGTAATGCCGTCCGGACAGGGCTCTGAACCACCAGGTACATCCGGGATCGTCCCCCTACACGCTCCATGATTGCCGGCATGGGGCCGTAAACCCTGGCCTCACCCCGCGGAAAAACTCCGACCGCATCGTCAAGAAATTGTTCCGCCACCGACCGGTCGTGCGCCTCGGCACGCAGCAGGGCCTGGTACCCGGCCGGAGGCAAGCCCGCCGCCTGGCGCTCCTCCAGCAACCAACGGGCATATGCCTCGTAACCCCGGGTCAGCAGCAATTCCAGCGCCGCGTGTTCCGGATGGAGGGTTTGCAGCACGACGGTGCCGGATTTTTCCATCCGCCCAGCCCTGCCCGCCACCTGCAGGATCATTTGCCCCATGCGCTCGAGCGACCTGAAGTCCGCACTGTAGAGGGCCTGGTCGACATTAACGATAACCACCAGCGTCACGCCCGGAAAATGGTGACCCTTGGCCAGCATCTGGGTTCCTACCAGCAGGCAGGTTTCGCCGTTGCGGACTTGCTCAAGCTGTTTGTCCATGATGCCGGCACGGCTGGTACGGTCCCGGTCAAACCGCAGGACCGGTACCTTTTCAAACTTCTTTTCGAGGAATTCTTCCAACTGCTGCGTGCCTTCACCCGCCCCCATCAACGCGTCCGCCTGGCAATCAGGACAAAACTGCGGCGCCGGACGCTGACTGCCGCAATGGTGACAAACCAGTTTGCGGGCATTGCGGTGCCATGTCAGGTGCGCATCGCAACGCGCGCAGTTGCCGCTCCAGCCACATTGCTGACACATCAGGACCGGTGCATAACCGCGGCGGTTGAGGAAAACCATGACCTGCTCGCCACGTTCCAGCGTCTCGGCAGTGGCTTCGAGCGCTGCGACTGAAAGACCACTTACCGCGGCCTGTTGCCTCATGTCCAGTACGCGCCAGGACGGCAATGGCGCCCGGGTAGCCCTCTCACGCAGGCGGTGCCAGCTGTATTTTCCTTCGACTGCGTTACTGAGTGTTTCCAACGAAGGCGTTGCCGAGCCGAGTACGACAGGAATACCCAGGTCTGAAGCCCGTTTCACTGCCACGTCACGGGCAGAGTAACGGAACCCGTCCTGCTGCTTGAATGAAGCGTCGTGCTCTTCATCCAGGATGATGATTCCGGGTTCAGGCAGTGGCGTAAACAGAGCAGAGCGGGTGCCTACCACCAGCCGAGCGCGGCCCGACCGGGCAGCGGCCCAGGACTCCAGCCGGGCTCCGGCGGCCAAACCTGAATGGATGATCGCGGGATCCAGCCCCAGCCTGTTCCGGAAACGCCGGATCAACTGTGGCGTCAGTCCAATTTCGGGCACCAGCACCAGCGCCTGCCTGCCTCCGGCAATGACGTCCTCCAGCAGGCTCATGTAAACCTCTGTTTTACCACTGCCGGTCACGCCGTCCAGCAGATGACAGCCAAAGCGGTCCAACGATCCTGAAATCGAGTCCACCGCTTTGCGTTGATCGGGCACGAGTTCCGGTCCCGGAGCAAATCCTGGCCTGGGCTGATGCTCCGCTTCTTCCACTACCCACCCCTTGTCCATTACAGCGGCGAGGGTTTTGCGCCATTGACTGCCAATTCCTGCCAGTCCGCCAACACCCAGAGGCCCGTCCGCCAGCACATTCAACATTGCATGCTGAACCGGCGCCCTGCCCGTTGGCTGTTCCAGCTGCTGTCGCCCCGCCGCAGTCAGAGAGAAGCTGGAGGGTGGGCCGGGTACCACACCTTGCGCTTTTCTGAGGGCGGGGGGCAAGGCGCTGGCGACCACCTCACCGGGCGAGTGTTTATAGTAATTCCAGCACCAGTGCAGCAAATCGATCAGGGAGCAATCGAGTAGCGGGCTGCCCTGGTCCAGAACTTCATGCACCGCCAGGAGCCTGTTTCGCGGGATGTCGCTATTGTCTGCCTGGCAAATGACGATACCCACCGACTTTCGGCGGCCAAATGGCACCAGCACGCGCACACCCGGCTCGATGGCCGTCACGTCCGGTGGCACCTGGTAATCGAACAGGTGAGGCAGCGGCACCGGCAGTGCAACCTTGACTATGCGGAGGTTGGTCATGAGGGCCCGATTCTATCAGCTGCCGAATTTCTATATGATGGTATGGCCAAAGCTATTTAATCGGCTGGAGGGAATTATGAGCATGATGAGTGAATTCCGCGATTTTGCAATGCGCGGAAACGTTGTAGACATGGCCGTGGGTATCGTCATTGGCGGCGCCTTCGGAA
>CAJIAU010000263.1_pt1 | contig 21947 bp, 21 predicted proteins | sample 9199171 | NCBI WGS metagenome assembly CAJIAU01 (sample SAMEA7708280, study PRJEB35096) | sediment metagenome | biome: marine neritic benthic zone biome [ENVO:01000025]; feature: sediment [ENVO:00002007]; material: shallow marine sediment [ENVO:03000034] sea grass bed [ENVO_01000059] ...
AAAGCGGCCAACTTGTTGATAGAAGCACTGGTTGGCCGCGCCGGCGGTGCCGGCCTGATGCAGCCCCGTACCCGGCCCCTGTTCCAAATGGGCGTCAAGGTAGTGCTGCTCAGTTTCCTGTGTTTTTCATGGCGCTTTGGAATATCGATGGCACAGCCTGGCTGGCCTCGGCAGGCGTGATCGGCATTGCCGTGGGTTTTGCCGCCAAGGACACGCTGGCTAACCTGATTTCCGGCATTTCAATCATCGCGGATGCGCCCTACAAGCTGGGTGACTATGTTGTACTGGATACCGGTGAGCGCGGAGTGGTCACCGAACTCGGCATGCGTTCCACCCGGTTGCTGACGCGTGACGATGTGGAAATCTCCATCCCTAATGCCGTGATGGGCATGGCCAAGATCACCAATGAAAGCGGCGGCCCGGCGATTGAACACCGGATCCGGATCCCGATCGGCGTGGCCTATGGCACCCGGCCGATAACCGTCATCGAATTGCTAGAACAGATCGCAAAAGACAATGAGCTGGTCATCAATCATCCGGCGCCCAGGGTCAGGATGCGCGGATTTGGCGAGAGCTCGATTGACTTCGAACTGATGGGCTGGATCAGATACCCGGAGCAACGGGGGCTTGCCAAACATAACCTGCTGATAGAGATAGAGGACCGTTTCCGCGAGGAAGGCATCCAGATACCTTTCCCGCAACGGGATGTTCATTTGAGGAGTCAGGGCTCGTCAGCCGAAGAATAATCCGGGTCGCCCGGTGGGGCAGGGGTTTATCTGCATGCAGATTTATTCGACCAGGTATTTCTGTAAAAACAGGATCGCCGCCTGCTCGTACACGTTCCGGTTTTCCTTCCGGTTGTAGCCATGGCCTTCATTCAGGGCCTCGATGTACCAGACCGGACTTCCCCGGTTGCGCAGGGCCTGGACGATCTGTTCTGACTGGCTGGCCGGCACCCGCGGATCGTTGCGACCCTGCACCACCAGCAGCGGAATGTCGATCAGATCGACGTTATTGATTGGACTGATCCGCTCCAGCATGGCCCGGATCTCCGGATCCCTTTCGTCGCCGTATTCGTGGCGCCGCAATTCACGCCGGTACTCCTCGGTGTTTTCGAGGAAAGTAACAAAATTGCTGATGCCCACGACATCGACGCCGGCCCTGAGCCGGTCGCTGTACATCACGGCGGAAGCCAGTACGACGTAGCCGCCGTAACTGGCTCCATAAATGGCAACGCGGTTTTCATCCAGCCCGGGCTGGGTGGCGATCCAGTCAAGCAGTGCGCCAATGTCTTTAACAGCGTCTTCTCGCTGGCCGACATTGTCCAGGGCGAGGTACTCGCTGTCATAGCCGGCCGATCCACGGATATTGGGCGCAATGACCGCTGCTCCCAATTCAGCGGCCCACATCTGGAAGGTACTGCTGAATGCGGGGCGGTATTGGCTTTCGGGACCGCCGTGCACGTAGATGATGACCGGGGCCGGCTCCCTGGATTCGGGGCGGTAAATAAACGCAGGTACTTCACGTTGCTTGTCCCCGGCCAAGTCGAAGGTCGGATAGTGAAACAACTTGGGCTGAATGAAAGACCTTGTTTCAAGGCCGCCGACTTCGCTGTAGGTCCAGCGCACCAGGGTTTTGGCGCTCCGGGGATTGCGGCCCAGGTTCAGCACGTAAACATCGCTGGGTGATTGTGCGGTGCTTACACTCATTGCGATGCGGCGGTTGTCAGGGTTGAACTTCAATCCCGAGATGATCCCGAGCGGAATGTTGTTGACCAGCGTGAAAGTACCCGTTTTTGTATTCAGCAAGTAGAGCCGGCTGGCGCCTTCCTCGTTGGTCACGAAAGCGCCGCGTTTACCGTCGTCACTCAGTGCAAACTCGGTGACGTCCCAGGGTATCCTGGCGGTAATGTAAATCCGTTCCTGGTCGGTGGAGAGAGGTTGCCATGCCAGTTCTGCTGCATGGCCCCGTTCATTGGTGATGAAGTAGAATCCGTCTCCCTTGCGGTCGAATGAAATGGCGCGATTGGCGGAAGGAATTTCCTCGTTTCCCGCAAGAAACTGAAGATTCCGGTCTGCCAGCCTCAGCACATATATCCGCGAGTCGTCCACGTTGATGAATTGCTGAACCAGCAAATACTTGCCGTCATTACTGAAATCGGCCGGTCCGTACCATGTACCTTCGGGTGCTTCCAGCAGCATCTTGCTGCTATCCGCCCGGTCAGGATTCATGATCCAAAGGTCATTGCTGCGCCCATTGCGGCGGGTCGACTGGAACGCCATGTTTTTCCCGTTCCTGCTCCAACTCACCCGGCGGTTGCGGGATTCTCCATCCGTCACCATGCGGATGCTCGCAGTCTTGGGGTCGAACAGGAAAATCTGGTCCTGCTCGCCGCCACCGGTGTCCATGGTGATAGCGAGATCTTCGCTGTTTTCGCGCCGCGTAACCTGTCCAATCGGCTCCCTGAACCAGGTCAGCTGCAGCCGGGTACCACCGGCGGCATGAACCTTGTGAATCTGGCTGATGTCTCCGAACCGGGTTCGTATGTACATCCCCTTACCGTTGCGGGTCCAGTCCAGGATGGTTGCCGAGCGAACGTTCTGGTACTGGTTCAACCGGGTGACCAATCCCTGCGGGATATCCGGAACACCTTCCAATATCAGCTGCCCGTCATTGGCAGTCCACTCGGGAACTTCAGAGGCGGCTAAGCAGAGTGGTGCCAGGACCAGCAAAAACAGGGTTTTCAGATACGTCATTGGCTGGAGGTCTTTACACCGGTCTCCAGGAGCCCTTGAACCAGAACCTGCGCCCAATTCGTCAGAATGCGATTTGCGGCATTGGCATTGCGGGTTCGATCCATCATGAAGGTAGTGATATTACTTCGGTCAAACTGAAAATCCAGTGCCTTGGCCAGCAGGTCACCGGTGATTGAATCCCTCAACTCGAGGTAAAGAGTCATGTCGCCGGCGGACTCGGTGAGATTGCGTGTCGTTCCTCCCCTCGGTGTGTCAGGGGAATTGATGTTCAGGTCAACGATGGCGGGGCGGATGATCAGCGTATCCGGGGCCAGTTCGGTCACAAGTACAAAACCCGCAGATTCCAGTTCGCGGGTAAATATTCCCCGGAACAGATCTGCCACTTCAGACTTGATCCGCTGCATATCCGATGAGGTGACATGAAACGGCTTGGACTGGTTGATATCACGTTGCCAGTTTTTTCTGAAGGCGACCTGCGCATCGACCAACAACAGCTTTTTGTATACGGCCAGATCCGCCTCCGGATCCATGTAAACAAGGCCCAGCCGGGTATCCGGCACCAGGTGCATGCCGTCCACGACAGCCGGGGCATCCTTCTGACGCGCCAAGCCCGTGGTACAGCTCAGTAAGCCCACCAGCAGGGCCATTGAAATTCTGATTGTCATCCTCGGTTTCATGAGTTTGTCCATCGTCGCCATAGTTTAACCGGACTGCAACCATAAATAGAGCGGGCAGGTCTATCGGGCTATACTGTCTTGCTGAAACCCAACAACAAAGATGTATCCGATGATCAAACCCCTTCACATAGCAATACTCGCCGCCGGTGAGGGCACGCGGATGAAATCCGGCAAGCCGAAAATGCTGCAGACCGTCGGCGGCAGACCCATGCTGGCGCACCTGCTCGACACGGCCGCTTCGCTCGAGCCCGAACAGGTTCACGTGGTCGTCGGAAGTGGAGCGGAACAAGTCAGGGAAGCCTGCTCAGATTACGCGGTGACGTGGGTGCACCAGGATGAAAGACGAGGCACCGGGCACGCCGTGATGCAGGCCATGCCAGGCATTCCCGACGGGTCGGCCGTGCTGGTCCTGCTGGGCGATCATCCGCTGATCCCCACTGCTTTGCTAAAGAAAATGATCACGGAAACGGAACCGCCTCTGGCCATGCTGACCATGGAGCTGGACGATCCCACCGGTTATGGCAGGATCCTCCGGGATCCGGGCGGAAACATCATTGGCGTAATCGAACACCACGAGGCCGAGCCGGAGCAACACGAAATCCGCGAGGTGAATACCGGGATCATCATGGCGGACGCGGCGCGGTTGCGCGCCTGGCTGGACCGCCTGGATTGTAATAATGCAAAGCAGGAGTATTACCTGCCGGATATTTTTTCCATGGCCCGGTCCGAGAGCGGAGAAGTCCAGGCAGTCTTGGCTCCCGACTTTCATGATCTGCAGGGCGCCAATGACCGGGTCCAGCTGGCTGCGCTTGAGAAGCGCTACCAACAACGCATGGCGTGCCAGCTGATGGAATCCGGGATTCAGCTTGTTGATCCGGACCGCCTCGATGTCAGGGGCTCTGTGTCCGCAGGCTCCGATGTCTGTATCGATATCAATGTCATTCTTCAGGGCGAAAACCGGCTGGGTGACGGCGTGACCGTGGGTGCCGGATCCGTGCTTACGGATTGCGATCTGGCCGCCGGAACAGTGGTTCATCCCTACAGCGTGCTGGAGGGGGTGGTAACAACCGGTGCCTGTGACATCGGACCCTTTGCACGGTTGCGCCCCGGAACCGTGCTGGCTGCAGGTTGCCGGGTAGGCAATTTTGTTGAAACCAAGAACGCCAGCCTCGGCGAGGGCAGCAAGGCAAACCACCTGTCATACGTGGGTGATTCAACCGTGGGCAAGCGAGTCAATATCGGGGCCGGTACCATCACCTGTAACTACGACGGCGCATACAAGCACCAGACCATCATTGAAGATGACGTGTTTATCGGGTCCGATACACAACTGGTCGCGCCGGTAACCGTTGGCCGCGGCGCCACGATTGGCGCCGGTTCGACGGTTACGAAAAACGCGCCGCCGGAGGCATTGACCGTGAGCAGGTCAAGGCAAACCAGCATCGAGGGCTGGAAAAGACCTAAAAAGGGCGAGGGTCACTAGATTATGTGTGGCATCGTAGGCGCTTCCGCCCACCGTAACGTCAGCGAGATACTGATATCCGGTCTTCGGGCACTCGAATACCGGGGATATGATTCGGCGGGCATGGTTGTGCAGCAGGACGGTGGGCTGAAGAGGCTCAGAACCCAGGGCAAGGTCAATGATCTGCAGACCTTGCTGGATGAAACGCCCCTGGATGGCACGTGTGGTATCGCCCACACCCGCTGGGCGACACACGGTGTTCCCAACACGGTAAATGCACACCCGCATCTGTCCGAGGACTCAGTTGCGCTGGTGCATAACGGCATTATCGAGAACCACGATGAACTGCGCGATGAACTGAAAGCAGACGGTTACGAATTCAGTTCGGAGACTGATACCGAGGTGATGGTACACCTGGTTCACCGGCTGATGCGCGAAGGTGAAGACCTGTTTTCGGCGGTCCGCCGAATGGTTACCCGGGTGCGCGGGGCATTTGCGATTGCCGTTACCAGCTCTTCTGAGCCCGGCGTGATCGTCGGCGCCAGGTCGGGTAGCCCACTGGTTTTGGGCATCGGTTTCAACGAGCATTACCTGGCCTCGGACGTGCACCCCCTGCTGACTGTCACCAACCGTTTTGTCTACCTGGAAGAAGGTGACGTGGTGCGGCTCGATACGCATCGCTACGACATCAGGAACCAGGATGATGAACCGGTTGATCGACCGGTCAGGGAAGCGGACCTGGCAGCGGATGCCACGCAGCGTGGCCGGTACCGGCACTACATGCAAAAAGAAATCTTCGAGCAACCCGCGGCCATTGCAGAAACCCTGGAAGGCAGGATCGGGACGGACCACGTACTTCCAAATATATTCGGGGTCGGCGCGGATAAAGTACTGGAAAAGGTAAGCCAGGTGCACATCGTCGCTTGTGGCACCAGCTACCACGCAGGACTGGTTGCGCGTTACCAGCTGGAAGAGCTGGCGGGTATTCCCTGCACGGTAGAAGTGGCAAGTGAGTATCGATACCGTCATCCGGTCGTTCCGCCGCGAACCCTGTTCGTGGCGATATCGCAGTCGGGCGAGACCGCCGATACACTCGCGGCATTGCGCCATGCGAAATCCTCCGGGTACCTAGCAGCCCTGGTGATTTGCAACGTCCCGGAATCGTCAATCGTCAGGGAGGCAGATCTCGTGCTGATGACCCGGGCTGGCCCGGAAATAGGTGTGGCGGCAACCAAGGCGTTCACTACCCAGCTGGTCGCATTGCAATTGTTGGTGCTGGAACTGGCCCGGCTGGTGGGCACCGTGAAAGACGGCCAGGTCGCAAAATGGACGGCTGAATTACACCAATTGCCCAGCCTGATCGTTCAGGCGCTTGAACTGGATGATCAAATCGAGGAACTGGCCGAACAATTCGTGGAGAAGCACCATGCACTGTTTCTTGGCCGTGGAAGCCACTACCCCATTGCCATGGAAGGTGCATTGAAGCTGAAGGAAATTTCCTATATCCACGCAGAAGCCTATCCGGCGGGCGAACTGAAACACGGGCCCCTGGCACTGGTCGACCACGACATGCCGGTGGTAGCTGTTGCTCCCAATAACCGTTTGCTGGAAAAACTGATCAGCAATATCGAAGAGGTCCGGGCAAGGGGCGGAGAGATGTTCGTCATCGCCGACGCTGAGGCGGTGTCCAGCCTCAAAACGCGCCATGGGCAGGTGATCAAGCTGGACACGGGCGGCATGTTGCTGGCTCCAGTGGTGATTTCGGTACCTTTGCAGTTACTGGCCTATCACGTTGCAGTTCTGCGTGGTACCGATGTGGACCAGCCCAGGAATCTCGCCAAGTCCGTCACGGTGGAATGAGAAAAAGACACCGCATCGATGAAGAAGCCGAAATCAACATCACGCCGATGTTGGACATCGTTTTCATCATGCTCATTTTCTTTATCGTGACCACCTCTTTCGTCAAGGAGAAAGGACTGGAAGTGTCACGCCCATCCAACGCGCCGCCAAAGGAAATCAAGCAGGACAAGGGTCCGATCGTCGTGAAAATCGACAGCTCCAGCCTGATCAGCGTCAAAGGACGCATCCTGGAACCGGGGGCCGTAGAGGCCAACCTGGAGCGGGAAAAAGCCGAAAAGCCCACTTCGCCGCTAATTGTGGCGGCACACCCGGAAGCCGATACGGAAGCACTGGTCACCATACTCGATGCGGCCAGGGCGGTCGGAATCGAGTCAGTTAACGTGGCGACAAGCTCACGATAAGCGGCGGGTGATTTCTTCTTCCACCGTGATTCTCGGCGGCAATTGCAGGTAGTAGCCTGATTCAGCGAGACCCTCGAGAACCTTTTCGACATCCACCCGGGCCAGTTTCCTGTCTGTCGACAACTCGAGGTTCAGAACGAAAGTCGCCTCCCCGAACTGGTCAAGCAGTTCCGCCGGCAACTCGTCTAGCGGCAGATTGTCGGCAAGGTACAGGTAGGTCTCCGCTCTCTTTTCTGAGCGATATACTTTGCAGGGCGTCATCAACAAGCGCTCTCAGAATCTGATGCATAAGTATAAACATTTTTACGTTATGCTTACCGAATGGGGAGGATTCAATACAAAGCATTCATCAGTTACAGCCATCGGGACCGTGACTGGAGTGCCTGGCTGCAGCGAGCCCTGGAGGCTTATCGGGTGCCCCGGCGCCTGGTGGGCACCCAGGGAGAATTCGGAGAGGTGCCGCGTCGCCTGACCCCGGTTTTCCGTGACCGTGAAGACCTGCCGTCGGCGTCCGATCTGAGTTCCAAGGTCAAAGATTCCCTGGAATCAGCAGAATCACTGGTCGTGATCTGTTCTCCAGCGGCAGTGAAATCCACCTGGGTCAATGAAGAAATTGAATATTTCAGGAGTCTCGGCCGGGAAGACAGGATCTATGCGTTAATTGTCGACGGCGATCCCCAGCCTTCCGATCCGGAGCAACAATGCTTCCCTGCTGCGCTCATCAGAAACCGGGACGGTTCTGTCCGGGAACCCCTGGCGGCGGATATCCGAAAGTGGGCCGACGGCAAGCTGCTGGCAAAGCTGAAAATCGTTGCCGGAATCCTGGGAATCCGGCTGGATGAATTGCGCCGGCGTAACATGCAACGCCGACGAAAGAACCTGGCCATTGGAGGGGTGTCGGCGCTGGCTATGCTGGTTCTGACCGGCACGCTGCTTTTCACTACCCTTTCATCACAGAAAGAAGTTCGCCTGCAACGGTCGAATACAGAGGAACTGCTGAGTTACATGCTGGGAAACCTGAAGCGGCTGGATCCCATCGTTGGCCTGGAAGTGCTGGGCCAGGAGGACGCACAGGTCAAGCAGTACCTCGCCTCGCTCGGTTTCGACAACATGAGCAATGAGCAAGTGTTCCAGCAGGGAATGGAATGGCGTGAACAGGGCCAGGAAGCCCATGGCAGGGGCGTGTTCGATGAAGCGATGGAATTGTTCCAGCGTTCCCGGGCGGCCTTCATCGAGTATCACCAGCGCGAAGGATATACCACGCAGGCGCTGTTCGAGCTGGGCCAGGCCGAATTCTGGGTGGGTTACATCCATTTTGACGTGGGTCAACTGGACGAAGCGCAGGAGAGTTTTCTGCGGTACGGCGCCATCACCCGGCGGTTGGTCAATGCCGACCCCAACGACGCCGGCATGGTCATGGAATTGTCCTACACGCTGACGAACCTGGGAGCGCTGGAACTTGAACGCGTCAATCCCGATACTGACAAAGCCCTGCGGCTGATGCAGTCTTCCGTCCAGTACAAGCAGATTGCCTCGGTGCTTGATCCGGGTAACGACTCCTATCGACAGGACCTGGTTGGCACCCTGGCATTCCTGGCGGATGCATGGCTGGACAGCTGTGACCTGGGCAAAGCCATCGACTTCAGGCAGCAGGCCGTGGACCTTACACGTGAACTGGCCGCCTCGTCTCCCGATGATCCGGAGCTGAAGCTTGAGCTGGCGTACGGTCTGTCCGGCCTGGCCTTTGTACAACGGCGGATACCCATATCCGACCAGGCGCTGGCGAACCTGCAGGAGTCCCGCGACCTGTTGGAGCAGCTGTCTTTACAGGATGACGGAAATCCGATTTTAAAATGGCGGGCACTGATGCGGGAAGCGAGAATGCTGCAGATCAGGGTCTGGAATGAACCCATGTCCGCCGTGTGGCCGGAATTCGTTGCGGTCAGGGATCTGGCGGAAAGCATGAGTGCAGAAAAGGGAATAACGGACTTCAGTGCATCCATGGACTATGCCGAGTTTCTTCTGAATTACTCGCTGTTGGCCCTCAGGCTGGGTAAGCGGTCAGAGGCTAATCGGTCACTGGACCGGCTGATGAACCGATTGTCGGATTCCGTCCGGGATAAACCAGATAACCGTTCAAGCCGGCAGATTCTGGCAAGGGTCTGGTGGGAATACTGGGCCCGAAACGGTGAACTGCCGGATGACCAGGCGGTGGCGATGCTCAATGATTACCTGGTCGATCCCGCAGAGGCAACGAGTTGCAACGACGCAGGCCTGGCCGCTCGCCTCGAAATCATGCGGGGTAACACTTCTCTGGCCAGCGACTATACTTTATATCTACTCGAAAAAGGATATTTCGAACCAGAATTCGTAGCTTTTTGCAGGGACTACAACCTGTGTGATTGAAAATCACACTCGGAATATTGAGGAGAAATATCGTGAAAACCATGATTATCGGAACCGTAGTAACAGGCGCCTTCGTGACTGCATTGCTTTGTGCTTCACCCGTGTTGGCGAAAAAAACGCCCATCGATACGCGCCAGGAAATCATCAAGATAAAAGTGAATAATCCTCGCGACGTGAATGCCAGCCTGGAAGTGACCAATACCAAGACGGATTTCGGTTGCAAGCTGGCGAAAAAACCCAGGAAAGGATGCGTCGTGGTTCCAAAAGATTACGCCGCGGACATGTTGTTCCGCCTGCAGGGAAACTTCAAGTGTTCCGATGGCTACGAATGGGCGTTGACCGGCGTCGACCTGGCGGGATACAAGGCGGGAGAAGATTCCGCCGCCAAGCCGGCCAAGGATGACTGGGGCAAGCCGATTGCTGCGGTAGCGGCCAAAGACTTCGATGCTGACGCGAAAACCGGTAAGGTAAATATTGCAGTTCTGAACAAGAGCACGATTCGGATGCATGACCGCAACTCGGAGGTATACACCATCTGGTACCGCGTCAAGGCATCCTGTAACGGCAAAGACATCTACCTGGATCCCGAAGTCAAGAACAGGGGCTAAAACCAGGCGTTTTCTCAGAATCAGCTGAAATTTCCCGGAATGGAGAACCAAAAATGAAACCTTCAATAACAACTGTAATCAAATCTGGGCTGTGGATTTTGTTCCTGGCGCTGTCCGCTGACGTCTTTGCTGTCGTCGTAACCCTGGACGTCGATGAAAGCCAGGATCCGCCCCTCCTGTATGTTTCGAACAATAACGCCCGGTGTGCCGGCGGCCCGATAGATTGCATCGAAGTCACCCGGGGAAGCCAGCCGCACATGTTTTTCAAACTGAACCGGGCCTGCCAACCGGGTGGTAATCAGTGGGGCCTTTCCCGTTTCTATGTCATGGAGCGGGAGAAAAACTGGCCTGCGCCACTAACGAGCGAGACGGCGGATGAATTTTGTGCTGATCCCAATACGGGTGAGGTCAGCATGAGCAGATGCGACAACAAGGCTAACGATAACCAGCTCAAGATCAAGAACTACAATCGAACACAGGGATCGGTTTACTACATGGTTGAGGCAGAGCACTGTACCGATTCGGGCCGGCCGCCTATCGGCCTGGATCCGGAGATCCGGAACAAGGGAGGTAACTAGGCCGGTACTCAATTTATGCGACTCAGCATTGGCGTCACAGGTCACCGTGACCTGGTAGAACAGCAACGGCCTGTACTCGAACAACGGGTGCGGGCTATTTTCGATGATCTGCACGATAATTATCCGGACCTTGATCTGGAGGTGCTGACTGCCCTGGCGGAGGGTGCGGACAGGCTGGTGGCGAGAGTCGCCATCGAACTGGGCATTCCGGTCATCGCGATCATGCCGATGGAGCAGTCGCTGTATGAAAACGATTTCGAAACCCCCCAGAGCCTGGAAGAATTTCGCTACCTGCTCGCCAGGACCGAGCAAACCATCCAGTTGCCGGATATCATCGGTCCGGACATCTTTCACCGGGACAGCCAGTACGCGCAGCTGGGTGTATTCATTTCCAATCATTGTGAGATTTTGCTGGCACTGTGGGATGGCAAGCCATCCGACGCACTGGGCGGTACGGCTCACGTGGTCCACTACCATGTAACCGGAGTGATGGATGGCTACCAGGGCGATCTGTCGCCCGCGCGCCTGCTGGCTGACAACGAAAATGACCTTGTCCACCACGTAGTGTGTTCCAGGGACCGGTCGGATGGGGAGCCGGCTACCGGTATGCTGCCGCTGGACGCAACCTGGTTCTGCAGCCGCCGGGACGGTGAGCGGACCACATATATGCCGGAAGCTTACCGCTTGCAATTGAAACGCATGGAGCGATTCATGCGCGACTGGAAAGACAAGCAATCGATCGTCGAGACCCGAAGTACCAGCCTGCTCAGCGACAAACCGGACCTGGAATTGCCGACTGGTGCTGAACAGACTGATCAGTTGTTCCAGGCTGCAGATGGCCTGGCGATCCACTACCAGCAACGCGTCAACAGCAGTCTGCGCGCGATCCACCTGCTTGCCGTCATGATGGGCCTGGTATTCCTGGTATATACAGAATTCGATGGCCCCGGTTACATGCTGCTGACTTTCCTGGGATTGTTTTTTGCGGGTGTGGTGATACACATCATCGGCAACGCCCATGAATGGCACCGCAAATACCTTGATTACCGGACTCTGGCGGAAGGCTTGCGTGTGCAGTTTTACTGGAACCTGTCCGGTGTGGTGGACACAGAGTCTGCAGGATTCGCCTACGATAATTTTCTGCAAACCCAGGACGTGGACCTGGGCTGGATCCGGCACGTGATGCGCCAGGCCAGCATGAGCCGGGCCAGGGGCCAGGCGCCCAATCCGGGCTGGGTGCAGTGGGTGATTAATGAGTGGGTTGGCGAAAAGGAAAAAGACCGGGGTCAGCTTGCGTACTATTCCCGCAAGCAGTTACACAATACATCCCGTTTCCGGCGGACCCAGATGCTGGGTAATCTTTGCCTGTGGGCGGGGATCGCCCTCGCCATCCTGCTTTATGCGCTGGGTACCGATGGTGACGATGAGCAACGGCGCACCCTGCTGGTGTTGATGGGCGCACTGCCGCTGGTTGCCGGAATCTGGGACGCCTATTCCCACAAAAAGGCTGAAAAGGAGCTGATCAAGCAATACGGATTCATGAGCCGGGTTTTCGGAAAAGCCAGAAAACTTCTCGACGGATCAGATCAGCTCTCATTCCAGCGCCAGGTGTTGAGGGCACTGGGCCAGGCTGCCCTGGATGAAGGCGCAGAATGGCTGCTGATGCACCGCGAGAGACCTTTGGAGCACGGGAGGCTTTAAGGTCAGTCTTCTGCTTCGGCCTTGGGAATCACCAGTTCCTGCCCGGGAAAGATGCGGTCAGGGCTTTCAAGCAAGCTTGAATTGGCCTCGAAGATTTTCATGTACTTCGAGCCGTCTCCATAGTGCATTTCGGAAATTTTCCATAACGTGTCGCCGGACTGCACCGTGTAGGTGTCTTCCGCTGAAGCGTCTGTTGCCGGTTCTGCTGGCTGATCTTGAGTAGCTGTTTCGGGCTCCTCTGAAACAGTGTCGACCGCAGGCGCAGCAACCGTCATATTGTCCTGCACTGTATTGATTCCAGGGGCTGTTGCCAGGATATCGAGAATTTTCTGGCGATCATTCTCGTGAGCGATTTCACCGGAAGCCGTGATTGAATCAGTGCCGAAGCCGAAATGCAGCCCACTTGCGTCCAGTCCGGCATTTTCTAATAGCTGGCTGGGACTGGTTGTGATATCTGCTTCGTTGCCAGCTTTCGTACTGAAAGCGTTCTTGATGGAGTCGAATATACCCATGCCTGTCTCCTTTCCTGTCTGGGCTGCCCCAAAATGGGCAACCCAGGGAAATTATACAGGCCTTGACTGAATTAGCGATTCATCCGGTGATCGACCAGTTGCTGAACGACTTCAGGTTCAGCCAGGGTCGATGTGTCGCCCAGGTTGCCGTAGTCGTTTGCTGCAATCTTGCGCAGAATGCGACGCATGATCTTGCCTGAGCGGGTTTTCGGCAGACCCGGCGCCCACTGAAGCAGGTCTGGCGTGGCAATCGGACCGATTTCCTTGCGGACCCATTTACGCAGTTCGGCGCGCAGTTCCTCGGTGGGCTCTTCGCCAACCACCAGGGTGATGTAGGCGTAAATACCTTCGCCCTTGATCTCATGCGGATAGCCGACTACGGCCGCTTCTGCTACCGATTCATGAGCTACCAGTGCACTTTCGATCTCAGCGGTGCCCAGGCGATGCCCGGAAACATTCAGCACGTCGTCGACGCGGCCGGTGATCCAGTAATAGCCGTCTTCATCCCGACGGGCGCCGTCTCCTGTGAAATAAGTGCCCGGAATGGTTGAGAAATAGGTGTCCACGAAACGCTGGTGGTCGCCGTAAACGGTCCGCATCTGGCCTGGCCAGCTGTCCGTTATGACCAGCAGACCGTCAGTTGCTCCCTCTGTCGGCTTTGGATTGCCTTTTTCATCATAGAGGGCGGGCATTACGCCAGGTAACGGCTTGGTGGCCGATCCGGGTTTGAGGTCGGTGGCGCCAGGCAACGGGCTGATCAGGATGCCGCCGGTTTCCGTTTGCCACCAGGTGTCGACAATCGGGCATCTGCCGTCGCCCACGACGCTGTAATACCAGTCCCAGGCCTCCGGGTTGATCGGCTCACCAACCGAACCCAGCAGTCTCAGAGACTTGCGTGAGGTGGCCTTGACCGGCTCTTCGCCTTCGCGCATCAGGGCGCGGATGGCCGTTGGCGCGGTGTAACAGATATTTACATCATGCTTGTCACAGACTTCCCAGAACCTGCTCGAAGTCGGGTAATTTGGTACGCCTTCGAACATCATGGTCGTGGCGCCGTTGGCCAGCGGTCCATAAACGATATAGGTGTGGCCGGTGACCCAGCCGACATCCGCCGTGCACCAGTAAATATCACCGTCGTGATAGTCGAAGACTATCTCGTGGGTGTAGGAAGCGAAGACCATGTAACCACCGGTGGTGTGCAGCACGCCCTTGGGCTTGCCGGTGGAACCGGAGGTGTAAAGGATAAACAGGGGGTCTTCAGCATTCATTTCTTCAACCGGGCACACCGCATCGACAGTAGCGGCTTCGTCTTCAAACCAGAAGTCGCGGCCTTCGACCCAGTTGACCTCTGCGCCGGTATTGCGGATCACGATGACCGACTTCAGGCAGTCTGTGACGCCATCAATTTCGCAGGCGGCATCCACGTTTGCTTTCAAAGGAACGACACGGCCACCACGCAAACCCTGGTCGGCCGTAATGAGCGTGTTTGAATCGCAATCGATAATGCGGCCAGCGAGTGCATCCGGTGAAAAGCCGCCAAAGACGATGGAATGAACCGCACCGATGCGGGCGCATGCCAGCATGGCTACGGCAGCCTCGGGGATCATGGGCATGTAAATGGTAACCCTGTCACCCTTGTTGACGCCTCGCTTCTTGAGGACGTTGGCCATTTTGCCGACACGTTGGTGCAGGTCGGAATAGGTGATGTGTTCGTCGCGCGAAGGATCGTCGCCTTCCCAGATGATCGCAGTCTGGTCGCCGCGGGTTTCCAGGTGGCGGTCCACGCAGTTGTAGCAGGCATTGAGGATACCGTCCTCAAACCAGTGGATGTGCAGATCGGATTTGTCGAATGAGACGTCCTTGATCTTCGTCGGAAAAGTTGACCAGTCCAGGCGCTTGGCAGTCTCGGCCCAGAAAGCTTCGTTATTCTCGACGGATTCGGCGTAGACGCGCTCGTATTCGCTCTTGTCGAGATGAGCGCGTTCTTTGAATGACTCGGGTACGGTATATAGATTGCTCATTTTTTAACCTTTCTGGTGTTTGAGATGGCCATATTCTAGCGGCTGATTTCGGACATTTTCATGTCCCTGATCAGGTCCAATGCATTTCCTGACAGGTAAATCCGGGGCTCCATTATAATCACAGGCTTAATTTGCTTGCTGGTGGTGAAAATGCAGGTTTTGAAGTTCGCAATAGTCCTTGTCCTGATGCTTGGTTACCCAACTCCCCCTGTACTGGCCCAGGATGATCAAGACCGGCCGAAAATCGGTTTGGCGCTGAGTGGCGGCGGTGCGCGGGGCGGTGCCCACGTCGGAGTCCTGAGGGCCCTGGAAGAAATGAATGTTCCGGTCGATTACATCGCCGGAACCAGCATGGGCGCGATCATTGGTGGTTTATACGCATCCGGATACACGGCTGACGAAATTGAACAAATCTTGATTGAAACCGACTGGACCAAGGCGCTTACCGACCAGCCTGCACGCCGGGACAGAACCATGCGAAAAAAAGACCTGGAGCGGCAATTCTTCATTCCATACCGGGTTGGATTCAATAATGGCAGTCTGCAATTACCCCTGGGTGCGATCGAGGGTCAGCACCTGGACCAGATTTTTCACAAGATGTTGCTGCCGGTCGTGGGCATCACGGAATTTGACGATCTGCCCATACCCTACCGGGCTGTCGCCACCGACCTGGTCACCGGCGAAGCCGTCGTCCTGGCCAACGGCAGCCTGGCCAATTCACTGCGTGCCAGCATGTCCGTGCCGGGTGTGTTTGCCCCGGTCAAAATTGACGACAGGCTCCTGGTAGACGGGGGTATGGCGAATAACCTGCCGGTCAGCGTGGTGCGGGAGATGGGTGCGGATGTCGTCATAGCCGTCGATATCTCAACTCCCCTGCTGACCGAAGAGCAATTGACTTCGATCCTGAGCGTCACCGAGCAGCTGACCAGTTTCCTCACCCGCAGAACCACCGAAGCGCAGATCGCCTTGCTCGGTCCCGGTGACATCCTGCTGGTGCCCGAGTTGGGGGATTTCAGCTCTGCGGACTTTGAAGGCGCTGATGAGATTGTTCATTTTGGCTACGATGCCGCCCAGGCAGCGAGTGAAAACCTGGCTGCGTTATCGCTGAATGCGCCGGTTTCAATAGACCGTTCGGGCAAGGTGACCGAGCAAGAATACATCGTGCATTTTATCGAGATCGACAATGGCTCGGTACTGAATGATGAACTGATCCGCTCCAGGATCGAAGTGGGCCTGGGTGAGCCGATAAATCTCAAGGCTCTGGATGAGAGCGTGGACAGGGTTTACAGCCTGGATGTCTTCGAGTCGGTGACCTATGACCTGGTCGAAAACGAAGAAGGTGAACGGGGTATCGTCGTGCATGCAAGCCCGAGAGACTGGGGCCCGAATTACCTGCAGTTCGGACTGGAGCTCTCCAGTGATTTTTCCGAGTACTCGGAATTCAAACTGGGGGCGGCCTATACGCGCAATGCGCTGAACAGCCTGGGTGGTGAGTTGCGGATCATTGGTTCCATCGGCCGGCAGGACGAAATCAATTTTGACTTCTACCAACCCATCGACCTCAAGGCTAAATGGTTCGTACAGCCGGCAACTTACTGGCGTCGGCAGAATTTCAACCTGTGGTTCGAGGATGTTAACATCGCCGAAATCCAGCTGAAAGGATGGGGCGCCCGATTCGGCATCGGCCGAAACCTGAGCACGACGGATCGATTACGCCTCAATTACGAGTTTGCCAGGGGGGATGCCAAAGTCATTACCGGGGATCCGGGATTTATCCTGGATGATCGCCTGCGAATCGGCGAACTGGATCTCGAATATCTTCATGACGGCCTGGACAACATGTGGTTTCCAACATCGGGAACATTGCACCGGCTGGTTTACCGCTATGCAGCTGATGAACTCGGGGCTGCTTTTGACTATCGGCAGGCAAAGGCGGATGGCATCATGGCTTTGTCCCGTGAGAAAAACATCTTTGCGCTCAATTACGAGATCGGGTACAGCTTCGATGACAAGGCTCCGTTTGAGCGCTGGTACCGCCTCGGCGGACTGGGCCGCCTCTCGGGGCTGGCGCCGGATCAGCTCTTGGGGCGCCATGTCGGTTTCGCCAGCCTGACCTATCGCAGGCGCCTCAATAATCTCGATCTTTTCAAGGTGTATGCTGGCGCCACGCTCGAGGCGGGAAATGTCTGGAATAACGGAAGTGATATGCGGTTTGATGACCTGCGTTATTCGGGCAGCCTTTTTTTGGGGGTTGATTCTCCCGTTGGGCCGGTTTATTTCGCTGTCGGTCACAGTGACAACGGTGACAATGCGGTCTATTTCTACGTGGGTGACCCGTTCAGGGCTACGCGCTTTGATTAAACCGCCAAGTCATCCTATGATCAGTAGTAGACAACCGATCTACATCAACAGGAGAGTCCAGCATGTCAGTTGCACGGGTTACAGAAATCATTGCCTCATCGAAAGAGTCGTTTGAAGACGCCACACGGCAAGGGCTGAAACGCGCCAGTAAAACGTTGAAAAATGTCAAGGGAGCCTGGGTAGAGGGGCAGAAAGTGTCCTGTGACTCACAGGGTCACATCCAGGAATTCCGTGTCATTCTGAAAGTGACCTTTGTGCTTGAAGACTGAACCCCGACCCTAGCGTTTCCAGGTCATGCCAGGTCGCCAGCCCCATTGATAAAGCAGGGCGGCGCCGAAAAGCATGCCGCCCAGATGGGCGAAATGGGCAATTCCCGGCATCGTCCGGGAAAGGCCCAGCATCAGTTCGAGCCCGCCGTACAGGAGCACAAACCACTTGGCCGAGATGGGCACCGGGAAGAACAGCAGAAAAATCTTGTTGTTGGGCCACATGACTCCATAGGCCAGCAACAGCCCGAACACACCTCCGGAAGCCCCGATTGTCGGATAGATACCGCCTTCGAAAAGCTGGACCAGCAGTTGAATGACAGCTGCCCCGATGACACACGAGCCATAGTAAAAAATAAAACGCTGGGTACCCCACGAGCGCTCCAGTGGCGTGCCAAACATCCATACTGCGAACATGTTGAAAAAAAGATGGTTGAAACTGCCGTGAAGAAAGCCGTAACTGACCAGTTGCCACGGCGCGAAATAACCGCTCTCCCAGGGCCATAAAGCCAGGCCAGCAGGTTGGAACCCGGTAAAGTAAACGATTGCGCATATAACGATGACGCCCATCGAGGCAGGGGTGTCCGTGAGCGGCACCGGGCCGAAAGAATTCTGACGCTGGTTCAATTGGGGACTCCTTTGCTTCAGCTTCATATTACAATACGTGAACGCCTGGTGCCGGATACGGAATATGGATATGGAAAGCAGATCATCGCCAGATTCTATAAAGCGAGTGACCGTTTACGCTTCCTCGAGTAATGCACTCGCGGAAAGCTACTACGATGCGGCTTCCCGGCTGGGAACGGTGTTGGGCCAGGCGGGGGTGGACATTGTCTACGGCGGCGGGGGTGTTGGATTAATGCGCGCCATGGCAGACAGGGCGCTGAGCGAGGGTGCACATGTGCATGGCGTCATCCCCGATTTTCTGAACACCGTTGAACATGGACACAAGAGTCTCAGCAGGCTGGAAGTGGTCTCGGACATGCGGGAAAGGAAGCATCGCATGCTGGTTGACTCCGATGCGGTGGTGTCTCTTCCCGGTGGCAGCGGTACCTTCGAGGAGGTTTTCGAAGTCCTCACCCTGAAACGCCTGGGTGTTTATGTCGGTCCGGTCGTGTTGGTCAATACGAACCGCTATTTCGACCGTTTCGTGGGTTTTCTCGAACACAGCGTCAGTGAACGGTTCATGTCCGAGCAACACCTTCAGATGTGGTCGGTGATCGATCAGCCCGAAGAGGTTTGGGAAGCCATGCATTCAGCACCGGGCTGGAGCAGTGATGCCCGTAAATTTGCCGCTGTACGGAAGTAGAATATGCAGAAAGACAACAGGATCAGGTCAGCATTACCGTTTTCCCGGGGGATCGCCTGGTTAGTTCAGAGCATGGCTCTGTTGCGCATGCAGGCAGGCCGCCTGATCCTGATCGCCGTCTTCATGCAGGTGATACTGGGGCTGACCCAGGTGCCGATCATCGGGCTGTTGATCATTCTTTCGGTTCCCGCTCTCAGCGCGGGTGTTCTGGAAGCGTTCGACGTTACCCGCCGTGGCGGAATACCCATGCTGAGCCTGTTGTTCAGGCCGTTGACTTCCGGCACGCACAGCGGCCGCCTGTTCCTGATGGGGGCGCTGATTTTCGCCGTGGGTGTATTGAGTATTTCACTGCTGTTGTCGGGCAACGAAGTGCTGATGGACCCGGAGCTTATGTCCAGAATCGAGCAGGGCGATGTAGATGCAATCACGCAGTTGGACCAGGAGGCCATTGGTAAAATGATCCTGGCCTTTCTGGTTGGTATCTCGATCAGCGGCACCCTGAGTTACTTTACGATTCCACTGATGTGGTTTGGCGACCGCAAACTGGGCAGGGCTTTGCCTGAAGGTCTGAAGGCAATGATCGTAAACTGGAAACCCTTCGTAATGCTCGCCTTGGGCCTGGTCATCGTGCTCGTTCCGGTTGTTGTTATCAGCGCCCTCTTGTTTGGGATGGCCAGTGGCAAGGGCGCCTTGTCAATCGCCGCCATGGCGGTGATGATGATCCTGATCCTTGCGTTCCAGATGGTGCTGTTCGGCACCCAGTATTGTGCTTACCGGGATATTTTCGGGATGGAGGAACAGGCCGGCGCAGACGAGCCGGAGGACGACTCTCAGCTGCTGGCCTGATCCTGGTCATCTGCATCGGGATTCTCCACCGCCGCGCTTCTCCGGTGCGGCAACAATATCCATGACATCAGCAGGCCGATCTCAAAAAGCAGCCACATGGGCAGTGCGAGCAATGTCTGGGATATGACATCGGGTGGGGTCAGCAACATACCGAACGCGAATGCGCCAACCAGGACATAAGCACGTATTTTCTTCAGTTTATCGATTGTGGTGATCCCGGTAGCCACCAGGATGATGGTCGCTATGGGTACTTCAAACGTGATTCCGAAAGCAAGGAAAAGCGTAATCACGAAATCGAGATACTTGCTGATGTCGGTCATCACCGTCACGCCATCCGGAGCCACCCGGGTAAAAAAGCCAAACACCAGCGGAAAGACCACGAAGTAAGCGAATGCACATCCGGCATAGAAAAGCAGGACTGCCGAATAGAGTAGCGGGCGGGCCAGGCGCTTCTCCTGCCGATATAGCGCGGGCGCCACGAACGCCCATAGCTGGTACAGCACAACCGGGATGGAAATAATCAGCGCCAGAAGCAAGGCGAGTTTGAAAGGCGTCAGGAACGGCGAGGCAACATCGATCGCAATCATGCTGCTGCCCTCGGGCAACACGGCCGTCAGCGGAGCCGCCAGCGTGGCATACAATTTGCGGGAAAACGGCAGCAGGACCACCAGCACGGCGAGTACCGCAAAACTGGCTTTCAATAATCTGCTGCGAAGTTCAACCAGGTGCTCCATGAAGCTGAGTTCCTGGTCGTTGGATTCATACTCCGTCATCTGGCTCGCCCGGCTTGTTCGCCGATTCCGGTTTCAGGGGGTCGAAGTCCTTGACGGCGTCGACGCCGGATTTTACCTCGTCAACGGTGGACTTGATTTCGTTTTCGAAGTGTTTCAGCGGTTCTTTCAATTCTTCTGCCCGCATCTCGGCTTCGATCGACCGTTTGAGGTTAAGCCAGCTGCTGCGAGCTTTTCGGGCCAGGCCGCCCAGCGTCCTTGCAACACGCGGCAAACGCTCGGGGCCAAGTACCATGAGGCCGACGAGGGAAAGTAGCAGAATTTCTGCGAATCCAACGTCAAACATGTTTTGCGGCTAGCTTGTGGATTCTTTGTTTTTGGCCGGCTCGGCCGAGGCTGGTTCGCTCTTCTGCTCTGTCGTAATCTGGTCGGGCTCAAGCTTCTCTTCATCGTCTCCCTTGACGTCTTCCATGCCCTTGCGGAATCCCTTGACTGCAGCGCCCAGGTCACCGCCCATGTTGCGCAAACGCTTGGTGCCGAACACCAGCACGACGATAAGCAGCAGTATCAACAACTGCCACATACTGATTCCACCAATACCCATATTCTGCTCCGTGCTTCAGATTAATAGGAGTTTAACCCATACCGGGCCGGGATGATTAGCCGAATCGCCGCATTGCCACCGTGCCGGTCAACAGCATCAGGGCGGTAATCAGAATCAGGCCATACGGATTAAGGGTTGGAATGCCCTCGAAGAAAACGGTGTTGGTGACAATACATTCCCTCTCGCCATCACCGATTTTGATCCTGGTGGGCTCCGAGCAGGTGCTTTCAGACTCTACCGCGCTGGGCAGATCCTGCTCCTCTGTCCAGCAGGTCGTGGAATCATCGAATTTCGGGTAGACAATGGCCACGTTACTGTCGGGATTCCCTTCGAATTTCCACGACCAGGCCATGTTGTCTTCGATATCAACGCCGTCGCCATCAAAGACGTCCTCACAGATCAGGTTTACCCTTGCATTCTGTTCCACCCCGACATCTTCATCGCTTTCATCTTCGGGCAGTTCCCCGGTGATGTTGTCAGCCCATTCCTTGGTGACCTTGACCTCCACCGGCGCGACATTGTTGTCGATCAGGCAGACGTTTTGCTGCCCGGCCACCACCTCGCCAAACACGCAGGGGTCGGCGCCATCGTTGGCGGTGGTGCAACCGGCCTCGGATTGACAGCTGTATTGGGGTATATAACCGGCCGGCGCGGTCTCCCATACCTCGCAGCTGATGGGCGCTTCAGGAACGTTGTCCACCTGGAACGAGGTTTGATAGATGCCGAATTCAAACCCGGTTGGGAAATAGGTCTTGGTGCCGTTGAAGACAGTGCCGCCATTGCACTTGAAGTTCAGGGTTACCGGCGAAACATCGTTGCCATCGGTGAATCGCTTTTGTACCCAGAAT
>CAJIAU010000003.1_pt1 | contig 21845 bp, 9 predicted proteins | sample 9199171 | NCBI WGS metagenome assembly CAJIAU01 (sample SAMEA7708280, study PRJEB35096) | sediment metagenome | biome: marine neritic benthic zone biome [ENVO:01000025]; feature: sediment [ENVO:00002007]; material: shallow marine sediment [ENVO:03000034] sea grass bed [ENVO_01000059] ...
ACGTTGTGAAACCCTGTTCAACCAATTCGGCAAAAATGTTGAAAATCTCCGCCTCGCTGGCCGGGCCGCCTCCATGATCAGGCGTCAGCTGCCAACAGCCATTGATCACCGGTGAAATTGAATAATCCGGCGACAGCCAGACCCGGCCAGGCTCAGTCATGAGCGCCATCAGTGAGCGGAACAACCGTTGTTTCACCATGACGGAAAGTAGATTTTCCAGTGCGAATAATCCTGAAGCGCGCACCACAATTAGGATCAGGGCATGCAATCTCGGCGTCGGTGGTCATCCAGTCATTGGCATGGGTCATGCGCTGCTTGGCTGGCAGCAAAGGCAGAATTGCCGCCAGCGCGTAAATAGAGAACGGATTTCCGGTGGGAAAGTTCAGGTTCTCGCCGGATAACTCGAAATAATCACCAGGAACATGGTTGCATACCATGCCCTGAGGATCACCGGTCACTTCAATCCTCAAGTCCCAAAGTTCAAATTCATCGTGCGGCAAGAGATCACCCGTGCTGGCTGAGTTTGACCGGATTCTAACAGCTGTGAGTTTTCTTGGTCCCCTGATTACTTTTGCATATAGAATATGGCCACGCCCACCTTCAATAATTTGCTTGTGATTCAAACTGCTTCAACCCGTCAGGAAACAGACCGATCGAGTGTCTGGGCATCCCTATTTGTATTGACCCTGTTTACCTTGCTGACCTTTGTCAATAGCTGGCCTGACGCATTGATCTTTGATGACGCGTACTTTCTGGGACCCGAAGCGCCTCACCGGCTTGACAATCTTCAGGACGCCTTCATAAAACCGCTTTGGGATTCAGGCGATTCATTGTACCGGCCGCTACTTTCGATTGATTTCGAGTTACAGAACCGATTGTTCGGATCATGGCTGAAAGGCTATCACCTGGTAAATATTTTCTTGCACCTGGTGACCACGCTGACCCTGTTCGGGTTTTTAAGGTATTTCGTCCGCGCCACCCAGCCGAATGTCAAAAACGCCCAGTTTTACGTTCTTTTGGCTGCCCTGGTATTCGCTGTTCACCCGACGCACGCGGAAGTCGTCAATTCCGTATTCAACAAATCTTCCATGTACGTTTCACTCGCGGCCATTACTGGCTTGTGGTGGCTTCACTCAAACCTCGAAACAAAGCCCCTCCGCGCCTGGGTTGGATTTGGCCTGATCTACTCTGTCGCCATCCTATTCAAGGAAAGCGCGCTTGTCTTGCCAGGCATTGCCGTGGGGATGATCGTTCTGTTCACCAGGGGTAGCCTGTTGGTTCGAATACGTCGCTTTCTACCCGTATTCTGGTTATTCGGCCCCATTGCGCTCTACTTTCTGGCCAGGACGATGGCGCTGGCACCAGACGGTATCGAATCGGCGACCGGCCCGGATGAATTGACTTCCATATTGAGCGATCCCCAGTCGGTGGTCGCTCATACCGGGGCAGTGGGTATTTCGCAGTTCGGCCTGGGATTAAAAATACTGCTATGGCCACTCCCCGCCAGGCTGTATCACGATACGGGAGGACAACTTGAAATAGCCGCCTATATCGGCCTGCAGGTGGTATTTGGTATCTGGGCGGTCTATCTATTGGCGAAAGGCCGTCCTATGTTCGCATTTGCGCTGGTTTTTTACTACCTGGCCCTGCTCCCTTCCATCCGCCTGATCAGCGTCGGAGACGAGTGGCCCCACATAACGGAACGATACCTGTACTTTCCGTCTGTCGGGCTATCTTTTGCCCTTGTTGCCGGATTCCAGGCGTTATCCAACTATCTGCGGCTCAAGCATCTCCTGGTCATCATGTTGCCAGCGATTCTGGCCCTCGCGGCGGCCAGTTGGGATCGCAACGCCGACTGGGGAAGTTCGACGCAGCTATTCGAAACTGAGTACCAAATAGGCAAACGTGATTCCAATACGTTACGCATCTTGATCGCCGCCCATTACAATTACGGCCGGTATGAGCGTGTAGCGAAAATCTGTGATGAAAACCAGGACTATTTCAATGCCTCATACAAATTCCTTATCGTCTGCGCTGAGGTTTATTTGCAGCAAGGCCGCACATCTGACGCCATAGACGCTTTGGAAAATTATGCGCGCGTCGGCATGCTATGGACCAAAGCAAGATTAGCCCTGGTATCCATATACCTGGCGACCGAGCAATATCAGCGAGTTGTTGGTCAATACGCTGCAATCATCGATCGAGTGGAAGAGCCTGCAGCCAAGGACCTGTACAAGGGAGAAATGCTGCTGGCGGTTTACCCTGATGACGCGAAACAACTGTCACTGGCCCGCAGCCTTTTCCAACAGGCCCTGGTACTTGATCCCGACATATCTGTCGCAGCAGAACGGATAAAGCTGATAGACGAAAGACTGGCAGAAATTGATGCCCAGACCCCAGTGCCCGACGCCACGCAAGAATAGAATCCGACGGTTTTCACCCTTTTTTTTATTCAAAAAGTCTCCGGCAGCTCAACTCCTGTATGCGGATCTACCCCATGACAATCGGTGCAGTTTGTTCCCTTGCCTATGATGAACTGCCCGGACTCAAAATTCTCGCCCATGAAATGGCAGCTGCTGCATTCACTTTTTTCAAACTCGCCGGTGACCAGGGTGCCGGCAAAATGCGCATTCAGCAGTTGAGCTGCCTGGGCAGCCACGTCGCCAGTCAGGCGGGCGCAGCGCTCGGCCCGCTGTTTGGAGCCGGAGGCGAAGCCGGTGGCCCGGCACCAGGTGTTAACGGAAACATGGCACAAGGGTGAACCGCTAACCGTCGTCGGCAGGACCGCATCGCTTTTGTAATCCTTGACCAGGTATTCGTGGTTGGTGGCATAGCGGTTCGCGGTTTCGCTGGGGAATGGCGTGGTGCCATACCAGGCCATCAATTCGTTGGTGATCTTGCCGTAAGCAGGACCGGCTACCAGGGTGATGATCGCGCAGGCGCCGTTCAGGCTGCCACACACCGTGCCCCAACCCGAGATGCCGCCCCCGCCATAACGCATCATGTCGTGTGGAAACGTCGTGTACGGGTATCCGACTTCCTCGATCAGCACTGAGAGTAAGCCTCCGCTGGCGCCGTACATACATCCGCCTTCGTAATAATATTTATGGCCTAGCTTGCGAACCATTTCGACATCCAGCGTTTTATAGGGCCAGGGCCATTTCGGCGCTGCCGCGCCCTTTTCCTCACTGGCCTGCAGCATCGTATTCAATCCAGCCGTACCCACGCCGATGCCTGTCATCATCAAGCCGGCTTGCGCAAGGAAGTTTCTTCGGGGCACACCACGATCGCCGCCGGGTTTATTGTCCATCGTTCACCTCCGGATTCGGATTCGACCTCCTGTTTACAACAGGCCGGATGAACGCACATTGACTTGCGGCATGCTAATGACAGATGTTGAATCATCCGTCATCTTCAGTATCTGATTCAGCGCGATGTGGCGAGAGTCGACGATTTGTCAGTATCAGGGACCCTCGTAATCAGCAGGGTTCCCAGGCCGATGATGAACAATGACAAAAACGGTTCAAAAGGCCAGAACGGCAGCCACAGCACAAGATTCGCCGACCACTCCGGAGCCGTCAGGAATGTGGTTACTGGTTCCCGCCAGTAAAGGCCGGTCGCAGACACCACCAGGCCGAAGATGATCAAAGCGCCGCCCATGGCCTTTGAAGCCGGCGGAGTGCTGATTTCCGGCATGGCTCTTTTTGAAGCCTGCACGCGTCTCTTTCCCGAGGCTGCAATTCTCAGCGCGAACGCGAGGAAGCCTCCCCAGTAGAACAGGTACTCGAACGGCTGCGGATTTTCATAGTAGAACAGCGCCCACCAGTACACGGCAAAAGGGTAAGCCCAAAGGAAATAAGCCCCGCTCCTGTGCAACAGTTTCCATTGCTTTGAATCCAGGTGCTTGCGGCCAAACTTGAAGGACGTGATCACCATGGCGGCAAGAAAGATGTATCCAACACTACCTTCAAGTTCGTCGCGAAGCAGGTAGATTTCCTCATAATAATATGGCCGGTGGAAATTCGACATCATGAAAATAAAAAATCCCTGCCAGGCCATCGCCACGGCAAAACACAAGCCGACGTATTTCCTGTTGCGCAGCAACCATTTTGAAAATCCACCCGGGAACAGGATTTGCAGCGAAGACGTGGCGAACACCAGGTAAATCAGGGGGACTGCCCAGCGAACCGAAAAACCGATCATCTCCGAGACACCTTCCCCGGTGGTCATATCGGTTTTGAGCATGGCAACGACCATGACAACAGACATCGGTAAAGAAACTAACCAGAACAATCCCCAGCCATTCAACGCCCTGCTCTTCAATTCAGTCACCGGCTCAAACACCTCGCCCTTCATGGTAGTATTCCGGCATGTCCGGAACCTGGAAAACCAAGATCCTTTCCGCGCTTAAGATCGCCGTGGCATTCACTCCCTGGTTGATTTCCATGTTCGTACTCTACTGGCTCGAATATCGCGGAATCTGGACATATGAAACACCTCATCGAGGAAAGACAGCCATTATTATCCTGGTTGCCGGGATGAGTTTATCCTTTCTGGTCCGCTCTTTCTTTATCAGGCGCGAGAATAGATCCTGAGTCAGAAAACCCAGGCCAGCTTCGTGAAGACAGTGTCCCCCTGGTCAGATTCCCGGACCCTGCTCCGAGGTGCCGCACTGGTAGGCAATTTGCCGGGTGCCGAAGGGCGGCAGACCGGGAGACGCTCTCGTTTGCGCGACATATTTTTTCGATGAACTATACTTCGGGAAGATTGCACGGAGTTCCCGGGAGGGCATCCTCTTGAACACGGTAAGAATCTGGGATCGACAACCCCGTTGCTGGCGCCTGCAAATTGTCCTGGTGCTGGCAGGGGTTATCGGCATGCTTGCCAGCTCCTTGGCCCTGGCCGAGACGGTCTACAGCGATACCGAGTTCGATTTTGAGAATGACTGGAGCCTCTACGGCCCCTATATCATCCCGGACGATGCGCCGAACGGGGGATTCAGCGCGGAACAGTCGCCAGTCAATGGCAACCCCGGTGCGCACCTGGAGGTCACCATGACCAGGCCGACGGCAGACCTGGGCACAGCCGTAGCTGTCTGGGGCGCAGTCATCAACGATACGTTTGTGTGGGATCCCGCTGCGCAATCCGATGGCCCTCTCGGGAGGGTGGACTTTCAGATCGACGCCTGGGACGGAGGCGCCTGGTCACTGGCGGTCAAACAAGGGGATTATGTGTGGATGGCGCTCACTCGTCGAAAATTTGGCGTCAACGACGCCTGGGTGACTTTGTCGATCGATTGCCTTGAAGAGGAAGATTTCGCGCCCTTGCCAGGATCGGAGTTCGTCGTCGAAGACCAGCCGCTGCATCCCGATTTTTCAATGAACGGCGCGCCCATTTCTTTTGGCATCGGCGCGGGGCTGTCCTGCCCCACAACTTCTGACTGCACGCAAGTCATCCCCGTGTTGTTCGGCCTGGATAACCTGCTGGTTACCGCGAGACCACCGTTGATGATCAACCCGGGGCTTAACGATGCCTGGTACGAACCGGTCACTGCCGGACAGGGAATTCTGCATGTCGTGTATCCGGCACTCGAGGCCATCTTCGTTGCCTGGTTCACCTATGACACTGAGCGTCCTCCGGATGACGTTGATGCGATCCTAGGCGACCCCGGCCACCGCTGGCTGACCGCCCAGGGCGGATACACGGGAGACACGGCGGTCCTCGACATTTACCTGACCCGGGGCGGTGTGTTCGACAGCAACGATCCACCGCCCGATCCGCCTGAAATCGTCGGCACCATGACCATCGAGTGGTGCAGCTGTGAGAGTGGCCGGCTGGCCTACGACATGCCAGCCCAGAACCTGAAAGGCCTCATCGAACTCGAGCGCATCACGCCGGATAACGTGTCATTGTGCGAGGCGCTGCAGGAGCCCTGACCCCATCTTTCGCCAGCAGTAATTTCTGGCTGTTGCCTGCAAATTGCTGTACAACTCTGTTCTTCCGGAAACGCGGCCTCGAGGCAAGGCAAGTTTGGATTTATTTACCGTAACGATTGGCGTCAGCATCCTGATCTATATCGTGATCGGCAGTTATGCCGGCCGCAGCATCAAAAAACTGGATGATTACTTCGTTGCCGGCCGGCGGGCGCCCACGCTTTTGATCCTCGGCACCCTGGTTGCCAGCGTGATGAGTACGTCCATATTCATGGGTGAAGCGGCCTTCACCTATGAAGGACAGTTTGGCGCCTACCTGCTTTTTCCCGGGATCGCCGTTACCGGCTATTTGCTCGGCGCCCTGTATTTCGGAGTTTACCTACGCCGCAGCCGGGCACCGACCGTGGCTGACTATTTTGGACACCGTTTTCAGAGCCGCCGACTGCAGCAGTTTGCCGGGTTCACCATTATCCTTGGTCTTGGTGGCTACCTGCTGATCGTAACGCAGGGAGCGGCTATTTTGCTGTCCGATCTCACAGGCCTGCCTTTTGTCCAAAGCCTGCTCATCGCCTGGTTCAGCTACACGCTTTTCACGATGTATTCAGGGTCAAGGGGCGTCATTATCACCGACACTCTGATGTTCCTGCTGTTCATGACGGCAACAGTGGTTTTTGTCGTGTATATCGTTGATGGTTTCGGCGGAATACAAACATCAATTACCGAGATGGCCCGGCTGGACACCAAGCCGGGCATTGCGTCCTGGACCGGAATTATCGGTGAAGACACGGGCTGGCCAACAGCAGTGGATTACGTGATCTGGGCGATTGTAATGGATGTTGCATGGGCCCTTGTCTACGCAGTCGGCCCATGGCAGGCCAGCCGTCACCTGATGGCGCGTGACGAGCATGTCGTATTACGCGCCGCCATCCTGGCATGTTTCTGCGTGATTGTCCTGCAGATGCTGGTGTACGGCATGGGCGGACTGATGAACCTGGCGAACACGGATATAACCCCTCCTGAAACCGTCATGATTTGGGGTGCAAAGAACATGGTGCCCGAAATATTGGGTGCCTTGCTGTTGGCGGGAATCGTGGCGGCTGCCTTGTCATCAGCATCCACATTCCTGTCACTGGTCGGGTTCAGCATCAGCAACGACGTGGGCAGCAAACCGCTGGCGCTGAACGTCAGCGCAACGCGCAAGATCATGCTGGCAACCAGCGTGGTGGTACTGGTCTGTTGCTACTTTTTTCCACCCAACATCTTCTGGTTCATGCTGTTCATCGGAACCGTTTTCGCGTCCAGTTGGGGGCCAGTGGGCCTGATGAGCGTCTGGAGTAAGCGGATAACGAAAGACGCCGCATACTGGGGCATGGTTTCAGGCTTCTTCATGAACGTGATACCGGCAACCATTGATTATGTCGGTATTTATCCCATGCCTGAATATGCGCCGGCTGTCATAGGCACCGTGGTGAGCATTGCCGTGATCCTTGTTGTCTCGGCAAGCGGCGAAGTCACCCGTGAAGAAAAAAACTACCGCATGCGCCTGCACCGGCCGCCAGCCTCCGATATTGACCGCACCAAGACACTGAAAACTCTGTTGGCGCCCCTGGGTCTGATTTTGTATGGCACCGCGATGCCTTTCTTGCTGTTGAAGTACTACGTGATTCCTTACCAGATCGGGACCGGTGAAATTCTCCCCGACGGATCGGTGAACTGGAATACTCCCGAGGCGCTGATCACAGTAACAGTCTTTATGCTTCACGTCCCGCTTGCTCTGATGGCCATGAAGGTGATCTGGGATCGCTACAATCCACAAACCCGGCAAAATCAGCAGATTCTGAGGCGGGCGCAGCTGAAGCAAAAGGCCTGATTGATCACCTGTTATTAACGCCTGTAAAAACACCAGAATTTCGATTCGTGTAATCGGTCTCCATACGGCACCGTTTGTTCGTATCAGGAGTTTGACTCAGGTCATAAATTACGTGTGAAACTGTAGGCGAATCCGCATTCAACTCCTAGTGTTAGAAGACCTGCACTCTCCTTTTTGCGAGCAAGGCTTTTTCAGGACATCAAAGATGACCAGCGCAATTGACTCTGAAACACTAGAAATGACCCTCGACGCGATCCGCGAATTCGTGAGCGACGCCCTACCCGACGAGCGCCTGCTCGACCTTGATGAAAAGGATGAATTCCCCGTCGATCTGGTCAGGCAACTGCTGGGTGAAGGATTGGGCATCCACCTGGTGTTCATCCCGCTGGATTACGGTGGCATGGGGGGCGGAGCATTCGATGTCTACCGGGTGTGCGAGCAGATGGCAAGGATCGACCTTGGCGTTGCAACCGGCGTCCTCGCCACCTTCCTTGGCAGCGACCCGATCCGCGTCGGCGGAACACCGGAACAGCAGGCCCACTGGATGGGCCGGCTGGCCGAAGAAGGTTTGTTGATGGCCTATGGCGCCACTGAGCCAGCGGCTGGCAGTGATCTCGGGGCGTTGAAAACCAGGGCTGAGCCGGTACGCGAGAACGGCGCGATCGACGGCTACCGGATAACCGGCGCCAAGCAATGGATCAGCAATGGCGGTTTCGCTGACCTGTACACCGTGCTGGCAATGGCACCGGGGGGACCCAGCTGGTTCGTCGTGGAAAAAGGCACCGAAGGCCTGACCCACGGAAAACCCGAAGACAAGCACGGAATCCGTGCCAGCAACACCGCGGCGGTGCTGTTGGACGATGTTTATGTGCCAGTCGGGCAGTTGCTCGGCGATGTCGAGGGCCAGGGACTGGTCCAGGCGCAACGGGTATTCGGCTACACACGGCTGATGGTTGCCTCGTTCGGGCTGGGTTCCGGCTGGGCCGCACTGGATCGGGCCATCGAATACTCAATGGAACGAAAACAGGGTGGATCCACACTGTCGGAAAAACAGGGCTACACCCACAAGCTCATTGTTCCGCACGCGGTTCACCTGGAGGCGGGAAGAGCCTATATAGAAGAAACCGCCCGGCGCATCGACGACGGCGAAGGCATCCTCAATACCGAGGGCGCAATTGCCAAGTACTTCAGCACTGAAGCCGGCAACACCGCGGCAGAAGCGGCAATCCAGGCCCATGGAGGCTATGGATACACCAAGGAATACATGGTTGAGAAGATCAAGCGGGATGTTCGCATTACGACCATCTACGAAGGCACCTCCGAAATCATGGAGATGACGATCGGCCGTGACCGCTGGCAGGAGCACCTGAAAACACGTGGAAGCTACTACCATGACCGCGCACAGGAACTGGAGCAATTACACCTGAGCCGGCCCGAAGTGGGCGCCGATATTGCTGCGCTGGCCTCGCATGCGCTGGCCGTGATTCTCGAGCAATGCCGGGTCGGACGGCTCACCCGAAATCAGCACGTCCTTTTCCGGCTGGGCGAATTGATCGCCTGGACGGAATGCGCCGGCGCACTGGCAAAACGTGCAAGCGACGCGATCGGCTGCAGCCTGGATGACAAAGCCGACAGGCGTTTTTCGGCAGATGCCCTGTGCGCCATGGCGCGCGTAATGGCACGCGAAACGGCAATGAAGGTTGCCGCAGATGGCGCCAGGCTGGTCAGCGGTTCCGCCGGGGAGACCGGCACGCCGCTCAGTGAGAGCCTGCACCTGGAAGAGATCATACGTACCCAGGCCGGCTCGATCGACGACATGAATTACATCGCGGACATCATTTACGACCGCAACACACGGCAGTAAAAACAACAAAAAGTGAAGCTGCATATGAAATACGACATGGGATATCACAAGCATGAAAGACACAGCGCATCGAGCAGTCGCTATTGTCGGTGTCGGGGCGATCCTCCCGGACGCACCTGACGCCGGCCAGTTCTGGGAAAACATCAAGTCAGGCCGTTACAGCATCAGTGACGTCGATCCCGAGCGATGGGATCCGGACCTGTACTTCGACAGCGATCCAAAGGCACCGGACAAAACCTATTCCAGGATCGGCGGCTGGGTCCGCGACTGGGAATGGAAGCCATTCGACTGGAGACTGCCCATTCCACCCAAGGTGGCGGCCGCCATGGACGAAGCTCAGCGTTGGGGCATCAATATGACTCGGGCTGTACTCGAGGACTATGGCTACCCTGACCGCAAAATTGATCATGACCGCACTGCCGTCATCATCGGCAACGCCATGGCGGGTGAAAAACACTACCTGTCGGCGCTGAGAATTTCTTTTCCCGAGTTTGCCCGGGAACTCGAGCAGGCGGAAAGCTTCATCGAACTTCCGCAGGAAGTGCGCGAACGGATCATTGCGCAGACTCGCCAAAGTTTCAACCAGCGGATTCCGGATATCACGGAAGATTCCATGCCCGGCGAACTGGCCAACATCCTGGCTGGGCGCATTGCCAACGTGTTCAATTTTCACGGCCCCAACTTCGTCTGTGACGCAGCCTGCGCTTCTGCAATGGCAGCGATCACGGCCGCGGTCGAAGGCCTGACACAACACGACTTCGACACCGTCATCACCGGCGGAATCGACCGCAACATGGGCGCACCCACGTTCGTCAAGTTCTGCAAGATCGGTGCGCTATCCGCAACCGGAACCCGGCCCTACGGCGAGGGTGCGGACGGGTTCGTCATGGGCGAAGGGGCATCCCTGTTCATGATGAAACGACTGGCAGATGCCGAACGCGACGGCGACCACGTCTACGCCGTCATGCGCGGCATCGGCGGCTCCAGCGACGGCAAGGGCAAAGGCATTACTGCGCCCAACCCGGTCGGCCAGAAACTGGCCGTCCAGCGCGCCTGGGAAAACGCCGGCCTGTCACCTGCAACCGCCGGCTTCGTGGAAGGTCACGGCACTTCGACACGCGTCGGTGACGTCGTGGAAGTCGAAAGCCTGACCGAGGTTTTCAGCAGCGCAGGGGCAGCTCCGGACAGCATTGCTCTGGGATCTGTCAAATCGAATTTCGGACACCTCAAAGGCGCCGCCGGCTCGGCCGGCATCCTCAAAGCCGTGATGGCCCTCAACGACAAGGTCATTCCGCCCAGCCTTAATTGCAAGACACCGAATCCGGCGATCGATTTCGCCAACTCACCTTTCTATGTCAATGGCGATCTGCGGGAATGGCAGAAGCCGGAAAGCGGCGTGCGCCGTGCAGGCGTCAGCGCTTTCGGCTTTGGTGGTACCAATTTCCATGCCGTTTTCGAAGAGTATGTTCCGGGCCGCTTGAACGGCGGCGGACGCAAGTACCACGCGGTACCCGCAGCAATGGACGATGGCGCTACGCCATCCATAGCCGCTGCCACCGAGCCTGTCCGGGCTCCAAGGGGCGGAATTGCCCTGCTCGGCGCCACCAGCGCCTCCGAACTCGCCAGTCGCCTGCGCGCGCTCAAGGCCGAGGCGGAAGCCAGCCGGGTCGTGACCGGCGAGGCTCCGCTCGATAAGGATTTACGATCGCCGGAACGTATCGCGCTCGATTTCAGCAACCCGCCGGAACTCAGTAAAAGAATCGACCTGGCGTTAAAAGCATTCGAACGCGACGATGCCGGACTCTGGAACGCGCTGACCGCACAGGGAATTTTCCGCAACCGGGGTGAATCCGGCAAGATCGCTTTCCTGTTTCCGGGACAAGGCTCGCAGTACATCAACATGCTGGCCGAGCTGCGCGAGTCCGAAAACCTGGTCAGGGAGACATTCGAGCAGGCTGACCGGGTGATGGAACCGATCCTCGGCAAACCGCTGACCGACTATATCTTCGTGGATGGCGAAAACGAGGAACGGGTCAAGAAGGCCAACCGCTCCCTGATGCAGACCGAGATCACGCAGCCGGCGCTGATCGCCTGCGATACCGCATTGGCCCGATTGTTAGGCGCCTACGGCTTCAACGCCGACATGGTCATGGGCCACAGCCTTGGCGAATACGGGGCGCTGGTCCAGGCCGGGGCAATAAGTTTTGCCGATGCGCTCGAGGCCGTCGCGGCCCGCGGTCGCGAAATGGCCCGCGTATCCATGGGTGACAACGGCAAGATGGCTGCCGTATTTGCGCCTCTGACCGACGTGCAGCGGTTGCTGGCCGGGCTCGACGGTTACGCCGTCATCGCCAATATCAACAGCTATCAGCAATCCGTCATCGGCGGCGAGTCCGCAGCCATCGACGCGGCGGTGGAGATGTTTACCGAGAAAGGCGTCCAGGCCGTTCCGTTGCCTGTCAGCCACGCGTTCCACACCCGCATCGTAGCGCCCGCGAGTGAGCCGTTACGTGAGGTCCTGTCACGCATGCACCTGCGCGCACCGGGCATTCCGACCATCTGCAACGTCACCGGCGGCTTCTATCCGCAGGGCGATGGCGTGGTCAATGAAATGCTCGATTTGCTGGCCCAGCAGATTGCCTCGCCGGTACAGTTCATCAAGGGCCTGGAAACCCTGTACGACCAGGGCGCCCGCGTGTTTGTCGAGGTCGGGCCCAAGAAAGCTCTGAAAGGCCTCGTGGATGGCGTGCTGGGTGATCGACCGGACGTTACTTCACTGTTTACCAATCATCCCAAGACCGGTGGGCATGTTTCCTTCAACCATGCCTTGTGCGGACTCTACGCATCAGGCCATGGCAAGGGACGTCCCGAACCTCTGGCACCCGAAGTTACCACGGCTGTTCCTGAACAGTCGCCCGCGCAGACGAGGACGCCTGTCGCGCCAGTTTCCGAACCGGTTACGCAGACAGCTCCGGTTCCGGCCGGCGCCGATGCGCCGAAAGACGAACTGACCGCCCTGTTCGCCGACTTTATCCAACGCGGCCAGGAACTGCTGTCAGGCCGCCCGGCTGTAACACCAGGTACTGCATCGAAAGTTGTCATCAGCGGTGCGGCGCTGGGCCTGCCGGGAACTCCACGGCTTTTCGACGACGAAAACGTCGGACGGATTCTGCACGGCGAGCAGTTTATCGACGTGATCCCTTACCGCTTCCGCCAGGCCATGGCCGGCAAGCACATTACCCGGCTGGTCAAACCGGAAAACGGCGACCCGGTCTTCATGCCGATCGAGCATACCCGTGATGTGATCAAGCTGGCTGGCCGTGCTGGCGCATTCGATATCGCCGAGGAATTCGGAGTGAAACCGGAACGCGCCGTCGCCTTCGACTCCACCACGGCCATGGCAGTAGCAGTAGGTATCGACGCGTTGCGAGACGCAGGTATTCCGCTGGTGCTTTCCTACAAGACCACCACGACAGGCACCCGCCTGCCCGACCGCTGGCGCCTGCCCGATGAATTGCGCGACGACACAGGTATCATTTTCGCATCGGCCTTCCCGGGTCTTGACGCCCTGGCTCAGCAAATGCAGGAATTTCATACCGAAGCTGGTCATCGCGAACAACTCGCCGGGCTCGAAAGCCTGCGTGACTGGTTCGACCACCAGGCGGACGGGCAGAAAGCAGGCATCGACGAACTGGACCGCCGTATCGCCGAGCTCAAGAGCCTGATCGGGCGCACGGAGTATCACTTCGACCGGCGCTTCCTGTTCCGCATCCTGTCCATGGGCCACTCGCAGTTCGCCGAGGAGATCGGTGCACGCGGGCCGAACACCCAGATCAACGGAGCCTGCGCCAGCACGACACAGGCCGTTTCGATGGCCGAGGACTGGATCCAGCAGGGTCGCTGTCGCCGTGTGATCATCGTATCCGCCGACAATGTGACTTCCGACAACCTGGTCGAGTGGATCGGCTCCGGCTTCCTCGCCTCCGGCGCAGCCGCGACCGACGAAAACGTCGAGGACGCCGCTACACCCTTTGACCGGCGCCGACACGGCATGATCATGGGCATGGGCGCAGCCGCCCTGATGGTCGAAAGTGAAGATTCATGCCGAGAACGGGGCCTGCAACCAATCTGCGAGGTGCTGGGCAGCGTCGCGCTCAACAGCGCATTCCACGGTACCCGGCTGGACATCGAGCATATCGCGGGAGTCATGGAGCAACTCGTAAGCAACGTTGAAAAACGTCATGGCATCACCCGGAAGCAGATGGCTCCCGGGATGCTTTTCATGTCCCATGAAACATATACACCGGCACGCGGAGGCAGCGCGTCTGCCGAAATCCATGCCTTGCGCAGGGTTTTCGGTGACCAGGCCGACCAGATCGTGATAACGAACACCAAGGGCTTTACAGGCCACGCCATGGGCGCCGGCATCGAGGATGTCGTTTCCGTCAAGGCTCTGGAAACCGGAATTGTCCCTCCCGTCCCGAACTTCAGGGAGGTCGATCCGGAGTTGGGTGAACTGAATCTTTCGACCGGAGGATCCTACCCGGTGCAATACGCCCTGCGCCTGGGCGCTGGTTTCGGATCGCAACTCGGCATGTCGTTGAACCGTTGGATTCCGGCGCCCGATGGCCGCCGGCGCAATCCCGACCAATTGGGATTCCAGTACCGGATCGCCGACCAGGCCGCCTGGAACAACTGGCTGAGCCGGATCAGCGGATATGGGAAGGCAGAGATCGAAGTAGCCACCCGAAGACTCCGTATCCGTGACCAGGGCTCGCCCGCGGCCACTGTTGCGCCTGCGGCGCAGGAAAGCGTCCCGACTCCTGCAATTGCGCCAGCCCCAGCAAACGTGCCGGAGCCTGCCGCGGTGCAGCAACCACCACCGGCTGTGCCGGAACCCGCACCTGTGGCAGCACCCGCCGGTGACGGCGTGGAGCAAGCGGTGATCGACCTGGTGGCCAGAAAGACCGACTATCCGCCCGACATGCTGGACCTGGATCTCGACCTCGAGGCCGATCTCGGGGTGGATACGGTGAAACAGGCCGAGGTGTTTGCCGAGGTCCGCGAAACCTACGGCATCGAACGGGATGAAAACCTGCAGATGCGGGACTTCCCCACCCTGGCACACGTGGTCGGGTTTGTGCGCGACCGCGCGCCGGACCTGCCGCAGGCACCACCGGCGGAATCCACTCCGGAACCGTCCAGTGGTGATTCGACCATCCAGGAAACCGTACTGGAAATTGTTGCCGGTATGACAGGATATCCTTCCGACATGCTCGACATGGAACTCGACCTCGAGGCCGACCTTGGGATCGACACCGTGAAGCAGGCCGAGATTTTCGCCGCGCTGCGCGAAGCCTATGGCATCCCGCGCGACGATAACCTGCAACTCAAGGACTTCCCAACCCTGAATCACGCGGTCGGATTCGTAAAGGACCGCATGCCGAAGGGTGCAGATACCGCCGGGCAAACCGAGACCGTGACCACGGCATCCACTGTCGCAGAAACGTCTGCAGCGCCCGCCGAGCCTGCACCACCCGCCGAGCCTGCACCACCCACCGAGCCTGCAGGTGACGCCGGAATCCAGGAAACCGTGCTGGAAATCGTTGCCGGAATGACCGGCTACCCGGCCGACATGCTCGACATGGATCTCGACCTCGAGGCCGACCTTGGGATCGACACCGTGAAGCAGGCTGAAATTTTTGCCGCGCTGCGCGAGGCCTATGGCATCCCGCGGGACGAAAATCTTCAACTCAATGACTTTCCGACCCTGAATCACGCGGTCGGATTCGTCAAGGACCGTATGCCGGAATCGGCCGGTGCCGGGCCGGACATGGCGCAGCAGCCAGGCGCAACGGAGAACGTTGCCGAAGCGCCAGCGAAGGCAACGATTGAGGACGCCAACAGCGTACCCCGTAGGGTCCCCACGGCCCAATGGCGCCCGTCTGTGGGATTCTTCCGGGATACTGGGGTCGAACTGACCGAGGGCGACCGGGTCGTCGTTGCGACAGACCGGGGCGGCGTGGCCACTGCACTCACCAAGCGCCTGGAAAAACGCGGCGTCGAGGTGCTGGTTCTCGAACCGGGCGCTGAAAGCACGGAGATAAAGGAACAAATTGAGTCCTGGCTGGCCGAAGGCCCCATTAACGGCGTGTACTGGTTGCCGGCGCTCGATGCCCATGATGCCATTTCCAGGCTGTCTCGCGATGACTGGAAAGAAGCTGCACGGGTCCGGGTCAAAGCACTCTACACGACGATGCAGTTGCTGTACGAACAGGTAGCGGCTGAAGGCAGCTTCCTGGTTGCAGCGACCCGCATGGGAGGCAAGCACGGCTACGATGACGCCGGCGCGCTCAACCCCATTGGCGGTGGAGTAACCGGCTTCGTCAAGGCCTATAAGAGGGAACGAAAGGACGCCCTCTGCAAAGCGGTCGACTTTGCCGAGAGCCGCAAGACCGCGGCATTGGCGGACCGTCTGATCGACGAGACCCTCAGTGATCCGGGCCTGGTGGAAATCGGTTACCAGGACGGGCAGCGCTGGGCTATCGGCATCGAGGAAGTACCTTGCGACGGCTCATCGACCGGCTTGACGCTGGATGGTGAATCCGTCTTCCTTGTAACCGGGGCCGCGGGCAGCATTGTGTCCGCCATTGTTGCCGACCTGGCAGAAGCCTCAGGCGGCGTTTTCCACCTGCTGGACCTGACGCCTGAACCCGATCGTGAGAACCCGGACCTGCGCCGCTTCACTTCAGATCGTGATGGTCTGAAACGTGACATCTTCGAGCGCATCCAGGCAAGCGGCAAACGGGCCACACCGGCCCTGGTCGAACGGGAAATGGCTGCACTGGAACGGGCCCAGGCGGCACTCGCCGCCATCGAGGCCGTCGAAGCTGCAGGCGGGACCGCCGTCTACCATTCCGTCGACCTGACCGACGACGACGCCATGACCGGCGTGGTCGAGGCGATCCGTCAACAGCACGGGAAAGTAGACGTGCTGATTCATGCCGGCGGACTCGAGATCAGCCGCTTCCTGTCCGACAAGAAGCGCGAGGAATTCGACCTGGTGTTCGACGTCAAGTGCGACGGCTGGCACAGCCTGGTCGGCGCGATCGGCGATATGCCTTTGCGGGCCGCCGTGGTTTTCAGTTCTGTTGCCGGGCGGTTTGGCAATGGCGGGCAGACTGACTACAGTGCGGCCAACGACCTGCTGTGCAAGAGTGTCTCGGCGTTCCGCAACAGCCGGCCCGACACACTGGGCATCGCCATTGACTGGACCGCCTGGGGCGGTATCGGCATGGCGACCCGGGGTTCGATCCCAACGATGATGAAAGCCGCCGGTATCGAGATGCTGCCGCCGGAGGCGGGAATTCCGACGGTTCGGCGAGAACTTACCGAGGGTCCGCGCGTCGGCGAGATTGTCGTGGGCGGAAAACTGGGGATGCTGATGGACGAATTCGCCGAAGACGGCGGTTTCAATCCCGAATCCCTGGCGGACCAGGGCTTTGGCCCGATGCTGGGTAAGGTGACGGGGATGGGGCTGTACAGCGGGCTAACGGCTGAAACCGAGCTTGATCCAGCTGCGCAGGCCTTCCTGTACGATCACCAGATCGACGGCACACCTGTGTTGCCGGGCGTCATGGGGCTCGAAGGTTTCGCTGAGCTCTCACGCCTGCTGCTTCCCGACTGGCAGGTTGAGTCAATGGAGCAGGTGAGCTTCCTCGAGCCGTTCAAGTTCTACCGGAATGAACCGCGCAGAATCAAGCTCAAGGCGACCTTTACTCCCGAAGGTGAGCAATTGCTCGCCAGGTGCTCGCTGATCAGTGAGCGGCAACTCAAAGGCAAGCCCGAACCGGTCGTCAGCACCTCGTTTGAAGCCACTGTCCGTCTCGGGCAACATGGCCCGCCGGACACGGTGCAGGGTGAAAAACCGGGCAAAGCCGGGAAGACCACCCTGGCCGCAGACGATGTGTACCAGGTGTATTTCCACGGCCCGGCATACCAGGTGCTGCAAACCGCCTGGGGGAATGGTTCCGGCACGGTCATCGGCCAGTTTGCCGATAGCCTGCCCGCCAACCACGAGCCGGCGGAATTGCCGACACTCATGGCCCCCAGGCTGATCGAGTTGTGCTTCCAGACTGCCGGCATGTACGAACTGGGTGCGAAAGACCGCTTCGGCCTGCCCTCCCGGATCTCACGTGTCGAAAAAATGGAGGAAGTCAATCCGGCCGACAGTCCGTTCTACTCGATCGTACGCCAAAGCCAGTCCGGGGATGGCTTCGACGCGGACGTGGTGGATAAAAGCGGCAAGGTGTATCTCCGGCTGAAGAACTATTCTACGGCCGAGTTACCCGGCGCCGCCGGATCCCTGCCGACAGAGCCGATCAAGGCGTTGTTCGAACAGATGAAGGAGGGCAAGGAAGCCGCGCTCAGCGATGCCTGAGTCGTTCAGCAATATCGCGATCATTAATCGCGGCGAGGCGGCCATGCGCCTGATCCATGCGGTGCGGGAGTACAACCGCGAGTTTGATCAGGACCTGAAAACGGTCGCGTACTATACCGATCCGGAAAAACGGGCCATGTTCGTTCGCGAGGCAGACCGGTCCTTCCCGCTCGGTCCGCCCTCGTTCATCGACGCTGAGGGGCAGCGGAAGAACGCCTACCTGAACTACGAGAACCTGGAGCGCGCACTGCGCGAATCGGGGGCCGAAGCGGTATGGGTCGGCTGGGGTTTCGTAGCAGAGCACCCTGAGTTCGCCGAGTTATGCGAAAAGCGCCTCGGGCTGATTTTCGTCGGTCCGGACGCCGATTGCATGCGGCGCCTGGGCGACAAGATCACGTCCAAGAAGATGGCGGAAGAGGCAGGGGTGCCGGTGGCGCCCTGGAGCGGGGATGCAGTACCGAACCTCGAGAAGGCTCGCGAACATGCCGCTCGCATCGGCTATCCACTGATGATCAAGGCCACTGCCGGTGGCGGCGGCAGGGGAATCCGCGCCGTGCACGAAGAGTGTGAACTCGAAGAGGCCTTCGAACGGGCCAGTTCCGAGGCTCTGACCGGTTTCGGCGACGCCACGGTGTTCATGGAGCGCCTGGTGGCGGGTTCGCGCCACATCGAAGTTCAGATCATCGCCGATCAGCACGGCACGGTCTGGCCGGTTGGTGTGCGTGATTGTTCGGTCCAGCGGCGAAATCAGAAACTGATCGAGGAATCCTCCTCGCCGGTGCTTACCGCCGAACAGGAAGCATTCATCAAGACCTCGGCCGCACGGCTCTGTCGCAGGGCAGGCTATCGAAATGCAGGCACGGTGGAATTCCTTTATGACCCTGAATCGGAATCGTTCGCTTTCATGGAAGTCAACGCCCGATTGCAGGTCGAACACCCGGTGACCGAAGTCAGCACGGGCCTCGATCTGGTCAAGCTGCAGTTGCACGTGGCCCGTGGTGGCCGTCTTGAAGGCGATCCTCCGGTGGAATCCGGTACAGCCATCGAAGTGCGGCTGAACGCGGAAGACCCTGAACGGGATTTCGCACCCGCTCCCGGCAAAGTCGACCTGCTGCGCCTTCCCACCGGTGCCGGCATCCGGGTGGATACCGGCATTGAACAAGGCGACCGCATTCCTGCCGAATTCGACTCAATGGTAGCCAAGGTCATCGCCCAGGGGCGGGACCGGGCAGAAGCCCTGGCCCGATTACGCCGTGCGCTGACGGAACTCGCCGTGGTTATCGAAGGTGGCACAACCAACCGGGCTTTTCTGCTGGACCTGCTCGGGATGCCCCCGGTAGTGAGCGGCGCCGCGGACGTGGGCTGGCTGGACCGCGATCCCCCTTCAAACTGGGCACACCAGAAAGAAGGCGGTGAAATTGCATTGGCGCTGGCCGCCATCCTTGAATACGACAAGCGATTTGTCACAGAACGGCGCTTGTTCCTGGCTTCAGCGGCGCGAGGCCGGCCCAGCATTCGTGACGGCATCGGCTGCAATGTAGAAATACGTCAGGGTGGCAACCTGTACCAGGTCCAGGTCTACCGCTATGGTGGCAAGCGCTACCGCGTTGACCTGGACGGACAATCGTTACAGTTGCACGTGGCGTCGCTTGGGCGTCATGAACGGCGCATTGACTGCGTGCGCCGGAGTTACCGTACGCTGACCATGCACCGCGGCGTGGATTACCTGATCGAAGTTGATGGCATTCCATACCGGCTCTCCCGGGACGACGGGGGCGTCGTCCGCTCTCCCGCCCCGGCAATCGTGGTGTCGGTAAACGTCAAGCCCGGCGATGAAATCCGCCAGGGCGACACGCTGGCGATCCTGGAAGCGATGAAACTGGAAATGAGGATGACCTCACCCTATTCCGGCATCGTCCGGTCTGTAGACGTCGCCAACAGCGAACAGGTCGCGGCCGGCGCATCCCTGCTGCGACTCATGCCTTCTGCTGACCGCCAGGAACAGTCGCAGCTTGAACGCCTGGGTTTCGAGCAACTCAGCTGCATTAAAACCCTTCAGCAAGGTCGGACAGCCCTGGACCGTTGCCGTGAGATCCTGGACCAGTTGCAGAGCCTTGTGCTCGGATTCGATGTTCACCCGGAAGCCTCTACCGAATTGATTGAGGAGTACCGGGCACTGTGTGGCGATACGCCCGGCGCGAATCTTGAACTACACGAACAGGAAAACCTGTTGTTGGCCTGCTTCGCCGACATCGCCGCCCTTTCAAGGCGGCAGCCGGCCGCGGTGACGGATCTGAGTGGCCTGCCGTCGGTGACTATCCGCAGCCACCAGGAGTCCCTGTTCACCTATTTGCGTGCACTGGAAAGCCGCGGAGAAGGCTTACCGCGTAAATTCATCGATGATCTGAACACCGCTCTTTCCCACTACGGGGTCAACAGCCTGAAGCCAAACCGCAAGTTGAAGGACGCCCTGTTATGGATCAATCGCTCGCACTCACGGGTTGACCACCAGGTGCCGGTCGTCCTGTTCATGCTCGAACGTCACCTGGCTCTTCTCAATGGATCGGGGCAGACGGGCAACCAGGAACTGCTGGCTTTGCTGGACAGGCTGATCATCAGCAGCCAGGGCCGCTACCCCGCCGTGGCCGACCTGGCACGGGAAGTGCGCTATAAACGATTCGATAAGCCCATGCTGGAAGCGGCCCGGGAGGCTGCTTACGTCCAGGCCGAATCAGACCTCGATCGCCTGGCCGCCGGTGCTACTCCGGAAGAGAGGAAAGGTTTGATGCAATCCCTGGTGGATTGCCCTCAGCCTCTGATGACCGTGCTGTCCAAGCGATTCCTCACCAGTAATACGCAAATGCGCGAGGCCATGACAGAGTGCCTCATGCGCCGCTATTACCGGATTCGCAAACTCGATGATATCCATATCAGGCACGAGGGGAACACTCCCTTTGTATTTGCGGATTATGAACACAAAAACCGCCACTTTACCGTGGTCACGGTACAGACGGACTATGAAGACCTGGCAAAGATCGGTGAGCACCTGACCTCGCTGTTGCCGGAAGTTCCCGCCGAACGCGAAATTGCATTGGAATTTTACGTATACCGCTCGCTGGACGAGATCAGCGGGGAAAATACCCTGGCTCATGTCAGCGAGGCGATTAACTCGATGTCGTTTACCCGCAACGTATCGCGCATCGTAACCTCGGTTCAAATTCCCGGCGCCGGCCTGGGCATGACGGCTCAGCGGATCTTCACGTTTCGACCTGAGGAAAAGGGCTACGGGGAAGACCCTCAATATCGCGGCCTGCACCCGATGATGGCCAAGCGTCTGCATCTTTACCGCTTCCAGAATTTCCGGCTGGAACGTTTGACTTCCATCGAAGACCTTTACCTGTTTCGCGCAGTGGCTCACGACAACCCGACCGACGAACGGCTGTTCGCGGTCGCCGAGGTTCGCGACCTCACTGCTTACCGTGACGAGGACGGCCAGCTAACCAGTCTCCCGCACCTGGAACACATGTTCCATGAAGCACTGGCGGGTATCCGAGTGTTCCAGTCGCATCGCCCGGTGCGCAAACGGTTGCACTGGAACCGAATCATCCTGTATGTCTGGCCGCCGCTGGATGTGAGGGCTTCAGAACGTAACCGGATCGTACGCAAGCTGTTCCCTGCTACAGCCGACCTGGGTCTGCAAAAGGTGGTTGTCAGGGCACAATTGCGGCGGCGCCCAGG
>CAJIAU010000019.1_pt1 | contig 21767 bp, 19 predicted proteins | sample 9199171 | NCBI WGS metagenome assembly CAJIAU01 (sample SAMEA7708280, study PRJEB35096) | sediment metagenome | biome: marine neritic benthic zone biome [ENVO:01000025]; feature: sediment [ENVO:00002007]; material: shallow marine sediment [ENVO:03000034] sea grass bed [ENVO_01000059] ...
CACCAGCGTATCGCCCTGCTGCAGGCCGGCTTTTTCAGCCGGTCCATCCGGTGAGATCCCGATGATCTGCACGCCCCGGTCAGTTTCGCTGCCCAGGATGACACCGATCACCGCCCGGTCGCCAAGGTTCACTTGCCTTTCAACCTCGCGGACCTGTTCAACCTGGCTCAGGCTCAGTTCCCGGTGAGCGCGGGCCACTTCGCGCGTGGCCTCCCGCAGTTCCCTGTGCGCCCGCCCCAATTCTTCCCTGGCCTGCCTCAGTTCTTCCTGTTCAACGGCTCTTTCGCGCGCCCGTGCTTCGGTTTCTGCCCGGCTTCGTTCCGACTTTTCCCGGGCTCGTTCCGATTTCTCATGGGCCCTTTCCGCTTTCAGGCGAGCGGAAGTCTCTCTCGCCAGTTCCGCGGCCTTTTTGGCCTCCAGGCGCATGGCTTCCGCTTCGATACGCGCCCGTTCAGCTTCTTCCAGCATGGCCTGGTGCTCCACTTTCGCCAGCTCTGCCTGGGCGGCCTGGTCTTCCTTGCCGCCAGCCAGGAGTGACGTGGAGAAAAGCAGTGCAGGGATCAGAAACAGGGTCGTCAGTCTTTTCATCACATAATCCTTGATTTGTTCAGTCTTACCTACAGTGACGCCATACGGTGGTAATCCCGTCGCAACTGGTTTTCGTAAAGTTGGGACAGGTCCAGCAACAGGTTGACCCGCTGACTCCAGAGCCGGGTCGAATCGGGGTAAACCGACAATTCATCATCCACCTGGGCGATCAGGTCTTCGAGTTCCACCTGGTAGACCAGCGCATCGGTCGGCAGGCCGCCAAACTCGGCACGGTACGAGCGAACCCCTATTTCCAGTTGCTGGGAAAGCGTAATCAAAGAATCCAGGGTCGGTGGCGCCGTTGATGCTTCGGGTTCGGGGCCGGGCTGCTGGATAAACAGGCCGACAGCCAGGGTCAGGGCCGCGGCTGCCGCCAGCGATACACCCGCAATTCGCCGCACGCGCTGCCTGCGGTTCTGTCTGAGCAGGGCCTGCCTGATCTGCCGCCAATTGTCTTCCGGTGGCTCGACCAGTGGCAGACTGCGCAGGTTCAGTGGATCCCGTTCTTTTTGCATGATGTGTACCTTCGAAAAATTCATGTGCACTACCTCGCAGCGGTGCCTGGTGCATATTTGAGTGCCGGGCCGGCGTTTAGTAAATCCCGCAGACGGTCACGTGCGCGGGATAGCCTGGTCTTTGAAAAACTCTCGCTTTTTCCAAACAGGCCGGCGATCTCACGGTGGTTATAGCCTTCCACGTCGTGCAGCCAGACGATGGCCCGGTCCTCTGGCCCAAGCGCGGCGAGCGCTGATTCCAGGTCCATGGCCATACCTGCCTGTTCACTCATCGCCTCCGCCTTTCCATGGTATTCCTGCAGTTCCACCGTTTCGTGCCCTGGGGCTTTGCGCAAATAACTGATCGCGTGGTTTACCACCACTCGCCGCAACCACCCCCAGAAAGGGGCATCGCCGCGAAACTGCCTGATCTTACGGAACGCCGTTATAAATGCTTCCTGGGTTACTTCCTGCGCCACCTCGCGGCACTGGCAGATGCGAAAAGCCACCGAGAACGCGGGATGCTGAAACTTTCGAAATATGATTTCGCAGGCGTCGACATTGCCCCGCTGCGCGCGCGCAAGGGTCATTTCGTCCAGTTCAATATCAAACGGTGTCTGGGCCATTACTCAAGTGACGCACACAGGTTGAAAATCGTCGCAAAAAAAACGGCCACTTTCATGGCCGTTCAGTTTTACCAGATTTTTACCCTTTCTTCCGGCGGAAGGAACATGCCATCGCCTTCTTGCACGTCGAATGCCTGGTAGAAAGCATCGATGTTTACCGGGGCTCCATTGGCCCGGAACTTGGCTGGAGAGTGTGGATCTGTCGTTAACCGGCGCTTGGCTTCCTCGTCCCGGGCCTTGCTTCGCCAGACCTGGGCCCAGCCGAGGAAAAACCGCTGGTCACCGGTAAATCCATCGATCACCGGAGCTTCTTTTCCGTCCAGGGATAATTGATACGCTTTGTATGCAATTCCCAGCCCTCCGAGGTCGCCGATGTTTTCACCGGAAGTGAACTCACCGTTGATCGTCAGTCCGTCGATGACCACGTAACCATTGTATTGTTCCGCCAGGGCGTTCTTGCGTTCTTCGAACCGCTCATTGTCTTCGTCGGTCCACCAGTTGCGCAGATTCCCGTCGCCGTCAAACTTGCGGCCCTGGTCGTCGAAACCGTGACCGATCTCGTGACCGATGACCGCGCCGATCCCGCCGTAATTGACCGCGTCGTCGGCGCCGGTGTTGAAAAAGGGGGGTTGCAGGATGGCGGCAGGGAACACGATTTCATTCCACGGAGGATTGTAATAGGCGTTTACAGTCTGCGGATTCAGGTACCACTCGCTCTTGTCCACCGGGCTGTCCAGTTTGTCGATATTGCGGTTGTATTCAAACCGGGTAGCGCTTTTGACATTCGCTATCAGGTCGCCTTCGACAATTTCCATGCTGCTGTAATCCCGCCATTTTTCCGGGTATCCGATCTTGGGATTGAACTTGGAAAGCTTGTCCAGCGCCTGTTGCCTGGTTTCTTCACCCATCCAGTCCAGGTTGATGATTGACTGCCTGTAAGCTTCCTTCAGATTGGCGATCATGGTTTCCATGCGCTCACGTGCTTCTTCCTGGTAGTGCCTGTCCACGTAAAGCTGGCCAAGCAGTTCGCCCATGTTGGCGTTCAATGCGCTAACCGCGCGTTTCCAGCGTGCCCTGGGCACTTCGATGCCCTGCAGCCCCGCCCGGTAAAATTCGAACCAGGCCTGGAAGTAGTCATCACCCAGTACCGGGGCGAAAGTGTCCATGGTGTGAAAGGCGAGGTAATCACGCCATGCTTCAAGGCTATTTTCAATGATGACGTCATTGGCAGCTTCGAAGAAACTGGGTTGATTGACGATATAAATGTCCCGGGCAGGTATCTGGGCCGCTTCAAAGTTGGCTGTCCAGTTTATGTCTGGCGCCATCCGGGTCAATTCTTCAGGTGTCCTGGGGTTATAGGATTTGACTGGATCGCGGTTGTCCTCCCTGGTCCAGTGGGCTGCGGCCAGCGCGGCTTCGATCGCGAAAATATTCGCGGCCTTGTCAGCGCCGCCCTCGATGCCGGCCAGCAAGAACAGTTTTTCAACATAGGCACGGAACAACTCGCGGCCCTTGACGAACTGCTCATCGTCCTTGAGGTAATAGTCGCGGTCGGGCAGGGTGATGCCCGATTCAGTCAGGTAGATGACGTTGGTGTCAGGATCTTTCAGGTCCGAGTCGATATAGCCGCTGATCGGGCTGGTCACGCCGTAAACGCCCAGGGTTGCAAAGGAACGGAACAGGTCGTCATACGTTTCAATGGCCGCCACATCGTCCAGTTCGCTGCGGATGGCTTCAACCCCCAGCGTTGTGGCCGCGTCCGCGTCCATGTAGGCATTGTAAAAATCGCGTATTTTCTGGGTGGGGCTGCCAGGTTCCACGTCCCTGGCGGCGCTGACTTCCTCCACCAGTGCCCGAACGTCTTCCTGGGATTTTTCAACCAGTTCGTCAAACGTCCCCCAGCGTGCGCGGTCGGCCGGTAATTCGGTTTCCGCGACCCACTTGCCGTTCATGTAGTCGAAGAAGTCGTCCTGGGGACGAATCGTTGTATCCATACCCGTAAGATTGATACCGCTGCCAAGTTGTGAGGCGGCCTGGTCATTCGCCACCGCAACCTCGGCTTTATCTGTAACTTCAGGCGTTTGCGTAAGAGTGTCCTGTGGCTGCTCGGCTTCCTGGCATGCCGTCAATCCGATCATGGCAGCCAGGCCTGCCACGATGGCAGGCTTGAGTCTGTCGTACATTTAAAAACCTCGTGGTGTGCTTAAGAAAACACGCTACTATAACGCCATTGGCCGGTTCTTGCAGGGGCCAGAAGCCTGGCAACGGATAGCTGAATAGATTCGCGGAGTGAAACCATGGGCAGATGGCGGCCCCCATCCAAAACAAGCAGCCCCTACATCACGCCGGAAGGTGAAAGCGCACTGCGGGAAGAACTCAAGAATCTCTGGCAATTGCGTCGCCAGGAAGTTGTGCCGGCCTTGCAGGCCGCAGCTGCGGAAGGAGACCGGTCGGAAAACGCCGAGTACATCTATCGTAAGAAACAACTGGGCGAAATCGACCGCCGTGTGCGTTACCTGTCAAAGCGGCTCGATGTCGTTGAAGTTGTCCGCCTGAAACCTCCCGACCGCAACAAGGTTTTTTTTGGCGCGACGGTCACCCTGGAATATGAAAGCGGTGACGAGGTGAAATACCGGATTGTCGGTGCTGATGAGATCGATCCGTCGCGGGGTTATATTTCGGTTGATTCGCCTGTGGCGCGGGCACTTCTCGGTCGGGTAGTCGACGATGAAGTGCAGCTTGATCTTCCGGACGGCCCGTCACGCATGGTCATCCTGCAGGTGGAATATTGACCTACGGGATCAGCCCTTGAAAACCCTCTGACAATCCCTATCTTTTCATTGCGGTCGCCGACAGGGGCCGCAGGCGCTTCCGGCCTGATGGCGGAAGTATTCAACTGATAAACCGAATTGCTTCAATGGAGGATACGGTAATGACTACTTTTGATTTTTCACCCTTATTCCGCACGTCCGTCGGCTACGACCGGCTGGCATCTTTACTCAACTCGGCACACCGCCTGGAGCAGGGCAGCAGTTTCCCTCCCTACAACATCCAGAAGGCCGGTGAGGACCGCTACCGGATTACCATGGCAGTCGCCGGTTTCGCCGAGTCCGATCTCAACATCACTTCCGAGCACAACAAGCTGGTGGTGACAGGCGAGAAGCCCGAGGAAGAAAGCACCGAAGAAAAAGGCTACCTGTACCGGGGCATTGCCACGCGGTCGTTTGAACGCCGTTTTAACCTGGCCGACCACGTCAGGGTTACCGGTGCCAGGCTGGACAATGGATTGTTGCACATTGAGCTGGAACGCGAGATACCCGAGGCAATGAAGCCGCGGAGCATCGAAATCCAGTCCACCGGAAACTTGCTTGAAGGAAATCCGGAAGACAAGGCAGCATAAATCTGCTGATCCGCACAGGGGTGCTCTGAGGGGCACCCCTTTTTGATATTCTATGGAAAACCACGTGGGTTTCCTCGATGAAGGCAATTCTTTACTGGCCGTACCAGCTGTATGCATGGCTGATTTTCCTGCCATTGGTCATAGTCCTGACCTTGCTATTCAGCGCATTAACGGTGATTTTTGCCACATTGATCAATCCCGAATGGGCCAGCAGGGTGTTTGCAGCAACCTGGGGCAGGGTACTTGCCTACCTCACGCCGGTCAGCGTTACGGTCGAAGGGGCGGAAAATGCCCGCCGGGAACAGAGTTACGTGGTGGTCAGCAATCACCAGAGTCAATATGACATCCTGTTGATCTATGGCTGGCTGAAGCTGGATTTGAAGTGGGTGATGAAAAAAGAATTGCGTAAAATACCGGGCATTGGCATCGGCTGTGAGAAAGCCGGGCACATCTTTATCGACCGCCGGGACCCCAAACAGGCCCGTGAGGCGATCAGGGAAGCGCTGGATAGCCTGAGCAGGGGTGTGGGCATCCTGTTTTTTCCCGAAGGCACGCGCAGCCGTGATGGCCGTTTGTTGTCATTCAAAAAGGGGGCGTTTCGGCTCGCGATAGACCAGGGCCTTCCGCTCCTTCCCGTCACGCTGGCAGGCACCCGGAATGTGTTGCCGGCCAGATCCTTGAGACTTTTTCCAGGACCGATCAAGATGGTCATTCACCCCGAAATAGACAGCCGTGGCAAGACCGTGGAGCAGCTGATAGAAGAATCCAGGGCTGCCATCACCACGGGCATGCCCCCTGAATTGCGCTGATCAGATGGCTTTGCACAAGCCGGACCCCCGGTTTACACACTCAACACAGGCACGGAAAAATTTTCGGCTGGCGTTAAAAACGGCGCTGGTGTTTTGCGGAATTATCTGGACTGTTTTCATCTTCGATGAAGTATTCGGTCTGCGCCTGGCGCGATTCGGGTTGCGGCCAGGCTCGATCCCGGGACTGGCCGGGGTGATAACGGCCCCCTTTCTGCATGGCAGTGTCAGTCACATTCTGTCCAATACCATTCCGTTGGTCGTGTCGGTGACTGCAACCCTTTATCTTTACCCCCGGTCTTCCATCCGCGTCATTCCCCTGGTGTGGCTGGGGTCTGGGCTGCTGGCCTGGTTTATTGGCCGCCCAAATCTGCACGTAGGCGTCAGCGGGCTGATATACGGTCTCCTGGCCTTCGTATTTGTCAGCGGCATCCTCAGAAGGGATATGAGGTCGGTGTCGGTCTCGTTGATGGTCGGCTTTTTATACGGTTCGATGGTCTGGGGTGTATTGCCTATTCGGCCACACATGTCCTGGGAAATGCATCTTTCTGGCGCGATCTTCGGTGTCCTGCTTGCACTGCTGTACCGAAACTGGGATCGCACCCCAATCGTCCGTTACGAATGGGAAGACGATGACTCGGTTCCTGAATGGTATCCTGAAGACGATGATGAGGATTTCGACCTCCCCGACAAACGCTGAAGTGTGCTGAATTTTTAGTAATAATAATGTTTAATAAAGTTGTTTATACTATTGTTATTACTATATTTATATTTATTTTTATAGGGCTATTTCTTCCTTCAAGCGTAAACGTCGAGCGCAGCGTCCTGGTCAATCGCCCGGCATCTACTGTATTCACATTGCTCAACACTTTTCGAACATTCAGGGCCTGGTCGCCATTGGCAGTAAGGGATCCGGACGCCGAGTACGTATTCAGCGGCCCATCATATGGCGTCGGAGCAAGAATGGACTGGCGCGGAGACCCTCGGCAGGTGGGAAACGGCTGGCAGGAGATCATCGAAAGCGTGCCGTTCAAACGAATAAGCGTACAACTGGATTTCGAGAACCAGGGGCGCGCCGTGTCCTATTTCAACATCGAGGGCAGGCAAGCGGCTACTTTGCTGACCTGGGGTTTCGAAGCAGATCTTGTTGAGGGGCAGGGGTTTTTCGGCGGTCTGCTGGCAAGATACTTTGGACTGTTTTTCGACCAGTGGATAGGAACGGATTACGAGCAGGGGCTGGCTAGTCTGAAGGCATACGCAGAGTCCCTGCCGGCAACGGATTTTTCGAGCCTGGAGGCTGAAATACTGCATGTTGATCCGGTCGATATTCTGTATATTCAAACCAGCAACCAGGCCGTTGGGGAAGCTGTCGGCGCCAGCCTTGCGGCTGCCTACCAGGAAATCACCGCATTCATGCAGGAGCACTCGATCGAAATGCTGTCACCGCCGATGGCCATTACACGCTCCTGGGATGCAATAAGTTTCCGGGTCGACGCTGCCATTCCGGTGGTTTCTGCAGATGCGCCATTGAGTGGTAACGTACGTGCAGGGCTTTCACCTTCCGGAACCGCGGTGAGGGTCATTCACAGGGGGCCTTATGAACAGATGGGGCCCAGCTATGAGCAAATGTCCGCATTCATGGCGGTAAACGGACTCCAGGAAGGCCGGGTTTCCTGGGAGCACTACATGTCGGATCCGGGGCAAACTCCTCCTTCGGAACTCATCACCCATATCTATTTCCTGATTGGGGAGGAAGCGGACGGGCAACCCTGAATGGCTTTGAAAAACATCAACATCATCGGCTGCGGCCGGGCGGCAGGCAGCCTGGCCCGGTTATGGAATCAGGCGGAGTCTGTCGCAATCGGCGATGTCCTCAACCGGTCCCGGGAAAGCTCGGATTCAGCAGTCCGTAAAGTCGGTACGGGACGGGTTGCTGGCGCAATCGAGGACATGCAAGCTGCAGACTATTGGCTGATCGGAGCCAATGACAGCCAGCTTCTGAAGCTGGCCTCTGATCTCGCAGATAGCCGCGCTGACCTGGATAGCGCCCTGGTTTTTCACCTGGCAGGCCGCTTCGGGCTGGACGTACTGGCGCCCCTTGCGGATTCAGGAGCAGAGCTCGCGGCTCTGCATCCCGTGCGTTCGCTGACAGATGCGCAGATAACCGTGGATGATTTCACTGGTACTGCTTGTGTCGCCGAAGGTTCTTCCTTGGCGCTGGACCTGCTCAAACCCCTGATAACCTCGATTGGCGGCACCTGGTTGCCGGTGTCGGCTATTGACCGGGGCCTCTACCACGCCTCGGTCAGCATCGTCAGTAACATCACCAAGTCCGTCGCGTGGAAAGCACAAAAGTGGCAGCAAAAGGCCGGCTTACCGGCAGACACCGCGGCGGCGGTAACGCATCAACTGTTGCAAAGCACCATGGAAGACCTGACCCGTGCCGGGGCCAGGCAAACCATCACCGGGCCGGTGGTGCGCGGAGATACCAGCACCATAGAGGCGCACATGGAAGCGCTCAGGGTTTCGCATCCCGAAGATATCGATGTCTATCGTGTGCTCGCCCGCACCGTGCTCGAGCTCGCGCAGGAAAGGGGTGACCTGGACGAGGAGACTCTGCAGCGGTTTATTGTGCTGTTCAGGAAGCGGAAGATTCTCTGAGCATTCTCAACCTCAGCCTGTTTTCGCGGTAAATGATGAAGACTCCGGAGAGGATGATTACAGCAGCACCGACCCACACCCGCCACCCCGGCAGATACCCCCAGACCGTTACGCCATAGACAACGGCCCAGATCATGTGCGTGTAGTCCAGCGGAGCTATGACAGCGGCCGAGGCCCGGCGAAAAGCCGCGGTTAACAGCAGCTGTCCGCCAGCGCCGGAAACGCCCAGAACCAGCAGGGGCACCCAGTGATCGGAAGAAACCGGCTTCCATTGAGGAATGGCGAATGCACCCGAGATGAGACCTACAATCGTGATGAACCAGAAAGCGATGGTGACCGTTCCGTCCCGGCTTCCCAATCGCCTGAGCAGCAAGGTTGTGAACGAGTAGGCGACCATGCCAACCAGTCCCATCAGGGCGCCATAGGTAATCCAGCCATCACCTGATGGTTTCAGGACAATCAGCACACCGCCAAAACCGAGCACTGCGGCGAAAATCCGGAAGGCTCCGGCAGGCTCCCCGAGCATGGGGCCCGAAAGGAGGGTGATCAGTAGCGGGGCGGCGAAGAACAGGGTGTACGCGTCCGCCAGTTGCATTTCCCTGAAACACTCTCCGACGGCGAAAAGCATGACAACGCCCAGCAGGGCGCGAAGCAAGTGGCCCCATGGGTAAGCAGTTTTAAACCCGGACCTGTCCCTGATCAGAATCCAGCCGGCAAACAGGGGAAAAGACATGGCGCAGCGAAAGAACACCACCTGGAATGAAGAATAATGCTCGACCAGAATCTTGATAACGACGTCCATCGTGGACATGAAGAACACCGAGACCAGCATCAGGGCAATGGCTTGAATCGAGTGTTGCCTGGCCTGGCTCAAAGCCCGTCTACCAGCGGTCGTCGAATTCGATTGGAGCGCTCCAGTCAAGGGAGCTTTCGAGATCATTCACGCCGGCAGCCAACAGGGATTGAAATGCCTCGCGGCTGATTTCTTCGGCCCCCATGCTGTAAAGATGCGGGTTCCCGACCTGGCAGTCCAGCAAAGCGTAACCATGGGCGGCAATTAAGCGGCAAAGCGCGACCAGGGCGATCTTGCTGGCGTCTGTTTCGTGGCTGAACATGGATTCGCCGAAGAAAATGCGTCCCAGCGAAAGCCCGTAGATCCCCCCGGCCAGCGCGCCGTCTTTCCAGACTTCCAGGGAATGGGCGTGACCCGACCGGTGGAGCTGCAAATAGGCTTCTTTCATGTCCCGGGTGATCCATGTGGTCTCTTCGTATTCACGCGGCTGTGCACACGCTTCGATGACCGATTCGAAATCATGGTCAATACTCAGCCGGTAGGCACCGCTGTTAAAGCGGCGGCGGGTCCGCTTCGACAGGTAGACGTTCCCCGGAAACAGCACGCAGCGTGGTGCGGGATTCCACCACAGGATGGGTTGTCCTTCCGAGTACCAGGGAAAAGTGCCCATGCGATAAGCTCGCAAAAGGCGTTCAGGGTGCAGGTCACCGCCCCATGCCAGCAAGCCGTTGGGGGATGTCAGCGCTTCGTCCGGCGCCGGGAACGGCGACTGCGGATCAGCACCAAGATGCGGCAGTTCCAGGATGCTTCTCACGGGCTTTCCTGGCGGTAAGGGCTGTGGCGGAGCAATTCATCCCGGTAGTCATCGAGCCAGACCTGTTCACGTCTCAGAAACGCGGATATCGCATCGCGAAATGATTCGTTATCGATGTAATGGAAAGAGCGTGTTTTTACCGGCATGAATCCCCGGGCCACCTTGTGCTCGCCCTGTGCGCCCGATTCGAATACGTCCAGGTTGTTACGAATGGCGTATTCGATGCCCTGGTAATAAGCGGATTCAAAGTGCAGGCCCGGTATTTCATCCAGGCAACCCCAGTAGCGGCCATAAAGCCTGCCACCGCCGCTGAGGAACAGGCTCATGGCCAGTTGCTCTCCGTCAAGGCTCGCGATGCAGACCTGGAAACGATCTTTCAGTTGTGCCCCCAGGTGCGCGAAGAAAGCCTCTTTCAGGACCGGGTGGTTGCCGTATGAATGAAAGGTGCTGGCGTAGCATTGCTGAATAAAACGCGTGTCCCCAGGGTCGATATCATGTCCACTCTTCCATTCAAAACGGATTCCTGCCTCCTGGACCTTCCGCCGTTCCCGGCGAATGTTTTTCCGTTTCCTGGAACGCAGTCGAAGCAGAAAGTCATCAAAAGACCTGTAACCTCGATTATGCCAGTGGAATTGCCAGTCGGACCTGGCAAGCAGTTGCTCATCCGAGAAAGCACGTTGCTCATTTTCAGGAATGAAGTTGCAATGCCACGATGAGAAACCGGCTGGCTCACACCGTGACATCGCAAACCCGGCCAGTCTGCGTTTCAGCTCATCCTGCTGCGGGTGGCCAACTGCCGTCAGCAACCGGGGGCCGGTTACCGGAGAGTAGGGGGCCGCCGTAAGCAATTTTGGATAATAGGGCAGCCCGTGCCTCTGATAGGCGTCTGCCCAGGCCCAGTCAAAAACGAACTCGCCATGTGAATTGGTCTTGATGTAACTGGGAGCAAAAGCCACCAGTTGCTCACCCTCGTAAAGCGCCAGGTGATGAGGCAGCCAGCCGATGTCGGGGCCTATGCAGCCGGTTGCTTCAAGCCCTCCCAGGAAGGCATGCGATAGAAACGGGTTATCCGCATGACCCAGCCGGTCCCATTGTTCCTGGCTGATCGAGTTGAACTCGGAAACTATGCGGGCGGAAAAACTCACCCCGGAAACTGGCGCTTAGTCCTGCTCATCCAGCCAGCGTTCGGCGTCGAGTGCCGCCATGCAACCGAAGCCGGCCGAAGTGACCGCCTGGCGATACACGTGGTCAGCCACGTCTCCGGCGGCGAAAACGCCCTCCACGCTGGTTGACGTGGCGTATCCTTCCGTGCCACTGCGGATATCGATATAACCGCCGTTCATGTCGAGCTGGCCTTCGAAGATACCGGTATTGGGTGTGTGGCCGACCGCGATGAATATACCTGCCAGTTCCACTTCGGTTTCCTGATCTGTTTTTACATTTCTCACCCGCATTCCGGTTACACCACTGTCGTCACCCAGCACTTCCTCGAGCACGTGGTCCCACATGATGGTGATATTGCCATTCTTCTCCCGGTCAAAAATACGGTCCTGCAGGATCTTTTCCGCCCGCAATTCATCGCGCCGGTGAACCAGGACGACCTCCTCGGCGATGTTGGACAGGTACAAGGCTTCTTCGGCGGCGGTGTTGCCTCCACCAATGACCGCTACCTTGCGGCCGCGGTAAAAAAAACCGTCACAGGTGGCGCAGGCCGATACGCCCTTGCCTTTGAACGCTTCTTCAGAGGGCAGGCCAAGATACCGGGCGCTCGCGCCTGTTGCTATGACGATCGAGTCTGCCGTGTATTTGCCGCTGTCACCTTCCAGGTAGAATGGACGCTTGCCCAGGTCAACCTTATTGATGTGGTCGAACACCACTTCCGCGTCGAATCGTTCAGTGTGCTCCAGCATGTTCTGCATGAGTTCCGGGCCCTGCAGTTCGGCATGGCCGCCCGGCCAGTTTTCAACTTCGGTGGTCGTCGTCAGCTGCCCGCCCTGTTCGATGCCGGTGATGATGACCGGTTTCAGGTTCGCGCGCGCTCCGTAGATTGCGGCGGTATATCCTGCGGGGCCGGATCCGATAATCAGGAATCGGCTGTGCTTGACTTCGCTCATGTATAATCGCTCCAGTATGATGGCCAGCGTGGGCTAACATTTATCGTGTGCTTGAATATGGGGTCATTATGCGTTGAAAATCAACGCTGAATCTACATAATAAATCTGACAGGGAAGATCAGCTTGCCGCAAGCCAAAAAGAAATCAAAGAGTGCCATTCCAGAAGGCAACCAGCTAACCCAGCGCCTCAGTGAAAGTTTCTTCATTCTGAGCATATTATTGGCCGTTTTCCTGCTGGCCTGCCTGTTGAGCTATGACCCGACCGATCCGGGCCCATTCAACACGGTGGCTTCCGACCAGGTTCATAACATGGGGCGGGTGCTGGGTGCCTGGCTGGCAAATTTTTTCCTTTTCCTGACCGGCTACCTGGCTTACTCCATTCCGTTGCTGCTGATTTTCATTGGCTGGCTGGTTTACGACCGGGCCGGCAAGCCGCTGGAAAAAGCGACACCGGTCGAATGGCTGGCCCGGTTTACCGGCCTGTTGCTGTTCGTGCTGTCCGCTTCCGGGTTGGGGCATCTGCACACGCTGCCACCGGCGGGATCGATGCCGGCCGGTGGAGGGGGTGTCATCGGTCTGCAGATCGCAACGCCGTTGCTGCAGATTACCGGTGCACTGGGTTCCACGCTGTTTCTGCTGGCCATGTTCATGGTAGGCCTGACCCTGTTTACGGGCATATCCTGGTTCCGGGTCATGGACCTGACCGGAAAGTACACACTCAATTCCATCGCCTGGATTGGCGGCGCTGTCGCCGGCATGCGCGACTGGTTCGCAGGCCGCCGCGCCAAGGCCAAGCGGGGCGAAGTAAGAAAGGCCGATTCGGTGCGCCAGAAGAGCAAGCCGAAAATGAAGATCGAACCGCAGATCGTGGCCCCGGAAGGCATGCCCAGTGACCGCGCCAAGCGGGAAAAACAGCAACCACTGTTCAAAAACCTGCCGGCCGGGTCCTTGCCGCCGCTGGAATTGCTCGATGACCCGCCGGAGCAGGTAGCCGGTTACAGCACCGAAGTGCTTGAAGCCCTTTCCCGGCAGGTAGAGCTCAAGCTTGCGGATTTTGGCGTACAGGTCGACGTAGTGGAGGTTCACCCGGGCCCCGTCATCACGCGTTTTGAAATGCAGCCTGCCGCCGGCGTGAAGTCAGCACAGATTTCGAATCTCGCCAAGGACCTCGCGAGAGGCCTGAGCGTCATATCGGTCCGCGTGGTGGAAGTGATACCCGGAAAGACCACCATCGGCCTGGAAATACCCAACGCGGTGCGGCATACGGTTTACCTGTCGGAGATCATGCGGTCTGAAATTTTCGACCGGTCGAATTCTGCGCTGACCCTGGCGTTGGGTAAAAGCATCGGCGGCAACCCGGTGATTGCAGACATTGCGAAAATGCCACACGTGCTGGTGGCCGGCACCACCGGTTCGGGTAAGTCAGTGGCGCTGAATGCAATGATACTGAGCCTGCTGTACAAGTCCACGGCTGACCAGGTCCGGTTGATCATGATCGATCCCAAGATGCTGGAGTTGTCGGTTTACGAAGGTATTCCGCACTTGCTGGCGCCGGTGGTCACCGATATGAAGGAAGCGGCCAACGCCCTGCGCTGGTGTGTCGCCGAAATGGAGCGCAGATATCGCCTGATGGCTTCGCTGGGCGTGCGCAACATCTCCGGTTTCAACAAGAAAGTTAAAGAGGCAGCGGACAAGGGTGAACCGTTGAAGGACCCCCTGTTTACGCCACAGTTACCTGATGTCCCCGAACAGGCGCCGGACCTCGAAACGTTCCCTTACATTGTTGTTGTAATCGACGAGTTTGCCGACCTGATGATGATTGTCGGCAAAAAAATCGAGGAGTTGATTGCCCGTCTGGCCCAGAAAGCGCGCGCGGCCGGCATCCACCTGATTGTCGCCACTCAGCGGCCTTCGGTGGATGTCATCACGGGATTGATCAAGGCTAACATCCCTGCACGAATCGCGTTCCAGGTTTCCTCCCGGGTGGACTCGCGAACCATTCTCGACCAGATGGGCGCGGAGCAATTGCTCGGGCACGGCGACATGCTGTACATGCCACCCGGTTCCGCCTTGCCGGAGCGTATTCACGGCGCGTTCGTAGGTGACAGCGAGGTTCATGCCATCGTGAAATACCTGAAGCAATTCGGGGAACCTGAATACGTCAATGAAGTCTTAAATGAAACACAGATGACCACCGACGGCATGAACATCGGCGCCACCGGGCTGCCCGAATCCGTCGACACGGAGCAGGATGAACTATACGACCACGCTGTTGCTTTTGTCACCGAGTCCCGCAGGGCCTCGATTTCCAGCGTCCAGCGCCAGCTCCGGATCGGCTATAACCGGGCGGCCAGGCTGGTCGAGGAAATGGAAGCGGCCGGCGTGGTCAGCCCGCCTGAGCACAATGGCCAAAGGGAAGTCCTGGCTCCGGCGCCACCGAGAGATTGAACCTGGAATGAACAAAACAGTTTTCGTCCTTGCCCTGGTTCTTGTGGGCGTCTTAGGCAGCGTCCATGCCCAGGAAGGTAGCGGACGCGATCAACTCGAAATTTTTTCCGATGGTCTCGAGACACTGCACGCCCGCTTCGAGCAGCGCGTGATCAGCAGTGACGGGGCGGTGGCGGAAGGCAGCTCAGGTGAAGTCTGGCTGCAACGACCAGGGCTGTTTCGTTGGGAATATGGCGGCGACTACCCGGAACAAGTCGTCGCGGATGGAAAAAACATCTGGATTCACGATGAAGTACTGGAACAGGTGACCGTCAAGGACCAGTCCGATGCCGCCGTGAATTCGCCGTTGAGCCTGTTGACCGACCTCAGCCAATTGGATGCGCAATTCGAAGTCAGAGAGGTTGGCGGTGACGACCAGGTGCGGCTGATTGAACTGCGGTCGCGCACGGCTGAAAGCGAATTCGAGCGGATACTGCTGGGCTTGAGCGAGGATGTGCTGCGGATGATGATCATGGAAGATGCATTTGGCCTGCGTACTGAAATCCGCTTTCAGCAGATCGAAAGAAATCCTGAGCTTAATCCACAGCTTTTTACTTTTACTCCGCCTGAATCAGCGGATGTCATCGGCGAAATTCAGCGGTAAACTATCCGGTTTAAACGATAGAAAAATCCCATGCTTGATCCACAGCTATTGAGGTCCGATCCGGAAGCGGCGGCCGAAGCCCTTGCCCCGCGAGGATACGAATTCGACGTCAGTGCCTGGCGCGAACTGGAAGCCCGCAGAAAAGAACTGCAGATCCGCGTTCAGGAGCTCCAGAACCGGAAAAATCAGAGTGCTAAATCCATCGGCCAGGCCAAGGCGAGGGGTGAGGATATCCAGCCTTTGCTGGACGAGGTGAGAAACCTGGGAGAAGAGCTGGGGCAGTGCGAAGCCGAGTTCAACGAAGTCCGCGATCAGCAGCAGGCATGGTTGATGGAAATGCCCAATCTTGCCTTGCCGGAGGTTCCACCCGGCAAGGATGAAAACGACAATGTAGAAATCCGTAAATGGGGTGAACCGACCCGCTTTGATTTCGAGCCTCGCGGACACGTCGAACTGGGGGAGGGCAGTGGCCTGATCGACTTTCCTTCAGCCGCGAAACTTGCGGGTTCGCGCTTCGTGGTGCTCAGAAGTCATCTTTCCCGCATGCACCGTGCGCTGGCCCAGTTCATGCTGGATGTGCACACCCAGGAGCATGGATATACCGAGTTGTACCTGCCTTACCTGGTGAATACCGAAACCATGACGGGAACCGGGCAACTGCCCAAGTTTGGGGATGACGCTTTTGCAACCACCGATGATCCACCACGCTACCTGATTCCGACCGCAGAAGTGCCGATGACCAACATGATGGCCGGCGACATCATCGAAGCGGCTGACATGCCACTGAAGTTTACGTCCCAAACGCCGTGCTTCCGCCGCGAAGCGGGATCTTACGGCCAGGATACGCGCGGTATCATTCGACAGCACCAGTTCGAAAAAGTGGAGTTGGTGCAGATCACCAGCCCGGAAAATTCGTTGGAGGCTCTTGATCAACTGACCGGCCACGCCGAGTCCATCCTGCAGCGGCTGGTTATACCGTACCGGACCATCATTTTGTGCACCGGGGACATGGGGTTCTCTGCCGCCAAGACCCACGACATCGAAGCCTGGCTGCCGGGGCAGGGCGCCTACCGCGAAATTTCATCTTGCAGCGTGTGTACGGATTTTCAGGCGCGCCGGATGAAAACCCGCTGGCGTAACCCGGAAACGGGCAAGCCGGAGCTGGTGCATACGCTCAACGGATCGGGTCTGGCTGTAGGCAGAACACTGATCGCCGTAATGGAAAACTACCAACAGCAGGATGGATCGATCCGTGTTCCGGAAGTGTTGCAGCCTTACATGGGGGGACAGGAAGTCATCAAGTAAATGCCTGCGCTACTAGCGCCGGCGAGACCTGTAGGTGGAAGATTAAAGAAACGAAATCAGGACGATAATAAGCAGAGCCACCAGCGCCATAGGCAAGGCGAACGACATCCAGTCGCTGAAGTTACCCTTGGGCGAGTTTTTGACCATTCTTTTGGCCGAAGGCAAAATAAAGAAGAACATGGCGATCAGAGCAATCGCAGTTGTAATCTTTAGCCAATCCATAACGTCTCCCTCAACGAACAAGCCCCCGAAAACAGGGGGCTTGTCGCTTTAATTAGCCGTGGCCTGCTCATTCGTCGCCGAAAATGCCAAGAATGTGCAGTAGGCTGGTGAAGATATTCAGGATGGAGATAAACAGTCCGGCTGTCGCAGAGATGTAGTTGGTTTCACCTCCGTGAATCAGTGCAGAGGTCTGGAACAGAATGAACCCGCTCATGATCATGATCACCACTCCGCTGATGGCCAGAGCCAGCACAGGAATCCCGAGGAACAGATTCAACACCATGGCCCCGATAGCGACCAGCAGACCAACAAAAATGAACCCCCCCATGAAGCTGAAGTCTTTTTGTGTCGACAAGGCATAAGCGGACAAGCCAAGAAAAATCACGCCGGTTCCGCCCAGTGCAAGCATCACGATATTCGGGTTAATGCTCAGGTAATAATTAAGCGTTGGGCCAAGTCCAAGGCCTAACAGACCGGTTATTGCAAAGAGCACCGGGATACCTGCAGCCGAATTCTGTGCCTTGGGCAATGCGAACCAAAGTAAACCGATACCGACCAGGCTTGCGCCAAGGGCCATTCCCGGAGACAAGTTCAGGTTCATGCCGAGGAACGCCATCAAACCACTGAAAACCAAGGTCATCGACAGCAGTGTATAAGTATTCCTGATCAGCTTGTTGGTCCGAAGAATGGACTCTGGTGATCGGATAACAGCAGTATTCATGGGCATCAATTTTCTCCGTAATTAGTCGCTACCAGCCTGTCTTGCAGGCCAAAGTTCAGTACCTGAGACAAAGAATTTGGGGTTTAGGTTCCCCACTTCAAGGTACATACCTTAATCAAACCGTCGCGCCGTGTCATGTGCCCTAAGGCAGGGCTGGAGCATTAGGTAAAAATCAGGTATTCTTGCGCGCCTCAGGCATACCAAAGTTTTTCCACGGAGAGGTGGCAGAGCGGTTGAATGCACTGGTCTTGAAAACCAGCAAGGGTTAATAGCCCTTCGTGGGTTCGAATCCCACCCTCTCCGCCATGTATAAAAAAAAGGGGTCAGGTTAACTTTTTGCAGCAGACAAAAAGTTAACCTGACCCCTTTTTTTTAATACGCCGAGGCCACACCGCTTGTAGTTCATTCACCTGTTCAAACCAACTAACCAATCCCATGGGTTGTACTTGTAGATGAAATCGCCACCTGCAAATAGAGAACTAAGGGGTAAGGGCTGCCATCTCGCAGCCCTTTTCTCGTTGTGTCCAGTGAGATTCTTGTTCGGTTTCGAACACTGAAGAAGGTGAAATCTTAAACAATGAGAATGGAGTTCAAAAAAAGCTCCGGCCATTAACAGGGCTTTTTAGTGCGTGACCGCTTTTCGTCTGGTAGCGGAACTACTTCTGCAGGGGGGTTCCGACTGCTGGCGACCCAAAGCCGACTAGTGAAGTTACCACCCTTCACCTTGTTGATTAGAGCGATGTGTACAATCGAATGTTATTAATAAATGCGTCATATAAGAATCATATGGCAATTTGTTAATGGTAGTTTATAATTAAAAGTGCGGTACCTGCCGCTATTTCTTCGCCAGATTATTCACAACAAATCGCTCGCAAGAAGCGCTTAACCTCCCGACCCAATAGCGGTCATGTCCGCCTTGACCCTTAACATCAGATTAGGGGATTTATGAAACAAAACTTTTAGGTGCCATTAACTTGGGTGCGCTCATGTTGAATGCCGCACCTTCAAGGGCTGGTGAGCGCGGAGGAAGCGTTATGAAAAAGAACTTTTTCCTGATCATTTTTCTTTTGGGTTTCATGCTGTCGGCAACTGCACAGGCAGGTGACTGCGGCGGCGATGGTGAACTGGCCTGCTTTCCAGCAACATGTGATGCGGGTCACACCATTAACCCTAATAAAATAACTCATTGCATCGCTTGCGGCGGTAAAGATGAGTGGATGTGCGTAAACTTGGCGAATCCGACTCTCCCTTGCGACGTTCCCTGGTTGCGCCCTGAATTAGAATGGCTCGTTCCACCGATATACAAATGCCGGCAAGCCTGGCATACGGCCGAACCGGACTGCGACTGCGATGTGCCAGTGGAGCTACAACCCGACCGGGGGCCGGTTTACGGGATTGCCGACACCCACGCCCACCAGTTTGCCAACATGGCCTTCGGTGGCGCCTTGCTCTGGGGAAAACCATTTGATTATCGGGGCATCAACGCGGCCCTGGCCTGGGGGGATTTCACCTGGGATTTTGCAACAGCCTGGGGTTTTGAAGATGTACCTATTCGAACTTTGGCTGACCCATTTTTCAAAGGTGTGCCTGTTCACTTTGACCTTGGCGCTGAATTAACAAGCCTTGTAACTGAGGAGGAAGGGCACTTCTTCAATTTCGATGGCGCGGACTCATTTCTGAAATGGCCCAGCTGGAAAACCACGTTGCACCAGCAGATGTACTACCGCTGGCTGGAACGAGCCTACCGGGGAGGGTTGCGGCTGATGGTCATGCTGACGGTGAACAACGAAGTCATCTGTGGGCTGCCAACAACCTTAAAGCGGGTAGTTGGTGGAGGTTTACTTGATCCTGAAGTTAACTGCGATGACATGTATACGGTCGACAAGCAACTTGAAGAAGTCAAGAAACTGGAAACGTTTATCGATCTGAAAAATGACGGGATGATAAACGGAAATGGTTGGTACCGCATTGTCAAATCGCCCTATGAGGCCAGGGAAGCCATCCGTGACGGAAAGATGGCCGTGGTACTGGGTATTGAGGTGGATGGCCTGTTCGGCTGCGAAACAGAGGACGATTGCGACCCAGCGACGATCAGCTCAGATCTTGACCGTTATTTCGACAAGGGTGTGCGGCATCTGTTTCCAATCCATCTCTACAATAACGGTTTCGGCGGTTCAGCCATATACAACTGGCTGTGGCCATACGTGAGCCCGTTGGCCACCAACAACCTTATGCCGGTCATTGACTGCGGATTTGTCAAAGACAACATTTTAACTTGGGGCCCATTAACAGACGAGGATGCGGAGTATGAATTTGAGGTTCTGGGCGTGGAACTGATTATTGACTTAATCGACATTTTAGTACCCGCATTTGAAAGACCCGTATTTCTTGATACCGATACCGGACACTGTAATTTTCTTGGCTTGACAGGAGACGGCGTGCACGCCGTTAAAGCGATGATGGACAAGAAAATGGTCATTGACGTTGACCACTTGTCACTGGCCGCCCTTAACGAGGTATTGTGGGAGGCCCAGGGGCGTGATTATCCACTGATTTCAGGCCACTCGTTTCTATTCGAAAGACCTTTAACAGAACATGGCAAGGCAAGCCCTCCTTCCGAAGGGCACAGGACCCCTCTGCAAATCGAAATCCTGCGTGACCTGGGCGGAATGGTGGCGCCGCTCAATCCACGCAAATCAGGAAGCACCACCCGCGATTACGTGCATATGTACCGCTACGCAGTCGAAAAGATGAAGAAAAGCGAGGATGACAAGTACCCTGGCATCGCATATGCCAGCGACTGGGGCGCAATGTTTCTGCAAACCGCCCCCAGGTGTCCGAACCCAGATGTCTGTGATGGTCCAGCTGCCTCGAAATGCGGCATACCCTATGATGCGGAAAACTGTGTTGGTTCAACTGATCCGGCCTGTAAAACCTTTGATAGTACAGAGTATCCGGAAGAAAACTGCAAGGGCGGAGATTTCCCTTCGCTGGTGTATGGCACGGAGGGCTTCCAGGCCGTTGGCGTTGAAGGCAGATTCAAGAAACAGCAGACCGGAAGCCGCGTCTTTGATTTTAACAAGGACGGTTTAGCCCACGTCGGGCTACTGCCCGATTTTATCAAAGACCTCACCAACGTCGGATTGACTGAAGAAGAGCTCGAGCCCCTCTTTCACTCAGCTGAAGCCTATATTCGCATGTGGGAAAAGATCCACGGCGGGCCGCCGGTCATAACTCCCATCATCACAGGCATTGAAGGGAACAACGGATGGTACGTTTCGGATGTCACGGTGGATTGGGACATTCAGTCTGAAGCGACTATCCATCGAATCGAGGGCTGTGAATTTACAGTTATTGACTGGGATACACCGGGTGAGTCGCTTTTCTGCTTTGTTGCATCTGACGGTGGCGAAACAGACGTAGAACTGAGTATTAAAATTGATGCGACACCTCCTGATGTAGCCTGTATGGCTGAGCCGGAAGAGTTGTGGCCTCCGAACCAGAAAATGGTGGGGGTGGGAGTGGCTACCAGTTGTAATGACGGACTTTCCGGTCCGGCAGATATGCTGATCAATACGGCCATGAGCAGCGAGCCAGACTCCGGTCAGGGCAAAGGTGATCGGCCGAACGACATCGAGGATTTTGAAGTTGGCACGATGGTGACCACGGGCGCCTTGCGCGCCGAGCGAATGGGGCATGGAGTGGGCCGACTCTACACACTGGGCTATACCTGTTCTGATTTGGCAGGCAATACCAATGACTGTGAAACCTATGTCACGGTACCGCATGACATGGGCGAATAATCAGTTGTTGTAGTTCATAAGTGAAATTCAGGCCGGAGCAACCAAGTAGTTGCTCCCGCCTGAAATCATCAATAGCGGGCCAAGACAAGGCTGGGGAAGCTCCTTGGAGATGTTAGTGGCTGGGCGTTCGTGAGTTCCCCCCGAGGCCTTGGAGTTCCGTTCCTGGCCCATTGGAGGTATAGCTGCATTCAGGATGTGGCCTTGAATAAGATCTGCTTTCCATCTTGAAGCGGTCATTAGCTTGGCAGTGATGCTAAGGGCCGCTTCCGACCCAGAGCCGCCGTCAAACTATATATCGGGAGCCTGAAAGCCTCCGAGTTCACTCTCGA
>CAJIAU010000392.1_pt1 | contig 21462 bp, 22 predicted proteins | sample 9199171 | NCBI WGS metagenome assembly CAJIAU01 (sample SAMEA7708280, study PRJEB35096) | sediment metagenome | biome: marine neritic benthic zone biome [ENVO:01000025]; feature: sediment [ENVO:00002007]; material: shallow marine sediment [ENVO:03000034] sea grass bed [ENVO_01000059] ...
GGTCAGCATTGAACAGCCAGCGCGCCTCGATGACTTCCAGGCCTTTGTTCATCAGGGTGGCGGAATCCACCGAAATCTTGCGGCCCATGCTCCAGTTGGGATGATTGCAGGCCTGTTCGGGGGTGACATCGGGAAACTGCTCAGCCGGCAGCTCTCGAAAAGGGCCGCCTGATGCGGTCAGGATGATTTTCTCTACGCCGCGTTCTGTAAGCCCCTGTTCGAAGCCTTCAGGCATCGCCTGGAAAATGGCATTGTGCTCTGAATCAACCGGGATGACCGGCGCGTTGTTTCGCCGGGCCTCAGCCACGAACACTTCCCCTGCGATCACCAAGGATTCCTTGTTCGCCAACAGGATTTTCTTGCCGCGATGTGCAGCTTCGAACGTTGAGCTGAGCCCTGCTGCCCCGACGATTGCAGCCATCACGATGTCTGTTTCCGGTCCGCCGGCAGCTTCCAGCAAACCGGATTCACCCGACATCACTTCGGCATTGGACCCAGCCTGGCTCAATGCGTTAGCCAGCTCAGTTTCCAGTGAGGCATCGGCAATGACGGCAAGGCTGGCATCGAAGCGTGCACACTGCTCAGCCAACCCGGTCACGTTACGATGGGCAGTCAGTGCGTGGACCTGGAAGAGATCCCTGTTCCTGTCGATGACATCCAGCGTGCTCTTGCCAATCGAACCGGTTGAACCCAGCACGGATACCCTGTCAGTTATCATACGGCCAGGACTCCATAGACCAGGGCAAAGAACGGGGCGCCCGCCAGCAGGCTGTCGTAACGGTCCAGAATGCCTCCGTGACCGGGGAAAAAAGTTCCCGTGTCTTTCAGGCCAACCGTTCTCTTGTGGATGCTGATGAAGAGGTCACCGCCGACAGACGCCAGGGCGGTCGCCGCGGTTATGGCAAGCAGCGATATTCCGCCGATTTCAAGCCCGGCGATATATTTCGACCATAGAAATGCTGCGGCAACGGCCAGAATGATTCCGCCGTAAACACCTTCCCAGGTTTTTTTCGGGCTGATGACGGGAGCGAGCTTGCGCTTGCCGAATTGCCTGCCTGTGAAATAGGCGCCCACGTCTGAAGCCCAGATCACCAGTAACAGCAGAAAAACCACGAAGGGCCCATCTGTCCGGTCATGCAGCCATGCAAGTGCAAACCAGCTCGTGGTGACCGCTCCCAGCGCGGAAAGGAATCCCAGAACACGGTGGCGGAGGCTGGTTGTTGCGCCGTCCTGATAGGTGAGTAGCCGGATGAACATCAGGGTCCATGCCAGGCAACTGGCTGAAAGAATTGCAATAGCCTGGCCTTTCGCCACCGGCCAGAACCAGATCAACAACGCAATGATGGCGGTCTGGCTTATCTGCAGGGCCCATCCGGCGCTGCCGGAAAGGTCCGCCAGCCGCCTGAATTCCCAGCAGCCGGTCAGCAACAGCACCGCGATCAGTAATTGGAAAAGCCACGTCGGCGGCAGAAAAACCCCGGCGATGGTGGCCGGAAAAATGACCAGTGCGGTGAGAATCCGGGTCTTGAGCATCGGTCAGGACCCCTGCGCGGATGAATGTCGAAGCTGTTCGCCGGTCAAACCAAACCGCCTTTCTCTTGAACGGAACACAGCAATAGCCCTGTCCAGCGCCTCGGGACCAAAATCCGGCCAGAGGGTCTCCGTGAAGTAGAGCTCTGTGTAGGCCGATTGCCAAAGAAGAAAATTACTGATGCGTACTTCACCGCCGGTTCTGATGAAAAGATCCGGATCGTGGCCGGTGGTCAGTGAAGTCTGGTCGGAAAAATAAGACTCATCGATCTGGTCAAGTGAGATTTCGCCGTTGGCGAAGGCCCGGGCTGCTTTTCGCGCAGCGTTGAGAATATCCCAGCGGCCGCCGTAATTTGCCGCGACATTGAGAATCATCCGCTCGTTGTTTTCGGTTTTTCTCATTGCCAGGTCAATTTTATGCCGCATCTCCGGTGAGAAAGCTGAAAGGTCACCGATGAACCGAACGCGCACACCGTTTTCGTGCAGTTCCTTAGCCTCGCGGTCCAGCGCGCGCATGAACAGCTCCATCAGGCGGTTGACTTCTTTCTCGGGACGCTTCCAGTTTTCGCTGGAAAACGCGAACACGGTGAGTTCCCGCACACCAATATTGCCGCAGTGTTCCACTACTCTACGCAGGGTTTTGAGGCCGGCCTGGTGGCCGAAGGTTCGGGGGCGGTTTTTTCTCTCTGCCCAGCGGCCATTACCATCCATCACGATGGCGACATGGGCCGGAATGTCCGTTGAAGTGCTCATGCCGCCAACTCCTCGCGAGGTCAGATTTCGAGGAGTTCTTTTTCCTTTTCGGCGACGATCTCATCCACCTTGCTTACAGCGAGGTCAGTCACATCCTGGATTTCCTTTTCGGACTTGCGTTCTTCGTCCTCGGAAATCTCCTTGTCTTTCAGCAGTTCCTTGAAGTGATGATTGGCGTCCCGGCGGATATTGCGGATGGCGATTTTCGCGTTTTCACCTTCATTGTGGACCACTTTGCCCAGGTCACGACGGCGCTCTTCGGTCAGCGGCGGCAGGGGAATGCGAATGACCTGGCCGGCGGTGCTGGGATTGAGTCCCAGGTCGGAAGTAAGGATGGCTTTTTCAATCACCTGGACCATGGTCTTGTCCCACGGCGTCACACTGAGTGTGCGAGCGTCTTCAACGGCAACGCTGGCAGCTTGTCCGATCGGGACTTCACTGCCGTAATAGTCGACGTGGACGTGTTCGAGCAGACTCGGGTGAGCTCGGCCGGTGCGTATCTTGGCCAGTTCGTGTCGCAGGTTTTCAAGACTCTTGTTCATGCGAGTCCGGGCGTCTCTTTTGATTTCGGGTAGCATGAAAATCTCCTAGGTGAAGGTATTGTGGATTGACAGTTTCAGCAGATCAGGGTGCCCAGCGACTCACCTTTCATGATGCGCACGAGGTTCCCTTCGCCAAAGACATTGAAAACCCGTATCGGCATATCCTGCCCACGGCAAAGTACAATGGCGTTGGCGTCCATCACGCCAAGTTTGCTTTCAATGACCTGGTCGTAACCCAGTTCGTCGTAGAGAACGGCGGACGGGTCCTTGACCGGATCGGATGAGAAGACACCGTCTACCTTGGTTGCCTTCAATACTATGTCCGCGCCGATTTCGATGGCGCGCAGGGCGGCTGCGGTGTCGGTTGTGAAAAATGGATTGCCGGTGCCGCCAGCGCAGATCACTATGCGGCCTTTCTCGAGATGTCTGACGGCACGTCTGCGAATGTAGTCTTCGCAGACATCGTGGACGGAAACAGCTGACATTACCCTGGCGTCAGCATCGATGCTTTCCAGTGCATCCTGCAAAGCCAGTGAATTCATGACAGTGGCCAGCATACCCATGTGGTCGCCGGTTACCCGGTCAATTCCGGATTCTGCCAGGCCGGCTCCACGGAATATATTGCCGCCGCCTATGACGACGGCGACCTGAATACCCAGCTTGCTTACGTCGCTGATTTCGACAGCGATCCGGTGAATGATATCCGGATCGATGCCGTAGTCTTCTTTCCCCAGCAGCGCCTCGCCACTGAGTTTCAGGAGGATTTTCTTGAATGTTTCCTCAGCCACCAGATACCTGTTGCATCACTTCTTCGGCAAAATTCTCTTCTTTCTTTTCAATGCCTTCGCCAACGGCGAGACGGTCGAAGCCGTTTACACTGGCAGAATTTTGCTCCAGCAGCTTGGCCACGGTGACATCCCCGTCCTTGACGAAAGGCTGTCCGAGCAGTGTGATACCTGAAAGGTGTTTGCGCAAGCGCCCGGTGACCATTTTTTCAACAATCTCGGGGGGTTTGCCGCTGCCTTCCGCCTGGGCGATGAGAATGTCTTTCTCGTGGGCAATCACGTCTGCGGGCACGTCGTCGGCGGATACGTATTCAGGGTTCAGCGCGGCGACATGCATGGCGAGGTCACGGGCGAGTTCTTCGTCTCCGCCGCTGACGCTGATCAGGACTCCGATCTTGCCGCCATGAACATAGGCGCCCAGTGTACCTTCGGTAGACTCACGGACGAAACGGCGGACCTTGATGTTCTCGCCGATTTTGCTGATCAGGGCCTGGCGTGCTTCTTCTACACTGACGCCGTCAATGGTGGTGGCCAGCAGGGCGTCGACATCGGCCGGCTGGTCATTCAGGGCGTTGCTTGCCACTGCGTCGGCGAAGGCAATGAAGCTGGCGTCTTTTGCGACGAAGTCAGTCTCGCAATTGACTTCAACCATGACGGCCTGTTTGCCACCGTCGGCCATCGCCAATGCAATCTTGCCTTCGGCAGCCACACGGCTGGCCTTCTTGTCGGCCTGTGCAAGGCCGGATTTGCGTAAAACTTCGATTGCAGCATCCAGGTCACCGTCTGTTTCCACCAGTGCCTTTTTGCATTCCATCATGCCTGCGCCGGTACGTTCGCGCAGTTCTTTAACCATTGCAGCTGTTACTGCCATGAGATGTTCCTCTTCTAGATTCCAGTAATGTTTTCGATTGTTACTTGTCGTCAGCTTTCTTGGCGGCTTTTTTCTTCGAAGCTTTCTTCTTGGCAGCTTTCTTCTTCGGCGCTGCCTTTTCAGCTTTTGCCTCCGGTACAGCTTCTTCAGCAGCAGCTTCTGCCACGGCTTCCTCAACGGCTTCCTCGGCAGCAGCTTCTTCCACTACTTCCTCAACGGCTTCCTCGGCAGCAGCTTCTTCCGCTACTTCCTCTAGGGCTTCCTCGGTAGCAGCTTCTGCCGCGGCTTCCTCAACGACTTCTTCAGCAGCGGCCTCAGTTACCGCTTCTTCAACAACTTCCTCGGCGACCGCTTCAGCTGCAGCCTCTTCTACCGCTTCTTCAGGTGCTGCTTCGGTCACGGCTTCTTCAACGGCTTTTTCGGCGACCGCTTCAGCCACGGCTTCTTCAACCGCTTCCTCGGCTACAGCTTCGGCAACGGCTTCCTTGACCTCTTCTTCTGCAGCTGCTTCAGCAGGTGCAGCTACCGGTACAGGGGCTGCAGGTGCTTTGCGTGCTACCACTTTCTTGGCTACTTTTTTGCGTACGCCTTTTTTGGCTTCGGGTTTGGCCTTGGCTGCCTTGCGCTTTACGGGCTTGCCTTCGGCGTCCAGTTCGACGAATTCATCATCCACTTCAACCTGCGGCGCGGAAGCGCGGCCTTCCAGCACTGCATCTGCAGCAAGCTGGGTATACAGGCGGATCGAGCGGATTGCGTCGTCGTTACCGGGAATGATGTAATCGATGTTTTCCGGCGAACAATTGGTATCAACCACGGCAATAACCGGGATTCCGAGTTTGCGGGCTTCTTTCACCGCGATGTCTTCGTGGCTGACGTCCACCACGAACAAGGCATCGGGCAGGTGCTTCATGTCCTTGATGCCTCCCAGGCTGCGCTCCAGCTTGTCGCGCTCACGGGTCAGTTGCAGGACTTCTTTCTTGACCAGGTGATCGATGCTGCCGTCCTCGTGCATGCCTTCCAGCTGCTTCAGGCGCTTGACCGACGCGCGAATGGTGCGGTAGTTGGTCAGCATGCCACCCAGCCAGCGGTGGGAAACATAAGGCATGCCGCAACGGGCCGCCTCTTCCGCGATAGCTGCACTGGCAGCGCGCTTGGTGCCAACGAACATGACCGAACCACGCTTGGCGGCCAGCTTGCTGATGAAATTCATTGCATCAACCAGCAGCGGCAATGATTTTTCGAGGTTGATGATGTGGATCTTGCCACGGGCTCCGAAGATGAACGGGGCCATCTTGGGGTTCCAGTAACGGGTCTGGTGACCGAAATGTACGCCGGCTTCGAGCATCTGGCGCATGGTGACGTTAGCCATATTGTATGTCCTTTATATACAGGAGACCCTACAGCGTCCTTCTCGGATACAAGGCTGCGAGTTTCCGGGGTTAGTCCTCCACCCACCCGTTACAGAGACCCTTTTGTCGTTCAAGGGCACCCCTCTGAACCGTTGCGGTGAGTGTGCGTATTTGACGTGTAGTCCAAGCCGCAAACCCGGCTGTTGACGCGTCTTTTTTTCGTTCCGGCCCTAAGCGGCCGAAAAAGCCGGGGAAATGTAACAGAAACGGGTATTTGTGGCAAGAATTATATCGCCGCAATGCGATCGGGGCGCTGTTTGTTCAGAAACTGACGGAAATTGTCATAAATGATCTGGACTGAGTTACTGTGCAGCGAAAGTTTAAATGATCATAAGGCTATGAATATATTAGTAAAAAGACAATTATAGTGTATTTTGGCATGAACTCTGCATGCTATTAGGTGACGGGAGACAGGAAGTTTCCCTGCAATACTAAGGGAGTAGTACATAATGCGTAAGTTAGTCTTGTTGGGCTTGTCAGCCCTCACATTCTCTCTTTTTTCAAGCTCTGCGTTCAGCGGAAACGTGGATGATTGCGATTTCCTGAAAGACAAAAGCCTTCCTGATTACACACCTGGCCTGTATGGAATCTGCGTCGCATGGCATAACGCCAGCAAAAATGGTGATGATCGGGCGTTGGCTAAACTGGAGAAGAAATACTCTGATCGAAGCGGAGGTGATCCAATACCCGGATCTGATGATGACGATAAAGGTGGCCAGGACCCGTTCTTCGAGTGCCCTTGTTGGAATGAATTAACACCTGAGTACATGTGCGGACTGGGTGAACCGCCTTTTCCTTTTATCGAAGAATTTGATGATTCCAATCCCGAATTGACGGACGTGTATTTCGGCACGGCGCTTTTTTATCCATTCACAGCTTTCAGTGATTCATACCAGGTAACACCGGAATTGGATACATGCAGGAGAATTTTCGGCAGTGAGCCACCCATCGAATTCAGCTTGAATACTGCTGAGGGATACGTCTGCGGATATGAACTCGGAGAGATTGCGAAATTGACTCCAAGTGACCTGTGCAATCCATAGTCATCTGGATAAGAAACTGGAGATAATTTTACCGGGCACAAAGATCAGTGCCCTCTATGAAACCGATCAAAGTAACAAGGAGCCAGCCCTCCCTGGCTATCCAGTTAGGCGTTCCGCATCTCGCCACTATTGGGCGGAACGATATTGGCTCCTCTAGGTCCGCCTTCCCACATCCCTGTGCCGGCGGGCCTCCAGCGAGACATCCCGAACTCCCTTCTTATCGGGATGTTTTGAGGCCGGGAATGCTGCTATTCCCGGCCTCTTTTTAACTGCAATCTTGCTCCCATCTTTCCCAACAATTCTCTGCTACCCAGGTGAACTGACACGACAGGAGAACTGACCAACTCGGGCAGGGTGAGCTTGGGTATGGCACCCCGCCCACCGGGCTCCGCAGCACTTCTTTCGGCTTTGCCGAAAACCGCTCTACGGAGCCCGGTGGGCTCGCATGGCATTAGCTTGGCAGATTTAAGTTTGCTGCTTTTTTCTGGAGTTTTGCCAGGAGGCTGGAAAGGCTGTCCTGTTCTTTGGGGGTTAGGGCGGCGAGGAGGTGTTGTTCATAAGCCTGGGCCAGGGGGATGACTTGCTTGAGCAGGGTTTGGCCGCGGTCGGGGGAGAGCTGGAGGTGCATGCGGCGACGGTCCCCGGGATCGGTTACGCGTTGCAGCAATCCCCTGGCCACGAGGTTTTTCACAGCACGGCTGATGGCTACTTTGTCCATTGCGGTGCGTTCGCCGATTTCCTTGGCAGTCACGCCGGGGTAGCGGCCGAGCACGGCCATGATCCGCCATTCGATAACGCTGATTTCATGTTGGTCCCGGTAACTGCGGGCGATGCCGGCGCTGACGGTGTTGGTCAGCAGGGACAGGCGGTAGGGCAGAAATTCATCCAGCTCAAACAGAAATGAGCCACTTTGGCCGTCGGGTCTGCTTCCTGGGGTATCCATTGGCTTGATCTCGTTGCAATTAGTTTCAAATGTAACTAATATGTTCAGCTTCTGCAAGCTGAACACGGAATCTGCATCATGTCCCGAAACTGGATCTCATTTCCCCGGACCGAAGGTGAGGCTTCCCGGCAGGCGCACTGCGATCTGCCTGCGGGAAGTTATGAACGTGAACTGGGCAGGGAGGGCTTCTTTGGACCGGCCACCCATATGTATCACCGACACCGTCCTACCGACTGGTTGCGCTTCGAGGGCGACCTGAGGCCGCGCGCATACGACACGACTCATCTCGGTGAAATGGGCCCCAGCCCCTGGGATGCTTTTGGCCTGCTGCACAACGCACACTGCAAGCTGCGGACCTGGACCATGCAGGCATCGATGGAATCACTGGCGCGAAACGCCGACGGCGACGAGTTGTTGTTTATCCACCAGGGTTCCGGACACCTGTTCTGTGATTATGGCCACCTGGAAGTCAATGAGGGTGATTACATCGTGATTCCGCGCAGCACCATGTGGCGGCTGGAATCCGAAGGCGTCATGCAAATTCTGTTGATCGAAGCCACCGGTGGAAGTTACCTGCTGCCGGACAAGGGCATGCTCGGTAACCACGCCATTTTTGATCCGGCCGTGCTGGATATACCGGCCATCGATGAAACCTTCCTGGCGCAACAGGATGAATCCGAGTGGGAGGTCCAGGTCAAAAGCAGGGGAAGCATCAGCAAAATCGTTTACCCGTTCAATCCGCTGGACGCAATCGGCTGGAAAGGCGATCTGAGCCCGGTACGGGTCAACTGGCGGGACATCCGGCCGGTACTCAGCGATCGCTACCATTTGCCGCCGTCGGCACACACTACATTCGTTGCCAATCGTTTCGTGGTGTGCACCTTTGCACCCCGTCCGTTCGAAACCGATCCAGGTGCGCTGAAAGTGCCTTTTTTCCACAATAACGACGATTATGACGAAGTCATTTTTTACCACCAGGGCAAGTTCTTCAGCCGGGACAACATTCATCCCGGCATGATTACCTGGCATCCGGTAGGATTTACCCATGGACCTCACCCGAAGGCCATGCAGAATGCTTTCGAACAGAAATCGGCCGGTACGGACGAGGTTGCCGTGATGATCGATACCCGCGATGCATTGATTGCCGACGAACGCAGCAGTGCCATCGAATGGGATGGTTACGCCGCATCCTGGTCTTCGGAATAATTGATTCATTAACGGAATAAGGAAACAGGACATTGAAACTGGCATCTCTCAAAGCAGGCGGCCGTGACGGCACGCTGATCGTTGTCAATCGCGATTTGACACACTACGTGGTTGCAGCCGATGTGGCTGATAACCTGCAACAGGCCATTGAAGACTGGGCAGACGCGGCTCCCCGCTTGAACGCCTTGTCGGAAGCGCTGAACCTGGGCCAGTGCGAAGACTCCAGGACGCTGGACTATACGACCCTGGCATCGCCCTTTCCGCGGGCTTACGAATTCCTGGACGGCAGCGCCTATCTGCCGCATGTAGAGCGAGTGAGACGGGCAAGGGGCGCAGAGGTGCCGGAGTCGTTTTACGAAGATCCATTGATGTACCAGGCGACTTCTGCAGGGTTCCTGGGGCCGAGAGACCCGGTCCCCGTGGTCAGCGAGGACTACGGAATCGATTTCGAAGCGGAAGTGGTGGTGGTCACGGACGATGTTCCGATGGCGGTTTCCCCGGAAGATGCAGCCGGTCACATCCAGTTGATCGGGCTGGTTAACGATGTCAGTTTGCGCAACCTGATCCCGGGTGAGTTAGCCAAGGGTTTTGGCTTCCTGCAATCCAAACCACGTTCCGCCTTGTCACCGGTGCTGGTGACACCGGATGAACTGGGCGATGCCTGGGAGAACAGTGTTCTGAACCTGCCGCTGCGCTCCTGGCTGAACGGTGAACGGTTCGGGGCACCCGAGGCCGGTGTCGACATGCAATTCAGTTTCGCGCAACTGGTGGCGCATGCGGCAAGGACACGCCCGCTCGCGGCGGGCGCGATCGTCGGTTCCGGAACGATCGCCAACGAAGATGAAAGCCTGGGTGCGTCCTGCCTTGCCGAGAGGCGCATGCTGGAAATAATTGCCAACGGCAAGCCGGAAACTCCGTTCATGAGATTCGGAGACACCATCAGGATTGAAATGCTGGATCAAGAAGGCAGGTCAATCTTTGGCGCCATCGAACAGGTGATTGAGCCCTATGGCCGGTGATCAGGCGGTTCAACCGGTTCTTTACTCATACTGGAGGAGTTCTTCAGCCTATCGTGTCAGGATTGCGCTGAATCTCAAGGGCATAAGTTACCAACAGGAATATGTCCACCTGGTGCGGGACGGCGGTGAACAGAACCGTCCGGAGTACCGGGAAGTCAATCCCCTGGGGCTGGTTCCGGCCCTGGTGCACGGGGGGCGAACCATTGTGCAGTCAATGGCGATCATTGAATATCTTGAAGACGTTTTTCCGGATCACCCCTTGCTGCCCGCGGACCCCGTGCAGCGGTCTCGCGTCCGGGGCATAGCTCAATCAATCTGCAGTGAGATCCAGCCGTTGAACAACCTGGCCGTGATGCAGTATCTGAAAGACCGGATGCAGCAGCCGGATGAATCGGTCAGGCATTGGTATTCGCATTGGATCGACAGGGGGTTCTCGGCGGTTGAGGCCTGGCTTTCTTCTTCCGAAAGCGGTGACTTTTGCCACAGGGACTCCCCTGGCCTTGCAGACTGCTATCTGGTGCCGCAGGTATACAATGCGGAGCGGTTTTCCTGTGATCTGGGGTCCTATCCGAACATACAGAGGATCACCGCCCGCTGCCGTGAAGAAGATGCTTTCGCCCGGGCGGCGCCGGAGAACCAGGCGGATGCCCCCTGAACAAGCTTTTGGCACTTAACTCGAGTGCTCTCTTGCGTCATAATCCACTGTTGGTTCATTTGAAGCTGTTAATTCATGCGTAATCTACTTGTTGTCATTTTTACCACCTTGGCGCTGGCTTCCTGCGCCGCGCCCAAACCGGCCCCAAACGCTTTCAATGATGCTGAAGAGGCCATCCAGGAAGCAGTTGACGCCGGCGCCGAGGAGCACTCGCCGGTGGAGTTGCGGTTTGCACGGGAGAAGCTGGCTGAAGCACACAAGGGCATGGAGTACCGTCAATATGACAAGTCGATTTACCTGATCGAACAATCAGAAATCAATTCTGAACTGGCCATTGAAAAATCCCGAACTGCCGAGATTCGGGCACAGGTGGCCGAACAAACCAGGGAGAACGAAATCCTGCGCGAAGACTTCCAGTCGACTTTCGGGGAGGATTTCCGATGAGCAGGCAGGTAAAACTCATTGCGCTGGCGCTTGTTATCGCTGCCGGGATTTCAGCCTGCACTACAGCCCCCAAGCAGAATCTGGCGCTGGAGCGGGTCAGGGCTCAACTGGACGACCTCAAGGCAAATGAAGACCTGGCCGGCTATGCACCGCTGGCGCTGGCTGAGGCCGAACGCGCTTTGCGGCAGGCAGAGACGGCAACCGGAGACGAAACGCGGCGCATTCACCTGGTGTACATGGCTGACCGCAGGGTTCAAGTCGCCCGGGCCGTGGCCCAACGCGAGCAGTTGAAGTCCGAGCTGCAACTGCTCAATGACGACCGCACCGCGATGCTGCTCAAGGCCAGTCAGCTCGAAGCTGAAATGGCGAGACTGGAGGCGGAGCGCGCCCGCGTGATGTCAGAGGCCCGGGAGGAAGACGCCCGCAGAGCCAGGGAAGAAGCGATGGAAGCACAGCAACGTGAAGCGGCTTCGGTGCGCGAAGCGGAGCAGGCCATAGAAGAAGCACAACAGGCAAAGGCCCTGGCTGCTTCCAGTGTGACGGAAGCCCAACTGGCGCGGCGCGAAGCCGACCTGGCCATGGAACAGGCAAACACCCTGCGCAGGCAATTGGAAAACCTGCAGTTGCGCCAGACCGAAAGCGGCGTGGTGGTGACACTTGGCGATGTGCTGTTCCAATCCGGTGAAACCCGGTTGCGGGACGAAGCCATGGCCAGCCTGGTAGAGGTGGTTGATTTGCTGCAAAGCGAACCGGACAAGAACATCCGGATCGAAGGGCACACGGATTCGACCGGAGATTCCGAGACCAACCTCGAGATTTCCGAAAAGCGGGCAAATGCGGTTTTGGATGCCCTCGTTTCACTGGGTGTCGACCCGGCCAGGTTTACCACTGCGGGCATGGGCGAAGATTTCCCTATCGCCAGTAACGAGACTGAGGAGGGGCGTTCCCAGAACAGACGGGTAGACGTCATACTGCTCGATAAGTAGGGTGCTCTTGCCGTGCGCGGAAATTTGCGCTAGATTTATCCCTGTAACATGGTTTTTTTCACTAAAATCGGAGTTCGCGGATAATGGCTTTCAGGGCTGTCGTCCGCATAATGGCATCGCCTGAATTCAGTTCTGATCTGTTACAAATTTCCCCCCATATTTTTTACGAGACGCCCTCGCAGCTTGTGCGTGGCGACGTTTCGTCGTCTGTACTTCATGATTGACACGGAGGACACTAATGTTCGAACACCACCAGGAAGAAATGGAAAAACTGATGAAAGAAAACGAAGACTTTCTTCGTATTTATAACCGTCATCAGGAACTGGACAAAAGGGTAACAGCCGCCGAAGTCGGTACTGCCCCCATGGAAGACCTGGCCCTGAACCAGCTCAAAAAAGAGAAACTCTGGGCCAAGGATCAACTCGCACGCATCATGGATGCGTCACGGTCCTGACCAAAGGACATTGATGGTTGAGCGGCCGGGTTGAATCGCCCGGCCGTTTCTTTTTGCATGATTGAAATGAGAACAACTCATGACCGTATTCAATAACGTCCTGGAAATGATTGGCCAAACCCCGGTGGTGCGCATCAATCACCTGGACACAGGTCCCTGCGATCTGTTTATCAAGCTGGAAAGCCAGAATCCCGGGGGGTCGATCAAGGACCGGATCGGCTTGAAAATGATTGAAGATGCCGAGGCCGCCGGCAAGATCAGCCCAGGTTCGACACTGGTAGAAGGAACTGCCGGAAATACCGGCCTGGGCCTGGCCCTGGTCGCCGCGCAAAAGGGCTACCGCCTGATCCTGGTCATTCCCGATAAAATGAGCCGGGAGAAAATTTCCAACCTCAAAGCGATGGGTGCTGAAGTCGTTCTAACGCGTTCGGATGTTGCCAAGGGGCACCCGGAATATTACCAGGACCTGGCCAAGCGACTGGCAGCGGAAATGGATGATGCTTTTTTCATTAACCAGTTCAGCAATCCGTCCAATCCCCAGGCTCACGAGGAGGTCACGGCCCCGGAAATCTGGCATCAGATGGATGAACGTCTTGACGCTATCGTCCTGGGTGTCGGTTCCAGCGGAACCGTCACCGGTCTGTCCCGGTATTTCGCCCGCGAAGCGCCTGATCTTGAACTGATACTCGCCGATCCTGAAGGGTCAATCCTGGCCGAATACATTAACGAAGGGACCCTGGCTACCGAGAGCGGGAGCTGGATGGTAGAAGGGATCGGCGAAGACTTCCTGCCCACCATCAGCGATTTTACGCGGGTAACCAGGGCCTACTGCATCAGCGACAGGGAGAGTTTCCGGGCCGGCAGGGAATTGCTGACCCGTGAAGGAATCCTGGGCGGTTCATCCACCGGAACGCTGGTGGCCGCAGCCCTGGAGTATTGCCGGGAACAGTCGGAACCCAAACGCGTGCTCACATTTGCCTGCGACACCGGCAATCGCTACCTGTCCAAAATGTTCAATGATTTCTGGATGCGTGACCAGGGCTTCCTGGAAGTGGAGCAGCATGGCGACCTGCGGGACCTCATCGCACGCCCGTACCAGTCGAAGGATACCGTTACGATTGGACCGGATGAGCCTCTGGCCAATGCTTACAAGCGGATGAAACTCTACGACGTTTCACAATTGCCGGTGGTCGATGAGGAAAGACTGGTAGGCATCCTGGACGAGTCAGATGTATTGCTCGCCGTGGCTGACAATCCCGGCAGTTTCGATGACACCGTGGGGACCGCGATGTCCACACAGTTGACTGAAATAGATGTGAAGGCCCCCGTCAAGAATCTCATGCCCATTTTCGATCGCGATTTCGTCGCCATCGTCAGGGAGGGGGAGCAGTTCCTTGGACTGATCACGCGTGTGGACCTGTTGAATTACCTCAGGAGAAAGGCGGACCGCTGATGACTGACCAGAAACACGACAAGCTCAAGTTGGCGACCCGGGCGATTCACGCCGGCCAGGCCCCCGATCCTTCCACGGGGGCGATCATGACTCCGATCTACGCGAGTTCCACCTACGTTCAACGCAGCCCCGGAGACCACCAGGGCTGGGAATATTCGCGCAGCCACAACCCGACCCGGGATGCCTATGAAAAGTGTATCGCGGATCTCGAGGGGGGTATCAGGGGGTTTGCGTTTTCATCCGGAATGGCCGCGACCGCAACGATCCTGGAATTGCTGGATAGCGGCGACCACATCGTGGCGGGCGACGACCTGTACGGCGGTACCTTTCGTCTGTTTCACCGGGTGCGCGAACGTTCGGCAAACCTGGACTTCACTTTTACCGGCATCGAAGACATCGATCAGCTGCGAAGAGCAATACGGCCCAACACCCGGATGGTCTGGGTGGAGACACCGACCAACCCCATGCTGAAAGTGGTCGACATCGCGGCTGCGGCAGAAATCGCCCACCAGCACGGCGCACTGCTGGTCGTGGATAACACCTTCGCATCACCCATGCTGCAGCGTCCGCTGGAACTGGGCGCCGACATCGTCATGCATTCGGCCACCAAGTTTCTTAACGGCCACTCGGACATGGTTGGCGGAATTGCCGTGGTGCGGGACGATGAGGAACTGGCGGAAAACCTGTGGTTTCTGCTCAATTCCGCTGGCGCCATCCAGGGGCCGTTCGACAGCTTCCTGGCATTAAGGGGCCTGAAGACGCTTGCGTTGAGAATGAACGCCCATTGTGACAATGCCCTGGTCATCTCGCGCTGGCTGGAACAGCATCCTGCTGTTAGCCGGGTGATCTACCCGGGGCTGGAAAATCATCCCGATCACGCCCTGGCGATGCGCCAGATGAATGGCCGGGGAGGGGGCATCATCAGCATCGACATCAAGGGTGGGCTCGACCACAGCCGCCGCATGCTGGAGCGCTGCGAACTGTTCTCACTGGCGGAAAGCCTGGGGGGCGTGGAAAGCCTGATCAATCACCCGGCCATCATGACGCATGCTTCGGTTCCCCGGGAGATCAGGGATCGCCTGGGTATCAGCGATACACTGGTCCGGCTGTCTGTGGGCGTCGAGGACGTGAACGATCTGATTGGTGATCTTGATCAGGCGCTGCGGGATAGCAGTTAATTGCGTTGCAGGCTGACGATTCCGTCGATTTCAGTCAGCAGGTTTTCCCGGCAGATATCGCCCCGCAAATAAATTCGGGGAATTTCCGCCGGCGCCTCAGCTTCGAGTGTCCTTCTGATCAGTTCAAGATCCGACGGATCGCGAATATAAACTTTCAGCATGCCCTCGGAATCCAGCCGGGCGTGTGAGTCACCGGTCAGCCTGTAGCCTTCTTCCAGCAGGGAGTGGACGTTGCGCAGTGATTCACTCAACTGGTTGGCCACCTGGTTTTCGTGATGGGTCTGGTGCCCTACCACGCTGGCGGTTCCGGAAATCAGGAATTGCTGTGATCCATTCAGCCGCAAAATGGTGCCGCGCGAGAACAGCGGGCTTTTCGGGCCGTATTGACGCGGGTATCGCCAGGCACTGACCTGCCTTGGATTCTCCACGTCCAGCCCGGGCAGTGCGGCCGCCAGGAAGTAGACCTGGAGTGCGGGCTCTTCTGCCCGGGAGCCGATGGCGGTTGCTGCCGGCAATGGCGGGCTGTCACCGGGATCGATCAGCACCGCGTCGGCGCGGCCCAGGCAGAATTGGCGGTAGAGTTCCTCATCACCCTTGCCCTGGTTGATGCCCGGGATGTAATTCCATATTTTCAGCGGCCATTGGTGGGGGGATTGCTGCAGGTAGGTCTGGAGGATTTCGTAGGCTACCCTGCTGGCCTCGCGCATGTTGCTGGCTTCACGCAGGTCCAGCGCTATGTGGCCCATGGTCAATTCCTCGCCCTGGGAAAACCGCAACCGGTCCCAGCTGCCTGTCTTGATCGGACCGGCACAGCGCCAGACTTCAACCATGGCAGGCTCACCGAGCTGCTCCAGCGCCACCGGCACGTGTCTCGGGTCGGTCGAATCCAGCGGGGATCTGCCAAACTCGAATACAGCGAGCACATCGTCTGCGCCTTCCAGCCAGCCAACGGCTGTTTCCTCTTCGTAAGATGCGCGCAATGACAACAATCCACTCATGTACTTAATGCCTCAACTCTCCAGTTCGGGCAGGTCACGAAACAGCTCCAGGGATTCGGGGTTGGCCAGGGCGTCGGTATTTTTGACCTGCCTGCCATGAACGATATCCCTTACCGCCAGTTCGACAATTTTCCCGCTAATGGTTCTCGGGATGTCCTCCACCTGGATGATTTTCGCCGGCACGTGCCGGGGCGTCGTATTCTGCCTGATGGTTTTCCGAATCTCATCCTCCAGCTCATCGTTCAATTCAAGTCCGTCCCTGAGCTTTACAAACAACACCACCCGGACATCGTCTTCCCAGTCCTGGCCGATGCAGAGGCTTTCCAGAACCTGGTCCATTCCCTCCACCTGGCGGTAGATTTCCGAAGTGCCGATGCGGACACCGCCGGGGTTCAGCGTGGCGTCCGAGCGGCCCTGGATGACGAAGCCGTCATGTTCCGTCCGGGCCACGAAATCTCCGTGGGCCCAGATTCCCGGGAATTTCTCGAAGTAGGCCGCGTGGTACCTGTCGCCGTCCGGGTCATTCCAGAAGCCAACGGGCATGGCAGGGAACGGCATTGTACAGCAGAGCTCACCCGTCTCGCCGGTGTCGGCCCTGCTGCCGTCATCGCGCAAAATCTCTACCGCCATGCCCAGGCCGGCACACTGCAGTTCACCCCTCCAGACTGGAAGAATGGGGCAGCCCACCATGAAGCAGGAGACGATGTCGGTTCCGCCGGCGATTGAAGAGAGGCACAGGTTCTGCTTGATTTCGCGGTAAACGTAATCAAAGCTTTCGGGTGCGAGGGGCGAGCCGGTTGAAAGCAGCGTAACCAGTGAATTGAGCCGGTGGGTTTCGCGGGGCTTCACACCTGCTTTTTCCCAAGCGGCTATGGCTTTCGCGCCAGTGCCCAACACTGAAATTTCACACTCGTCCGCCAGGTCGAACATGGCCGCGGGTGAGGGAAAGAACGGAGAACCTTCGTAAAGCACCAGCGTGGTTCCGATGGCCAGGGCGCTGACCATCCAGTTCCACATCATCCATCCGCAGGTGGTGAAGTAGCACAGGCGGTCCGAATGCCTGAGGTTGGTATGCAGCACCAGTTCCTTGAGGTGCTGGATCAGGGTGCCCCCGGCGCCGTGCACGATGCACTTGGGAATGCCCGTGGTGCCGGAGGAATAAAGGATGTAAACGGGGTGGTCAAACGGTAACCGCACGAATTCGATTTCACTGGCCTGGTTATCCGTAAATTCATCAAACCAGACAGCACCCGGGATTTTACGGAGTTTTGCGCCGGGGTTGACATAAGGGACCACAACCGTCGTCTTGATCGAATCGATCGCTCGGACGATGCCCCGGACCTTGTCCAGGCAATCATGGGTTTTTCCGTTGTAACTGTACGCGGCGGCGCAAAACAGGACTTTCGGTTGAATCTGGCCGAGGCGGTCTACCACGCCGTCGATGCCGAAATCAGGTGAACATGAAGACCAGATCGCGCCCAGGCTGGTAGTTGCCAGCATCGCAATAACGGTTTCTGGCAGGTTTGGAAGGTATCCCGCGACACGGTCACCCTGTTGTACGCCAACGGACTTTAACGCTTCGGTTGTTTTTGCAACGGCCCTGTAGAGTTCGGCGAAAGTGTATTCCAAGCGCTCGCCGGTCTCAGAGGCAAAAATCAACGCCGGCCGGTCGTCCCTGTGCCGCAACAGGTTTTCGGCAAAATTCAGGCGCCCTTCCGGAAACCAGCGGGCTTCCGGCATCAGCCCGGGATTTTCAACTACCGGGCTGCCGGGACTGCCGGTGATCGCACAGAAATCCCACACCGCACGCCAGAATTCCGCCGGATTTTGCAGGGAATAATGATAAAGATCCCGGTACTCGAAAATACCGGGATCCAGTTCACTGCGTGCCAGGTCGATAAACCTGCGGATGTTGGCAGTCTGGCGCCTTACCGGCCCGGGTGACCAGATAGGTTCAGTCATTACTCAGCCCAGCAGGCTTTCAATTTCCGGAATGACGTTGAACAGATCTCCCACCAGGCCAATATCGGCAATTTCAAAGATCGGCGCCTCGGGGTCCTTGTTGACCGCCACGATGGTTCCGGCGTCCTTGATGCCGGTGACGTGCTGGATGGCGCCCGAAATACCGAATGCGATGTACAGGTCAGGAGAGATGATCTTGCCGGTCTGGCCCACCTGCATGTCATTGGCGCAGTACCCGGCATCTACCGCGGCGCGTGAAGCACCGACGCCCGCTCCCAGACTGTCTGCCAGCTTGTAAATCAATTCGAAATTTTCTTCGCTGGCCAGGGCGCGGCCACCTGAAATCACTTTCGGGGCGCTTTGCAGGTCAGGCCGTTCGCCGCCTTCCGACGTCAGTCCCACGTAACGAGTATGTGCCGCGGCTGTACTGCTGGCGCCAAGTTGCTCGATACTGGCGCTGCCGCCACTTGCCGCTGCTTTCCAGCTGGCGGTGCGCACCGTTGCAACCACTTTTGCGTCGTTCGCAGGCTCAGCCTGGACGATTGCATTGCCAGCGTAAACGGGGCGCTTGAAGGATTCAGCGCTGTTGACCTCCATGATGTCGCTGATCTGGTTTACACCGCACAGCGCTGCAACACGCGGCATCAGATCGCGGCCGAACGTGGTCGACGGGCCGATCAGGTGCGTGTAATCCGTTGCCATTCCAACAACTTCCGCAGCCAGGTTCACGGCCAGCGGGGCTGCCAGGTGTTCGGCATTGACCGCGAGGACCCGATTGACTGAATCCAGTGCAGCTGCCTCGGCGGCAACGGAGTCAATTCCCTGGCCCATGATCAACACATCGATTTCTCCGCCAATAGCCTGGGCGCAGGTGACGCACTTGGCGGTGCTGATGTTCAGCGTGGCGCCGTCGTGTTCAGCGATAATCAGTATCTTGCTCATAACAACCCCCTGTTCTTCAGTTCCTGCACCAGTTGGGAAGCGTCGTCCACCATGATGCCCTTCTCGCGCTGCGGCGGCGGGGTGAACTGGCTGATCCCGAGTTGGCCGTCAACACCCACACCCAGATCATCCAATGCAATGACTTCCAGCGGTTTGCGCTTGGCCTTCATGATGTCCGGCAGCTTTACGAAACGCGGCTCGTTCATCCGTAAGTCGACGGATACCACGGCCGGTAAATCGACCTCGATCGTTTCCAGCCCTGCGTCAACTTCGCGGGTGACCGAGGCCGAACTTCCATTCAGCTCAAGCTTCGAAGCAAAAGTCGCCTGTGGGCGATCCCACAGGGCGGCCAGCATCTGGGCCGTCTGGCTGTTGTCGTCGTCAATGGCCTGTTTGCCAAGAATGACCAGGCCGGGGTCTTCGCGTTCCACGATTTTCAAGAAAGCCCTGGCAACGCTCAAAGGTTGCAGGGATTCGGAGGTCTGGATCTGGATGGCGCGGTCCGCCCCCATCGCCAGTCCGGTGCGCAACTGCTGCTGGCACTCATCACCGCCGGCGGAAACCACGATAACTTCTTCCGCGTTTCCGGCTTCCTTGATTCTAAGTGCCTCTTCCAGTGCAATTTCATCGAATGGATTCACGCTCATCTTGACGCCGTCTGTATCCACGCCGCTGCCGTCGGGCAGAACGCGGATGCGGACGTTGTAATCCACTACACGCTTGATGCCAACCAGTATTTTCATCGGTTTTCTTTACTCCACTTCACGGTTCACAAATTCTGAGGTTAACTTTTTCCTGGATTTATTATTTCCGGGTTTACATGTTCTGGTAATTGGGTCCGCTGCCGCCTTCGGGTGTCACCCAGTTGATAATCTGGTATGGGTCCTTGATGTCACAGGTCTTGCAGTGCACGCAGTTGGCGGCATTGATCTGCAGCTGTTTACCACTTTCGCCTTCGACCATTTCATAAACATGGGCCGGGCAAAAACGGGTACAGGGATTGTTGTATTCCTCCACGCAACGGGTCGTACACACATCCGGTTCCAGGATTTGCAGGTGAACGGGCTGATCCTCGTCGTGGGCAGTCGCAGCGAAATAGACAGACGCCAGCCGGTCCCGTGGCGGCAGCTCGCGGTCTGTCCACTTGCGGTCCGGGGCCGTATAGCCATCCAGCTTTTTAAGCGAGGTGTCGTCCGCGTGGATCGACAGTGTCGTTGGCAACTTACCGGCGGTGATTGTTTCGATGGCCGCCCGGATGAAGCCGCGCCAGAATCCCTTGTAAAACGCCGGCCGGATGTTCCGTACCTTGTACAGTTCCTTGACGACGGCCGAATCACGCAGTTTCGCGTCGAACCCTTCTACTGAGGACGTTTCGGATATGTGCTCGGCGGCCAGCATGCCGCAACGCATGGCCTGGTGGGTGCCTTTTATTTTCGGGACGTTCAGCGTCCCGGCTGAGTCCCCGATGATCAGGGCGCCGGGCATCTCGGTTTTCGGCAGTGACTGGTAGCCGCCTTCGGCGATGGCGCGTGCTCCGGAAGACAGGATTTCGCCGCCCTCCAGCATATCCTTAACCATCGGGTGGTTCTTCATCTGCTGGAATGCTTCGAACGGCACGAATTCGGGGTCCTGGTAATCCAGGCCGCAGACGAACCCGATGGCGATGCGGTCCTTGTCCAGGTGGTAAATGAAACTGCCGCCGTAGGTTTTGCTGTCAAGCGGCCAGCCCGTTGTGTGTTGAACCATGCCCGGTATTGATTTACCCGGCTGAACCCGCCAAAGCTCCTTCATCCCGATACCGTAAGTCTGGGGATCGGAGTCCTTGTCCAGCGCAAATTTACTGATCAGCTGTTTGCTCAGGTGTCCCCTGACGCCTTCGCTGAGAATGGTGATCGGGGCATGGATTTCGATGCCCTGCATGTAGGTGTCTTTCTGCTCGCCATCGCGGCCGATCCCCATGTCACCGATAATGACTCCGCCCACCGCGCCGTCCTCGGTGTAATGAATTCCGGCGGCTGCAAAACCGGGGAAAATATCGACTTCCAGTGCCTCGGCCTTGTCGGCCATCCACGCGCACATGGCGCCCAGGGAAACGATGAAGTTGCCGTGATTTTTTTGCTGGGGTGGTGTCGGCAGCCGACGCCTGCCTTGCTGGCTCAGCAGCCAGATCTCGTCTTTTTCCACGGGAATACAAACCGCAGGGGGGTCTTCACGCCAACCGGGCAGGAGTTCATCCAGCGGCTCCGGCTCGATGACGGCGCCCGAGAGGATATGCGCCCCGATTTCCGA